>Ga0185299_10002680_pt1 | contig 26426 bp, 24 predicted proteins | sample PaiPotPPA55metaG_FD_128002 | JGI IMG/M metagenome (GOLD analysis project Ga0185299, IMG submission 128002) | Iron sulfur acid spring bacterial and archeal communities from Banff, Canada, to study Microbial Dark Matter (Phase II) - Paint Pots PPA... ...
CATATCAAGCCAGTGTTATGCACAGCTCTATTCGTTATGCAACCCGGGAGGAGTATCAATCGTTGATGTTCTGGCGGAATGGCCTAACAGAATGGGCCGCTCCGTGTTTTGTTCTGGCTTTTTTTCTGTTGGTTGCGTTTCGCGAGCCCACAAAGACCATTCATAACCCTTGACGCTTTTTCTGGACTTCTTGCATAGACAACCTGAGGAATGGTCGGGACGACTGGATTTGAACCAGCGACCTCACGCACCCCAAGCGTGCGCGCTACCAGGCTGCGCCACGTCCCGACCGGGTCTACTGCTTGGGGCCAAAAACAGCGTATCACTCGCCTTCGAGAAGGGTCAAGACAGCGAGAAGGTCTTCATGCAGATCAAGCAGGAATTTGCGATGCGCGCGCGTGGCAGGCTCGGGACGCGCAGCTACGGCGCCGCCGACTCGAGCTGCCGGTTTACCGATTCCGCCGTGCTGCTCGGCGAAATGCTTCCGCGCGCCGGCGATCGTGAAGCCTTCGTCGTACAGCAAGCGCTTAATTTCGAAAACAGTTTCGATGTCTTCGCGACGATAGAGGCGATGCCCGCTCGGACTTTTTACCGGCTGCAGCGTGGGAAATTCACTCTCCCAGAATCGCAGGACGAACGTCTTGGTCGCCGTCAGCCGGCTCACTTCGCCGATGCGGAACAGGCTTTTTTGCGGAATTTCCGGCGCGGGTTGAGCGCTGCTGGCCATGGCTTTCTTCTCGTATGGTAGGCTGATTCCCCACGGTGTCAACCCTGAAGAAGTTATTCGGGTTACCGCTTCTAATCCTTTTCACCGAGAGTGAACTCCTCGATGGTTGGATGCGTGTCACCACGTTACGTCTCGATGGAGAGACCATCGATCTGTATCGTGCGATAAGAAGTCGGATATTCCATGCGACCTTCCTTTCGTTGGGCCTTTTCTTGGGTTTGGCCGTGCAATCGACAGCGATTGATAATGATGCGAGCACCACAGAAACCAACAATGCAATACGGGTTCCCATTCTCTGTTTCTTCTCAAGAGTCCGGATGTTTTTGACGCCGATTTATACTCCACTGGATGACGAGCCCGGCGATTTCGGAAACTTCCTCAACCAACGAGCTCAAGAATGCCGACACGTCGGTGCAAATCGAAAGATTCGCGCTTTGCCCGGCCCACATGGGCAGAAGATCCGAACGGCCCGCCGCCTCCGCCGCGATCGAAAGATTTCTGACGAGTCCTCGTTGCAGTGGGTACGGCAGAATTTCCGTTCCCGTTCGGTTCAGTTCGTCCATCAATCGGTTGTGGATTCCCCGTGCGAGCCTTCCCGTGAAGCCCTTTGTCAACGCGGTGTGTCCAGCTTTTCTTTCCAGCAAAGTTTTGCGATGAAGGCGGCTGGCGCCGGATCCCTCGCACGTCAGGAATACCGTTCCCATTTGCACGGCCTCTGCGCCGAGAGCCAGCGCAGCGATTACTCCTCGCGCATCTCCTATACCGCCCGCGGCGATCACTGGCACATCGACGATGTCCACCACCTGAGGGACGAGCGACAACGTGCCCGTGAGAGAATCCTCCGCTGCCCGGAGGAATGAAGCACGATGCCCACCGGCTTCGAAGCCGGAAGCGGCGATGGCATCCACGCCAACCTCCTGAAGTGCTGCGGCTTCATCGGGTGTCGTCGCCGCGCCAATCGTGACGATGCCTTTCGCCCGGCACTCCTCTAAAATCTCTCTTGGCGGAATTCCGAAGATAAAACTGAATACCGGTACCTTCGCGTCCAGCAAGACGTGAACCTGACCTTCGAATCGGATCGGCGAATACGGTTTGTACGCTGGACGACCTGCTCCCAGTTCAGCGAGATGCGTGGCAAGGGGTGCGAGGCTCCTGTTGAATGCGCTTTCATCCGATGTTCGAGCGCCTTCGTCTTCCATCGACACCCACAAGTTCATTGCGAAAGGTTTCGACGTCAGCGAGCGAATCTCGGCGATCACGTCCTTGATCGCTTCCGGCGCCAGGGCGTTCGCGCCGAACGATCCAAGTCCGCCAAAGTTGGAGACCTCTGCCGTCAATCTTTGCGACGAAAACCCGCCGAACGGGCCTTGAATAATGGGGTAGTCGATCCCCAGTTTCGCCGTAAGCCGGTTCCGACTCCACGAGGCAAGCATCATTTGGACACCTCAAAGATCCGTTTTTGGCGGTTCTGCGGAGCCGCCGGGATTCAGCGCCTGCGTCGACCTTTGGTCTTGGGCTTGGGCCGGGATTTGCGCTGGAATTTTCGCGGCTCGGCTGCGTGCGTACCACGGGCGTCGACGTGCTCGTCGCGGCGAGGCTCGCGCTTCTTCAGCCGCTGCGTGAAGCGAATCGGCGTGCCGATGAAATCGAAGGCGGCGCGCAGACGGTTTTCGAGGAAGCGTTGATAACTGAAGTGCAGCGGTTTCACCTGATTGGTGAACAGCACGAACGTGGGAGGAGATGAACCCGCCTGCGTGATGTAGAAAATTTTCACTTTGCGGCTGGTGGGCGTAGTGCCGCGGTCGAGATCCACATTCGCAAGCCAGCGGTTGAGCTCTCCGGTGGAAATGCGGCGGCGCCGCGCTCCAGCAACCTTGTCGATCAACGTGTAAAGTTTTTCGACGCGTTCGCCCGTAAGCGCGGAAAGAAATACCACTGGCGCGTAGTCCAGAAACTTCAGCTTCTGCCGGACCATCGGCTCGTAATCCGCCAGCAGCTTGCTCGGAACTCCGCCGCTTCCCTTCCCGCCGTATGCCTTTTCTCGTCCGGCCTTTTCCTGCGCGGCTTCGAGCGCGAGGTCCCATTTGTTCATGGCAATAATTACGGATCGCCCCGATTGTTCGGCGTAACTCGCAATCGTCGCGTCGTGCGACGTCACTCCCACCGAAGCGTCGACAAGAATCACTGCGATGTCCGCGCGCTCGAGATGTTGTCGCGCCATGATGACGCTCAATTTTTCGGCAATCAGCTTCGTCTTGCCCATGCGCCGAATTCCGGCGGTATCGAGAAACCGATACGACTTGCCGTGCCGCTCGACCACCGTATCCACGGCGTCCCGCGTCGTGCCCGGCTCGGGCGAAACGATCGAACGCTCCGCGCCCACGAGTTGATTCAGCAGCGTGGATTTTCCGACGTTCGGCCGCCCGATGATGGCGATGTTGATGTCCGGTTTGGTTTCAGCCGATTCGCCGCGAGGCATATCGGCGGTAAGCGCGTCGAGGAGCGTGTCGATGCCAAAACCGTGCTCGGCGGAGACGGGGAAAACTTCGTCTCCGAGTTTGTAAAATTGAGCGGCGAGCTGCACCTGGTCCGGCGAATCCACTTTGTTCACGGCAATCACGGGAGGTTTGCCGGCGCGGCGCAAAAGTTCGGCGAGTTCCTGGTCGAGCGGAACGGGTCCCGCGCGGCCGTCGACGATCTGTACGACGCGCGTGGCATTATCAATGGCGACGCGCGCCTGCCGCAGAATTTCGCCGGGGATGAATGCTTTGTCTTCGGGAACGATTCCGCCCGTGTCGACCACTTCAAACGCGCGGCCTTCCCAGTTCGCTACGCCGTAGATGCGGTCGCGCGTGATGCCGGGTTCGTTGGTGACAATCGAGCGGCGCGTACCCGTGAGGCGATTGAAGAGCGTGGACTTCCCCACGTTCGGGCGCCCGACGATCACGATCGACGGCAATTTTTCACTCGTTTTCTCATTCATGTTCTCGTTCATTTTCCGCGTAGGCCGGAGAGCGCCGCAGTGTACTCGGCAGGCAAGTAGGATAGCACGGCAGCGCGATATACTTGCGCGCGTGCGCTGCTCGACGCCTTACTCACGCAGGTCGCACTGACAAAGATGCCCGACCCCGAAAAAACGTTTGGAACAAATCCCGCGACAAATTCCGGAACACAGCCACGAACCCTACAAGGCTCGCGTCTCGAAGTGGCGGTAGTTTTTCTGAAGTTGGGGCTGCTGGCTTACGGCGGAGTGGCGGGACTGGTCGCGATGATGCGGCGCGAAATGGTCGACCGACGCCGGTGGATTTCCGAGCAGGAATTTCTCGACCTGCTGGGAATCTGCAGCCTGCTGCCCGGGCCAACGGCTACCGAGCTTGCGATTCTGCTGGGCTACGAAAGAGCGGGCTGGCCTGCCCTGTTTCTCGGTGGAGGACTGTTCATTCTACCGTCGATCGTAATGGTCGTTGCGCTCGCCTGGGCATACGTGAGATTCGGGACGCTGCCTGCGGCGCAGTGGATTCTTTACGGAGCGGTCCCGATTGTGATTGCGATTATCGCCGACGCCCTGTGGAGTCTGGGTCGCGCCGCAATAAGAAATGTTTGGCTGGCAATGCTAGCCGTCCTCGTAGTGGTGCTTTATTTTCTCGGCGTTTCGGTGTTGGCAATCATACTGGGCGCGGGAATTCTGGCCGGTGCAGTCGCGGGTGCGCGCTGGAAACGAACGCGGAGGCAGGCGCTGGCGCTGCCGGCGCCGATGAAGATAATCGCGCATCTGTTCTCCGTAGCGGGGGCCGCGCCTTTTGCGCCGGTGATTCCCTTCAGCCTGGCCCGGCTTTTTCTGACGTTCCTGAAAATTGGCGCCGTTTGTTACGGCAGCGGCTACGCGTTGATCGCTTTTCTGCGCGCCGATTTTGTGGTGCATCTGGGCTGGATGACTGACCGGCAGCTTCTCGACGCGATTACCATCGCGCAGATTACTCCGGGGCCGATTTTCGCGGCTTCTTCTTTCATCGGATACGTCAAAGGAGGAGTGCTGGGGGCGCTGCTGGCGACGCTGGGAGTTTTTCTTCCGTCGTTTATTTTCATCGCGATTGTTTTTCCGCTGATCCCGGCGCTCAAGCGGTCGCAGGCGGCGCGGATTGTTTTGGATGGGATCAACGCGGCGACGGTGGGATTGATGGCCGCGGTTTCATGGCAACTCGCGCGCGACGCTGTGTTCGATGTGACTACTGCGGTTGAAGCGGTGGTCGCGTTTTTTTTGTTGCGGCGTTACAAGCTGAATTCGGCGTGGCTGATTCTTGGGGGCATTGCAGGGGGCGTGGCAATGAAGATAGCGACGAAATAAAAGACTTAGCAAGGGGATTGCGATCCAGATTTTTGTAGGCGTGAAATCGGCGGATTCCTCAAAACCGCGATTCAGCGACGATTAGAATTCGGGTTTGTATTGAGACCGCAAGGGTTAGATCGATTTCTAATCGGTATGCTCTGTCGATTAAAAAAATCATAGGCGGGAGCGCACGGCACCCTACGCCCCCGTATGGACGTTGCGGCCGACAGTTTGGGCCAAAAAAAAATGACCCGGCGCGCCGCTCGGGGGTATGAGATGTTCCGCGCGGCGCGCCGGGATTACGGAAGGCAACTATTGGGGATAGGCCGAGGGAATGACTTTGTTAATTTTGTAAATGTCCCAGGATCCGAGTCCGGTGGTGTAGTCGTAACCCGGAAGAGCGGTGAAGAGACCGTTTCCGCCGAGGAGCACGTCGTTGAAATCCGGACTGCTCGGACTAGGACCGCCATTGGCGAGTTGATAGATCAACGGCCCGGCGAAACCGAGTTTGTTCTTATGGGCGGTTTGAATTCGCGCCCACGAGCCCATAGCGAGAGGCGATGAGAGACTGGTCCCGCCGACAAGCACGACCGCACCGTTGACGAAGACGTTCGCCGAGCAGATGGCAAGTACGGTGCCGCCAGCGCACATGGAGACATCGGGAACTCCCCGGCCGGTCCCTGCAGCGGACCCTTCGGAGCTGGGAACGATAGGCAGAGTGCCCGAACCGGTATAAGCCTGCCAGAAGGGCGGATTTTCAAAGTAACTGGGTCCGCCGCCACCCGATTCCCACGCGGTTTCGAAGTCGAAGGTGTAATCAGCATTTGTGAACAGGTTTGTCCCACCGACGGAGATCACATAGGGAGACGAAGCAGGATAAGACGTATCGGGAGGCCCCGAGAGGGGCACGCCATTCGTTCCGACAACCGGGCAAGCGGAACCCTGGTCGGCAGAGGACGCAAACGCGGTGATGCCATGCAGAGCAGCTTCTCCGAACACTTCGTCATCCAGAATCATGGCCCCGTCGATATAGGCTTGAAACTCGCATTCGCCGAAAGACATGTTGAACGCTTTCACTTTGTTTTGAGACACGGCCTTATTAATCGCCAGCGCGATGTCGGAATCGGTGAGCGACGTGGCGACATAGAAATACAGGTGCGAGACCTGCTGCGCGATTCCGGTCGAGGTCTGGGAGTCGAGGTCCCATTCGTCGGCGCCGCTGGTATCAGGACTGGCGACGCCTGCATTCACGATCGTTACGGGTACCTGTGGGAGATTGTAGGTCTTCTCGTAGGTCCGCAAGTCGACGACGACCTGAGTGAGATTGCCTTCGGCGATTATGCCGACGGCCGTAGCCGATGCCGACGGAAAGTTGTGGGCCGCACAGGTGGGATGATCTGACGGGCATGCTGCGTCGTATGCAATCTGGTACTGCTGCGCTGTGAAGGTTTCGTTGGCAACAGCCGGCGTCGGGCAGCTCGGCGGCGTGCAGGGATCGGTCGAAGGAGAGTTATTCAACGCCAGAGTGTGAATGTCGGAGTGCAAGGAGACAAGGTTGTTCAGTCCGAGAACTGCAATTACCGTGCCTGAGAGCGATGCGGGAACCTGTGCGTCAGCGGTGTTAACGTAGACCGAGGCTCCGTTTACGGAATACTGAACCAACGGAGTGTTAAACGCGGCCAGCACGTTTGCGGGAGTTCCATCCGCCTCGACAAGTAGCTGATTGTCGGCGACTGCGATATTCGTGAATCCGTTGGCCGCAAGGTAATTCTGGACTGCTTGCACTTGCGTGGCGCTGGGTCCGAACTGCGCAACGAATTGCTGAACGGTGAGGGTGGTTCCGTAGAGAGGGTCGCCGGGCGTAATCATTCGCTTCAGTGTCGGCTGCACCAGGTTTGCATTTTGTTCCTGCAAGCCGACGACAATGTGCAATGCGGCGGAAGACGCTAGCGGACCGATGAGCGTGGCGTCGTGCAAGTATTGAGTTGGATAGGCTTTGGTAGCCGTAGAGACCCAAGCTGACTGTGCTTGGGCGACCGGGACAATGAAGAGGAGTGAGAGAGTTAACGCAACGACCACGCCGGTGCGGCTTCTAACAGAGCGGGAAGACATGCGATGGCTCCTTTCTTTGCTTGAAATAGTGGGTACAATTTGATAGTAGTGAGACGAGCGAAGATAGTTTCATAACGCGCAGTAATAGTTTCAAAGCGATGCTAGGGGTTCAATCCGGTGTTTACCTTAGAAATGACCAAGCTAATTCGCTCGGCGCCCGGAGCTAAACGCCGTGAATGGAGTAGCTAGATGAACGTCGTAGTAGCAGGATGCCGATAACTGGTAGTTCCGAAACGACTTGAGTATACAAATGCGAAGACCAAAAACATTTGCCATTCCGGCCAGCCGGGACCGCATACGCGATTCAGCCAAGACGCTGTTCGCCGAACGCGGTTTTGATAAAACGACCACGGCCGCAATTTGCCGACTTGCCGGGACAAGCCAGTCGCAGATGATAAAACACTTCGTCGATAAGCAGGGCGTATTGAATGCCATTTTCGAAGAGGCCTGGGAACAGATCAATCCGGCCGTGCGATTGGCCACGGAAAGCATTGCGTCGCCACGGGACAAGCTGCGAATGTTGATTGAGATGGTGCTGGGTTTTCTCGAGAAGGACAGGGCACTACGTACTCTTTTCCTGCTTGAAGGGCGGCGCATCCGCGGCGACGGTCAGATGGTCGTTTTGGTTCCGGGGTTCCTGGATTTTGTGAAAACGGTGGATGAAATTCTAGAGGAATTAGCCGCCAAGAAAAAACTGGCACCGAATATCAATCCCCAAGCGTTGCGTTCGGGGCTTATGGGAATGATCGAAGGAATGCTTCGGGACCACCTGCTGGGTCGAACGTCGAAGTTTCCCGCAGCCTATAACGAAACGGACATCCGTGGAGTCGTTACCAAGTTCCTTTCCATCTGCATGGATGAGTAGACTGGGCGGTCTCAGATCTGTTGGGGTTTAACGCAATCGAGCGAATCTTGGCGCCGTCGGCAAAATTCAATCCCACAAGTGGAGTTAGTGGTACTCGAAGTGTTTATAAGGTTAACGCATATTACGGAGTTTACCTGATGCAAATGCTGGTGACCGCGGGCCGAAAATGTAGTCTCACGTTTAGCGGACCCGGGGAGCAAGAAAATGGCGAAATTGCGGATTTTAGTGGCAGACGACAACCCAATGGTCAGGATCGGATTACGAATCCTGATCGAGCGGCATGACGGCTGGACTGTGTGCGGAGAGGCGGGGGACGGGCTCGAAGCCTTGGAAAAAGCCGTAACCCTGAATCCAGACGTGATTTTGCTGGATGTAGCGATGCCTAAACTGGACGGCCTGAATGCATTGCCGCTTCTTCGACAAAAGGCTCCTGATTCCGAGGTCGTCATTCTAACGCTCTATGAGTGTGTCGACATGGCGCGAATTGCCGCCGACTCGGGAGCGCGAGCCTACGTCACGAAATCGCTGCTATGGAGCGAACTGATACCGACAATCGAATCGCTTGAGGCCGCATGACCGGAAGGCCGCGCCTGCTGGGGCAACCGGGGCGCGACACGACTTCAGGCTAGCAGGCCGCAGACGTACAGGCGTGCCGTAGCCGCCTGCTAGCTCACGCATGAATCATACGACCTCCAACGAATCCGCCCCGCATCCCACTCACTTCAACATCGAGGAGATTGCAAAGCTCGAAGCAGAAGCGTTGGCTCGCCGGACAGGCGCCGAGCGCGCCAGCGACGCGATCGTAAAGTCGATCGGCAGCACGCCGTTCCTGCTGCTGCACGTCCTGCTGGTTACGATTTGGAGCACCGTAAATCTCAACTTGATCCCCGCTATTCGAGCTTTCGACCCCTTCCCGTTCGGAATTCTGGCGCTTCTACTGGCGTCGGAAAGCGTTTTTCTTACCATCTTTGTGCTGATCAGCCAGAACCGAATGTCTCGCGAGGCGGAACGGCGCTCGCATCTGGATCTGCAAGTAGGGATGCTGGCGGAGCAGGAACTTACGGTGATGCTGCAAATGCTACAGAAGCTGTGCCAGCACGCGGGCGTCGACGTGAAATCTTCCGACCAACAGGTTCAGAGATTCAGCGAAACCACCGACGTGCAAAAGCTGGCCAGCGAGTTGAAGGACAAGCTGCCAGAGCAATAGCCACACAACTGGACCCGTAAATCCCAATTCTCTGCTTGCCAAACGGCGAGAACAGCGGGCGCTGCTGTATAATCCGGCACCAATCCTTCCACAGGATGTGGCCGCACGATATCGGCGTCGGATATGGACCGTATGTGAGCCGCACAAACAGGAAGGATACCGGGAGGAAAAACGATGTCCTCGCGATTCGCTGTGAAATTTCTAGTGACGTTGACGATTCTGCTGTGCGCCGGAACCGCGAAGGCCCAGCAGATGCCGAATCCTTACGGAGCGCCTATCTCCCTCGAGAATGCGAAGAAGGCGGCCTCTGCTGCGATTGCGGAAGCGCGGAAAAATAATTGGACCATGGCGTTGGCGATTGTGGATCCCAACGGCACGCTGGTTTACTACGAGAAGCTCGACAATACGCAGATCGGGAGCTCGCAGGTGGCTATCAGCAAAGCTCGCTCGTCGGCCCAATTCAAAAGGCCTACGAAGTCGTTCCAGGATTTGGTGTCCAAAGGCGGCGACGGATTGAGGTACTTGGGGCTGGAAGGCGCGGTTCCGCTAGAGGGAGGCGTACCGATCGTGATGGATGGCAAGATTGTGGGTGCGATTGGAATGTCGGGCGGGACGAGCGCGCAGGATGCCCAGTGCGCACAGATCGGAGCAGACGCACTGAAATAGGTCCCGAAGAGCGCAGGTTTTGGTGCATTGTGGACGCAAGGTGCTATTGGCCGCAAGGGCGTCTGCCGCGGTGAACTGTGTCTTAACGGAGAGAAAGCTGGAATGGCCAAGAAGGTTGCGGCGGCGACAAAACAGGAAGACGCAACGATCCAGGGAATTTTCGGGCCGGGCGGTATGCTGGCGAAGCGGCATCCGGGGTACGAGTTTCGCGCGGCGCAGCTGGAGATGGCGACGATTCTCGAGGAAGCTTTCGGAAAGCATCAGCATGCGGTGATCGAAGCGGGAACCGGGACGGGCAAGACTCTGGCGTATTTGATTCCGGCGATTCGCAGCGGGCGCCGCGTGGTGATTTCCACCGCGACAAAATCACTCCAGGAGCAGCTCTTCCAAAAAGACGTGCCGTTCCTGCAACGGCATTTCGCTCCGAATTTGAAAGCCGCGCTGATGAAAGGGCGGAATAATTTTCTGTGCCGGCAGAAAGTGCACCAAATCGAAGGGCAGGCGATGCTGAAAGGCATCGACGAAGTAGACTGGTTCGGACAAATCCGCGAGTGGGAGAAGCTCAGCGAAACGGGCGATCGCAGCGAGCTGACGTTTCTTCCCGACGATGCCGATTTGTGGCACCGAATCGACGCGCGCAGCGATCTTTGCACCGGGCAGAAATGCGCGGAATTTCAGCGCTGCTTCATCACCGCCATGCATCAACGGGCGCAAGACGCGGACCTGATCATCGTGAACCATCATTTGTTTTTTGCAGACCTGGCGATCCGTCAGGATGATTTTGGATCGATCCTGCCGGAATATTCGGCGGTGGTGTTCGACGAGGCGCACGAAATTGAGGATGTGGCGAGCGACTACTTCGGTAGGCAGATCTCGAGTTACCGGTTTGACGAGTTGGCGCGCGATACCGAGAACGTGCTGCGATTGTTGAAGCTGGAAGCGGCGCCCTTGCGCAAGCATCTGGCGCGGGTCCGAGAACGCGGGCGCAGTTTTTTTGAGAATTTTCCGGAGCGCGAGGGGCGCTATCCGTTCGAGCCGGCGGAGCGAAAGGGGTTTCTCGAGCGAAACCACGAGGCGTATGACGAGCTATCGGCCGCAGTCAAGCGGCTGGAGACGGAGCTTGCGGCGCTCACGCCGAAACCTGAGGAAGTGGTAACCGTGGCGCGGCGTGCGGCCGAAGTGCGGCGGGAACTTACGTTTCTGCTGGAAAGCGAAGAGAAAGGATACGTCTATTGGTACGAGCGCCGGGGCAAGGGAGTATTTCTAGCGGCTACTCCGATCGACGTGAGCCAAATCCTGCGCGAAAAACTTTTCGAGCAATTCGATACCGTGGTGCTGACGTCGGCGACACTTGCGGTGGGCGGGCGATTTGATTTTCTGAAGCAGCGGCTTGGCGTGCAGCCGGCGAAGGAGGCGGTGCTGCCGCAGGAGTTTAATTTCGCCGAGCAAGCAATCCTTTATATGCCGCGGGCGCTGCCGGACGTTCGCAATCCAGCGTATGCCGGGAGCGCGGCTGACGAAATCGTAAAGCTGCTGGAAATTTCGCAGGGCCGCGCGTTCTGTCTTTTTACCAGCTACGCGCAGATGCGAGTGATTTACGAGCGCGTGTCGGGGCGGGTGGGATTTCATTTGCTGCTGCAAGGGACTGCGCCGCGGTCGATTCTGCTGGAACGATTTCGCGCGACGCCGAACGCGGTGCTATTTGCGACGTCGAGCTTCTGGCAGGGCGTGGATGTGCCCGGGTCGCAGCTATCGTGCGTGATTATAGATAAGCTGCCGTTCGCGGTGCCGAGCGATCCGATCGTGGCGGCGCGCGTGCGGGCGTTGCAGGAAGATGGGCGCAATCCATTTGCGGAATATCAGGTGCCGGAAGCCGTGTTGGCGCTGAAACAAGGATTTGGGCGGCTGATTCGGTCGAAGACGGATCGAGGAATTCTGGCGATCCTCGATAACCGCATCCAGCGGATGCAGTATGGTAGAATTTTTCTCGAGTCCCTGCCGCCATATTCGACCACGCAGGACCTCGCCGAAGTGGCGCGGTTCATGGAAAACCATCCGAAGTAGCGAGCGGGGCGCTCTGGAAGCGGCAGGTGCGATAGTGACTCAGGGAAATTTATGTACGAAGTGAGTGTTGACGAAACTTTTGCGGCGGCGCATAACCTTCGCAACTACAAGGGTAAATGCGAGAACCTGCACGGCCATAATTACAAGCTGCGAGTGACGCTGGCGGGCGAAAAGCTCGACGCGACGGGATTGCTTTACGATTTTGTGCATCTGAAACAGGCCATTCAGTCTGTGATTCGATCGCTCGATCACAAATATCTGAACGAACTTTCTCCGTTCGACGTGCTGAACCCGTCGGCGGAAAATATTTCGCGCTACATTTACGACGAGGTTGCGCAGCAACTGAAGGGCGGGCCGAATGGAACGGGAGTGGCGAGCGTGACGGTGTGGGAGACGGACGTAACTGCGGCGACTTACCGGCCATAGGGGACGTGCGCCTGCCGGGAAATCGGCAACGGACACATGAACAAAGCTTTTTATATAATCGGCGTTCCAGCTTTCATCGTGTCGTTCTGCTGGCTGCTGTTCGGCTGGGGAATTCGCATGGCATTGATTGTCACCGGGACGGAACTCGCCGCTGCGGTTGCCGGGATTGTTTATTTTTCGCGCCGCGAGAGCGCTCGGCCTAACAAAACGGGAACGACGGGCTGACTCCGAACGAGCATCGCGCTATGGTAATCACCGAAATATTCAAATCCATTCAGGGCGAAGGGACGCGCGCCGGTTTGCCTTGTGTTTTCGTGCGGCTGACGGGCTGCAATCTGCGCTGCACGTGGTGCGATACGGCGTACGCGTTTCACGGCGGGACGAAACATTCGGTGGATGAAATCCTGCAAAAAGTAGCTGAGCTTGCCGGCACCGGATCCGCGCGCGTGCCGCTCGTGGAAATCACAGGTGGCGAACCGCTGCTGCAGGCGGAAACGCCGACGCTCGCCGAAAAACTTTTGGAGTCGGGCTACACGGTGATGATCGAGACGAGCGGTGAACGGTTCGTGGGTAAGCTGCCGCGCGAAGTGATCAAGATCGTTGACGTGAAGTGCCCCGATTCAGGCGAGGCGGATACATTTGACATGGCGAATCTCGAAGCGGTGGGCCTGGGCGACGAAATCAAGTTCGTGATTTCGACCCGTCGTGACTACGACTTCGCGCGCGAGTTCACGTTGCAATACCGGCTGGTCGAACGAGTTCATCAGGTATTGTTCTCTCCCGTAGCCGCCGATCCAGCGGGCGCGTGGGAAGGTTCCAACGCGCGCGAGCTGGCGGAGTGGATTCTGGCTGACAGCTTGCCGGTGCGACTCGGACTGCAGCTGCACAAATTCATCTGGGATCCGGCGACCAAAGGAGTTTAGGCGGCAAGGATGGCAGAAAAACCAAAAGCGATCGTGCTGCTGAGCGGGGGGATGGATTCGTGTGTGACGGCGGCGATTGCAAACCAAACGCATCAACTTGCGCTGCTGCACGTGAGTTACGGGCAGAAGACGGAGAGACGCGAACGGCGCTGCTTCGAAGAAATCGCGGATTTTTACGGTGCGCGGGATCGTCTGGTGGTTCGCCTCGACTCGCTGGCACAGATCGGAGGATCGGCGCTTACTGACAAACGAATTATCGTGCCGGAATCGGGTGCAGCGCTTGCGGATAACATGGAAATTCCCGTCACCTACGTGCCGTTCCGCAACGCGCATTTTCTTTCCGCTGCGGTGAGTTGGGCGGAAGTGCTTGGCGCGACGGCGATTTTCATCGGTGCGGTGATGCAAGACAGCTCGGGGTATCCGGATTGCCGGCCGGAATATTATCGAGCGTTCGCGAACGTGATTCGCGAAGGGACGCGGCCGGAGACGCACATTGAAATCGTGACGCCGGTAATTGCGATGCGCAAGAGCGAGATCGTGCGGCGCGGGATCGAGCTGGGCGCTCCGCTGGGCAACACTTGGTCCTGCTATCAATTCGAAGACGAAGCTTGCGGAATGTGCGATAGTTGCCGGCTGCGTTTGCAAGCTTTCGCGGAGGCGGGAGTGGCTGACCCTATCGCGTATCGGGCGCCAGTTGCGCGATAATGATTTGACGAATTTCAATGCGCGAGGAGATGTTCAAATGAAAAGATCGATTCCTGCCTGGGGAATGCTGGCCATCATTTTACTTTTCGCTGTGATTGCGGCGGCGCAAGGCACCGGAAGACTAAACGGCGAGATAATGGACAAAGATGGGAAGCCTTGGGCGGACCTGACAGTCGAGATAAAGAATCCCGATACCGGACAGACCTTGACGGTGAAAACCGACAAGAACGGCAGGTTTGTCCAGCTCGGATTGCGAAGCGGGATTTACACGATCACGCTTCTCAGCCCGAAGGACAATGTCGCATATCCTTCCAAATTTCAGATCGTCGACGCGCACGACAACGATTTTAAACTGAACTTCAAGGAAGAGATTGCGAAAAACGCGGCGGCACACCCGGATGCCGCGAAGGCCAATGAAGAGGCAGAGAACAAATTCAAGATGATGAAGACGCATTTTGATGCGGGCATCGCTGCAATCAATGATTCAAACGAAATTGCGAAGCAACTGAAGACGGCTCCCGCCGATCAGAAGAGCCAACTGCAGCAGAAAAGGACCGCGGACTGCGAGACAGCCGTCACAGAATTCGGGCAAGCCGAGCAGGGAGTGGGGCCGAAAGAAGTCAATAACCACGCGTTAGTGTGGGGAAACCTCGGCCAGGCTAATGAGTGTGCCGGCCACTTTGACGATGCCGCGAAGGCTTTCCAGAATGCAGTAGACCTAAAACCGCAGGCGAACTTTTACACGGGGTTGGCCACGAATATCGCGAAGGCGTCCATCGCTACAAAAGATCCGAAAGTGATCGACGCGAAAGTTGCCGAAGCGAACGCCAGTTGTGATAAGGCGATTGCTGCCGATCCGGTCGAAGGGGAACGTTGCTGGAAAAACCTGGGGATCGTCTACTACTCGGCCAGCATGATGAAACAGGCGGTGCCTGCACTTCAAAAAGCAACACAAACGGATCCGAAGGACGCCGACGCGTGGTTCCTTCTCGGTAATTCCCTCACGGGCACAATTGATTCGAAGCAGGAAGGCGACAAGATTATTTATATCGTGCCCCCCGGCACGGTGGACGCGTACAAGAAATATCTCGAGCTTGCGCCTACGGGACCTCACGCCGCTGAAGCTCAAGCAAATATCCAGGGTTTGGCTCAATACCAGCAGGCCGAAGAAACGAAGGTCGTAAAAAAGAAGAAGAGTTAAAAAGATAATTCTGCACCGGCGATTCAGACCTAACGCTTTTCCGCCGACGCTTTCCCCCCGGCCTTCACTTCGCGCCGTCCGCGAAGAGAATCTGACCTCTCGACCCGGAAGGCACGGAGTGATATTCTCTGGCCATTCATTCCAAGGACCCGGTGCAAGAAGTGGATTCTACCCAGTTCAATACGCAACGTCGACGCAGTGAACGGGTTTTTGAATCCTTGCCCTTAATCGTGCGCGGCGTAGACCTGCTGGGACAACCTTTCGAGGAACGCACGGCAACTCTGGCTTTGAATCTCCACGGCTGCCGCTACGCTTCGAAGCATCATCTTCCGAAGAACACATGGGTTACGCTTGAATTGCCACAGGCTGGCGATCGCCGCAACGTGCGGGCGCGAGTCGCGTGGATCCAGCGGCCGCATTCCGTGCGCGAACTCTTTCAGATCGGCGTGGAACTGGAAAGGCCGTCGAACATTTGGGAAATCGAATCCGCACCCACCGATTGGAACGCGGTGGAACCTCCCAAGCACGCGTCTCCTGCTGTCCGCGACTTGCGAGCCACCGAATCATCCGAGCCTGGCGCGATTCCGCCGCCTGTAGCTAATTTCATGGGGAAACTGATGAATGACGTGTCCAGCGCAACGCCGGCTTCCAATTCGGAGTCACCACTCTTCACGCCGGCGGCCGACAGCCCGCTGCTTCGGGAATTGCGAGCGGAACTTGAGCGGCATGCGAAGCAAGCCGTGGAAACGGCGGCTTCGCAGGCGCACGAGCGAATGCGCCAGTCCGCCGATGAGATAGATCGACAACGGTCTGCTGCGTTCGACCATCTGTTCAGCCGGTGGAAGGTTGAGTGCGAAGCGGCACAGAATAATGCGCGCGAACAATTCGCCTCAGAGCTCACTTCAAAGCAGATTGAGTTTCTTACCAGACTCAAATCAGATTTCGAGCAGAATTTTGGCCGGGCTCACGCACTGATGGCTGAACTGGACAGCAGGACCGTCACGTTGCAAGCCCAAAATGAGGCTGTGGAGGATGCCATCAGCCGCGCGACGCAGATACGCCTTCAAATGGAGGCGGACGAAGCCGCGCGCGCTTCGAAACGCGAAGCTGCCCGGAAGGACGATATTGCTGCGACAGAAATTCCGGGGGACGGTGGAAGAACCGATTGGCGGCAACGACTTGAATCTGAAATGGCAGTCGCGCAGGGACAGTGGAACGAGCTTTTGCAATCCGCGCTTGATAGCCGGATGCGGCAGCTTGTGGAACAAATGTCAGAGCGCTCGCAGGAAATTCTGCGCGTCGCCGAAGAGAAAATGTCTGAGCGGTTCGCCGAGCTCCATCAACCGCTCGCCCAAACCACGGCGCAAGCGCGCGAAGCTTCCGCCGGAATCAAATCGGCGCTCGATCAGGAAGTTGCGCGCGCTTGGGCGTCACTAGCGGAGATCGAGCATACGGCAGGGCGGATGAAGGAGTATGCCGCGCAACTGGATGCCGCGAGCCACGATTCGTTGAACGAACTTCACCGGCGGCTCGAAAGCATTCTCGAGACCCAGACCGCCGAGCTGAATCATCGCGCGGAAAACCTCGCTGCCGGACTTTCGCAGCGAGTGATGCCGTCACTCGATTCGTTGGGCCGGGAATTCGTGGAGCGCGCTGTTGCGGAAGCTGAATCTAAGCTCGCGCCGCACGTGGAGCGCGTTCCTGCCTTGCTGCGGGAACTAGCGGCGCGCGAAGTCCAGGTAGAGGATGGTTTGCGCCTCCACCGCGAGAGACTCCGGCAGGTGTCGGAAAATAATCAGCGGGAAGCGTCGGCGCAGATGACGACTACATTGGGCGAGCTGCGCAACAATTTCGAAGCGGCGCGAAAGGAAGCGCTCACGAAATGGACTGAGGAGCTCGACGCATGCGGTGTGCGCGCGTCGCATGCGGCTGCCGAATCGATCGGCAAGAGCTCGGAATGGTTCGAACAAGAGGCGCGGGCGCGATTGCAGGTGCAGCTGGAGCAGGCGCTCGTGTCCGCCGGGACGGGCTTCGATCAAAAAACCGCTGAGGCCTCGCAGAAACTTGCAGCGCAACTCTCCGCTCAGTCCGCCGCGACTCTTGGAGAGACCGAACAGCAACTCAAGGGAGTGTCCGGCGAATTGGTGGGTAACACGCATAAGCGGCTCGAAGATGCCGCGGCGGCCGCGGCCGCGTCGTTCGGTGAAGTGCTTCGGGGTATCTCGGAGAGCGAAGTGCAGCAGTTCACAACTGCCAGCGGCAACGCGTTGCAAGCGCGAACGAAGGAATTCGAGCAATCTTCGCAACAGCTTCTGCGAAATCTCGAATCGGCTGCCGGGACTTCGCTCGAATATTTCCACGAACAGATGGCGTCAGAACTTGCGACGAGAACGTCCGAAGGCCGCGCCGCTCTTGCAGCGGAATTTGCTGCGGCTCTCAGCGGGTATCGGGCGGAGCGGGATTCACACCAAGAGGAATGGCTCGCGAGCCTGGAGCAAGTGAGCAACGAGGCTGCCAGTCAATTCCAAGAGCGTCTGCAGACGACGGGCGATTCGTGGGTGCTTTCATCGGTTCGCCGGCTCAACGAGCATGGCCAAGATGCCGTGGAATCGCTGATGCGCTCGGCCGATCAGTCGCTGCGAGATTCCTGCGCGAAGCTTTTTGAAGGATTGTCCGAGATGCTTCGTGATCGCGCGACGAATGCCGCCGGGGTTTCCGGCTTTACCCCGACGCCCACTCGCGAAGTTGCAGAATCGAAACCGACGCCGCGAAACGAAGTGATCTGAGGCGGTAACCTCAACACTGATGTCTCGAGGAAAGCAAGAATGTGGTTGGGCCCCCCTGAAATGCATTGTCCCGCCAGGCTTTTACTTTTTACCGACAGCCTGAATCACTGAGTTTGCAACGTAGCTGATTTGCTCGGTTGTAATCCCCGGAAAAAGCGGCAGGCTTAGCACGCGCTCGCACGCAAGTTCGGAGCGCGGAAAAGTCGACGGCGAATATCCGAGCGCGGAATATGCGGGTTGAAGGTGGAGGGGTTTGGGATAATGGATCGCGGTTTCAATGCCGGCGGCAGCGAGCTGTGAGACTACATGGGCGCGGTTTTCGACGTAGGTCACAAATTGGTGATACGCCACCTCATCGCGCGAATCGTCGGCCGGCATCTCAAGATTCGCGCCCTCAAGTAGTCGGCGGTAAGTGCCGGCGATTTCGCGGCGGCGCGCTGTCCATGCATCCAAGCGGCGCAATTTTATCCGCAGGACCGCACCCTGGAAACCCTGCATGCGATAGTTGAAGCCGACAAATTCATGCTGATAACGGGAAGTCTCGCCGTGGTTGCGGGCAGCGCGGGCAAATCGCGCTAATGAATCGTCGTCGGTCGTGAGAGCTCCGCCTTCGCCATAAGCGCCGAGATTTTTTGTTGGATAAAAGCTGAAAGCGGCCGCGTGGCCCAGACCTCCAACTCGGTGGCCGCGATAGCGCGCGCCGACGGCCTGCGCAGCGTCTTCGAGGATGCGAAGATCGTGGCGTTGTGCAATCGGGCGAATTGCGTCCATGTCCGCCGGACGGCCGTAGAGATGGATAGGAATAATTGCGCGCGTGCGGGGCGTGATGGCGCGTTCGAGCAAATTCGGGTCGAGATTTGCAGTCGCCGGGTCAATGTCGACAAAAACTGGGCGCGCGCCGCAGTATGAGATTGCCTCGGCGGTTGCCAGAAATGTGTTTGGACTGGTGATGACCTCGTCCCGAGGCTCTACGCCGAGCGCCAGCAATCCCACATGGAGCGCGGCCGTGCCGCTGCTTAGCGCCACGCAATGTGTTGTGCCGCAATATTCGGCGAACTCCTTCTCGAATGCCTCTACTTCCGCGCCTTGAACGAACGCCGCGGCTCGGCATACGCGGTCGAGTGCCGCGAGGATTTCATCCCTCAGGTCCACATACTCCGACTTGAGGTCGAGCAGCGGTACTTTCATGGTGCGGCGTCCTCGTGCCGGTCAAAAACTCTACTGCACGGCAGGCCTCTCCACAAGCGCCGCTTCTGGAGACATGGTTCTTGTCTAAGTAACACCCCATGTTATCTTCAATGAGGTTGATCCTGTGTCGGCAGCACAATCACACTTCGGAGACGGCGTGCAGCGGGCAGATGCTACGAAACTGAGTCCTGCTGGGCTGTCCAATAAATTGCGGCTTTCCGTGGTCATTCCGGTGTTCAACGAGCGGAAATTTATTGAGGAAGTGCTGCGACGCGTCCAAGCTTCTGGACTTGCCGACGAAACAATCGTGGTGGACGACGGGTCAACGGATGGAACCCGCCAGGTTCTCGACGAATTACTGAAGCGCCAAACGGACGGGCAACTGGAGGCCGATATCGCCGACGGGCGAGGCCGACTGCGGCTTGATACGATTCGTATTCTTTTTCAGGAGCACAATCAGGGTAAGGGAGCTGCGGTGCGCCGTGGTTTCAAGGAAGCTACCGGAGACCTTCTGCTCGTGCAGGATGCTGATCTCGAATATGATCCTAAGGATTATCCGAAGCTGCTTGAGCCGATTCTCGATGGACGCGCCGACGTTGTATATGGCTCCCGCTTTCTGGGCGGGCCGCAGCGCGTACATTTCTTTTGGCATTACGTGGGTAACAAGTTCCTCACTTTGCTCTCCGACATGATCACGAACTTGAACCTCACGGACATGGAATCCTGCTACAAGGTTTTTCGACGTGAGGTAATCGAAGGCATTCGGCTGCGATCGAACCGCTTCGGATTCGAACCCGAAGTTACCGCGAAAATCGCCAAAAAGAAATGGCGCGTCTACGAGGTTCCGATTTCGTATTCAGGCCGCAGCTACGAGGAAGGAAAAAAGATTACGTGGCGCGACGGCTTCGTCGCGCTGTATTCGATCGTCCGTTACCGCCTATTCGATTAAGCAATAGGTCCCTTCATACCCGCATCTCATTGCGCCCTAAAAACTTCTCAGTAGACGCCAGGCCACCTCGGACTAAATGTGAGTGAGGGTGCCCGTGATTTTCGTGCGACGTAAAGACCACGCAAACACCAGGAACGACGCGGGAATCAGAACCGCTGCGAAAATGAGTAAAGCGACGAAAGAGGGCCAAAGTTCGGTCCATCCGGCGCCTCCCAGAAGCGCAGCCCGCATCCCCTCGAGGGAATAGGTAACGGGAATGAGGCGCGCGACGATCTGCAGCGAACGCGGCAGGATCGTGACTGGGTACATCATGCCTCCCACAAGACTTGAAACTCCCAGGACGATCCACTTCGCGGGATTGCCGCGCTTGAAAAGGAGGGTATAACTGGCCGAGAGAATGCCGAGTCCTGCGAACGCGAGGATTGAAGCCACGAGAATCAGAATTGCGCCGAGCCAGTTCGCTGCGTGGGGAGCAAAACCGAAAAGCACCGCGCCCCACGCAAGATACACGCAGGTGCGCAGAGCCAGCGCGACGAAAGGATAGACGGCGGAACCGGCCAAAATCACCGAAAGAGGCGTTTGGGTGACGAGCAAGGCTTCCAATGTGCGGTTCTGTCGCGCTTCTTCGAGGCTCGCATCGAATGCGCTTAGCGACACACTCAGATAGTCGAAGAAAGCGAACCCCACTAGCGCGAAGGCAAAATAGTTGCTGCCTTCCGGCAGCGAGCGGGAAAGTTGAGGGCTGTCGACGAATCGCGAGAGATAATAGAAAGTCGCTACGCCGAAAAGGGCCTCGAGCCCTTCCAGCACCAGCGCTCCGCGATAACCGCGCGCGATGGCGAAGTCGCGCCAGAAGAACGCGAGAATCTTTCGCGCCTCGTGCCAAAAGTTCATCCAATCGCCTCCGCCGTCGCGGGGCGCAGCGCGAGTCGGGCGATCGCGTCTTCGAGGGTTGCAGCGCCAGTGGCCGTTCGGAACCCTCGCGGCGTATCGCAGGCGACGACCCCGCCCTTGTCCAGCAGAATCATGCGGTCCGCAATTTCTTCGATCTCAGTCAGTGTGTGGGAAGCGAACAGCAAAGTTGTGCCATTCCTGCGAACTAGATCTTCCTTGAGTAAGCGCCGGAAGTCCGCCGCAGCAAGCGGATCGAGACTACGTGTGGGTTCATCTAGCAGAAGAATAGGCGGATCATGAAGCAGCGCGCGCGCGAGGCCGAGGCGGTGGGTCATTCCACTGGAAAACGTGCGAACCTGGCGGGAGAGTTCATCATCGATGCCCATCTGCTGCGCGACGGACGCGATGCGTTCTCGCGCGCGGGAGCCCGTAATATTGTTCATGGCCGCGAAAAATACCAGGTTCTCGCGGGCGGTCAGCCGCCCATAAAATCCCTCATCGCCGCCAGTGTGATATCCGAGTTGCTGACGCGCACGAGCGCCATCGCGCTCGACGTCCACTCCTCCGAGAGAAGCCCGGCCGCGCGTCGGAAGAATCAGCGTGGCGAGCACGCGAAGTAACGTCGATTTCCCGGCGCCATTTGGGCCCACCAGCGCCACCGCTTCGCCGCAGTCTATCGTGAACGAAACACCTCCCAGGGCCTTCTCGGTAGGATGTGAAAACGGCTGCAGCAGCGCACGCCAACCCGACCGCGCCGGGGGGAAATACTTTTCGAGAGCTTCGACCGCGATCGCGTGTTCCGGCATGCAGCGTGGTTATAACCGAATTGTACCGCGTGAATCCAGTTCCGTTCAGACGTTGCTGCGAAGGATGGGTATCTGTACAATAAACGCCGGGCGTTCAGCGACTCACCAATTGTGTAACCGCCCGGCCTGCAGGGTATTGAATGGATACTATCCTATCTTTGGGTTCGGTTGTGGTGGCGACGGCCGAGCAGGTTTCTTGTCCGCTGGGTGAAGAGTCAGCCATCCTAAATCTAAAGAACAGCGTCTATTACGGTATGAACCCCGTGGGGTCGCGGGTGTGGACCTTGCTGCAACAGCCAAGAAGTGTCAGCGAGTTGCGGGATACGCTTGTCGATGAATATGAAGTCGCGGCGGACAAATGCGAACACGAGCTCCTCGAGTTGCTTGAGAAAATGCGAATCGAGGGACTGGTCGAAGTACGAGACGCTGCGGCGCGTTCAGTTTGAATAGATTCCTTCCGGGCGACCTCCTTTTGGCCATCGGTGGCACGCCTTCCCAGCCCTCTTGGCTCTCACGGCTCGGCCGTGCGACTTTCTCTGGGGTGTCGGGTTGAAGACGAGAATGGAGATATGGCGCAGCTTTTGGCGTCTAACATCTGTTGAGCGTCGAATTGTGCTTGAAGCCGCTGCGGCGCTAGGCGTTACCTGGATGGGACTGCGCGCGTTGGGATTCAGGCGATGGAACGCTACGATCGAGCGATTCACGGTTGGGAAAACTCCAAGCGCACACCGCCGCAATGCATTGCGCGTGAATCCTTCCGACATTGATTTAGCTTCCGCTATAGCAATGGGATTGGACCTCGCAGCACGTCGTCTTTTTTTCCGCACGAATTGCCTTGAACGGTCTTTAACGCTCCACTGGCTCCTTCGCCGTCGTGGGATTGCCGCAGATTTACGAATCGGGGCTCGGAAGGAGTCGGAGCATTTTGAGGCGCACGCCTGGATTGAACTGCATGGCGTGGTGCTAAACGATCCCGACGAAGCGCATCACCACTTCGCGCCTTTCCAGGGCGAGATCACGGCAATGGAGAGGCAAACGCCTTGAGCGGCATCGTGGGCATCTTCGAGAAGAAAGGCACTCGAGTGGAGAGAGCGTTGGTCCACGCTCTCACGCAATTTCTGGCTTTCCGCGGACCGGACGGGCGCCAAGTGTGGACGGATGGCCCAGTCGGTTTCGGACATACGATGCTGCGGACAACACGCGAATCGCTGATGGAGCGGCAGCCTGCGAACCTCGAAGGATTCTGGATCACTGCCGACGCGCGATTGGATCGCCGCGATGAGCTTCAAAAGGAGCTCGAGAAGGAAGCCCGGAAGGTTGAGCGCGCAGCGCCCGATTCGGAGCTGATCCTGCACGCGTATGCAGCGTGGGGCGAAGAGTGTGTACAGCGCTTACGCGGCGATTTTGCTTTCGCAATATGGGACGCCCGCCGGCAAATTCTTTTTTGCGCGCGAGACCATTTCGGCGTGAAGCCGTTTTATTATGCGGAGACGCCGGATTTCTTTCTCTTTAGCAACACTCTCAATTGCGTGCGTCTGCATCCGAATGTTTCCGACGACCTAAGCGAGGCGGCGCTTGCGGATTTTCTCTTGTTTGGCCTGAACTGCGACACAGCGACCACCACATTTCGTGCGATTCGGCGTCTCCCTCCTGCACACTGCCTGACCGTCTCGGCAGACGAGCTGCGCATCGAACGCTATTGGACGGCGCCGACGAATGGCCGCATCCGCTATCGCCACTCCGACGAATATGTGGAACATTTCCAGCTTCTTTTGCAGGCAGCCGTCGCCGACCGGATGCGCGCGGACCGCGTTGGCATCCTATTGAGCGGTGGACTTGATTCCGGCGCTATTGCAGCGACCGCACGGGAACTCTCGTCGAAAACGATGGACGCCGTGAATCTACGAGCCTACACGGTCGTATACGAGTCGCTCATCTCCGACCGTGACGGCTCCTATGCCCGCGCGACCGCGAAGTTTCTTGCAATTCCCATCCAGTGTATCGCTCTCGACGACTTGCCCCTGTTCGACCGTTGGGACGATCCCGAGCGCGCGTGGCCCGAACCCGTGGATGATCCACTCCTAGCCGGCTTGTTCGATCAATTCGGAATGATTGCAAGGGACTGCCGCGCCGTGCTGTCGGGCGATGGGAGCGACAACCTCATGCACTTTCAAATGCTGCCGTACGCGAGGGATGTGCTTCGGCGGCGTCAGTGGCGCCGAGCAATCTCCGAGTTTCCCATGTACATTCGAATGCGTCCGTCCTTGGTGCCGGGCATTCGGCGCCGGATCAAGGGAGTTTTCGCTCGGGACGCCGGTGAAGCCGTGTTCCCTCGATGGCTCGCTCCGGATTTCGTTCGAAGGACGAATCTCGCCGAGCGCTGGAAGGAGCGGAACAGACTGTCGACACTCCCCAGTCATCCAGTTCTCCCTAAGGGACATGCCTCGCTCGATATTCCCCAGTGGCCGCATTTGTTCGAACATGAGGACCCCGGCGTTACCCGTTGCGCCGTGGAAGTTAGGAACCCTTTTCTGGATTTGCGAATCGTTGAATATCTCCTTGCCCTTCCTCCCTTTCCCTGGTTTTTTGAAAAGATGCTGGTGCGCGAAGCAATGGTGGGGCGACTTCCCGAAACGGTTCGGCTGAGGCCGAAAACTCCCATGGAGCTCGATCCCCTGGCCGCTCGGCTTAATCAGCAGGGCACAGAATGGCTGGATCAGGTATGCTGGGAGAGGGAATTGAGTCAGTATGTCAGCACGTCGGCTCTTCTCCCTCTCGCCCGACGAGCGAATGCCGAGCAAACTCTCTCGTGTATGCGTCCCGTTTGTTTGAACTTTTGGTTGCAGTCGAGTCGGCGAGTTCGGTATAACTTGCATGCGGAGGCGAGCAATGGGTAATCCCGTCAAACGGGCACCGAAGAAGCCATACTCAGCCCCTGCCCTGACTATTTACGGTACTGTCCAGGAACTTACGCAAAAGGTTGGCCTGCGAAAGAACCGAGACGGTGGAAGAGCGCCACGCGTCAGAACGGCTCTATGACGGGTTCGCACTGCTTACGTCATCCAATTCTTTAGACCCAGCAAGATGAATTCCACGTATTTCGCTTTTGCCCTGCATCTTCGCAGCAACATTCCCATTCCGGGATTGACGCCTGCAGATGAACTCAGCGAATCCCCGGACATCGAACTGCATTTGTGTTCCTCGCCATTTGGCAGCAGCCAGAAACCATCAGAGACAGAATCACTTCTCTACTCAAGCGCCTATACGGACGAGTCTGGAGAACCGGCATTGCGAGTGTGGAAAATCGGTCAGACTGGATACATACGCCTTGATTATTACGATGGCGTGCAATTCTGGCTGGATCGCACTGGCAAAAACATCTGGGCAGTCTGGCCCGATACTTCGACCCTCGAAAATGCTTCCACCTACCTCGTCGGCCCGGTGTTAGGGCTCTTATTACGCCTTCGTGGAGTGGTCTGTCTCCACGCCAGCGCCGTTACGCTCGGGGATCGAGCCGCGGCCTTCTTGGGCTCAGAGGGCGCGGGCAAATCTACAACTGCGGCGGCCTTGGCGCAGCGCGGCCATCCGGTCATCGCTGACGATGTTGTGGGCCTCGTCGAACGGGACGGACGCTTCTCGGTTCTTCCTGCTTATCCTCATCTCTCGCTTTGGCCGGAATCGGTAAACATGCTTTACGGCCCAGACAAAGCGCTTCCCTCGTTATCTCCAGACTGGGGCAAGCAATTGTTGACGCTCGCGGCGAACCGGCTGAATTTTGAGCAGCGCAGTCTGCCCCTGGGCGCAATTTTCATTCTCGGCGAACGCAGCTCAGGTTCGCGGGGACCGTTTATCGAAAGCATGCCACACACAGAAGGGCTTCTATCCCTGGTGGCGAACTCGTTCGCGACCAATTTGCTGGACCAGGACATGCGAGCCCACGAGTTTTCGCTTTTCGGCCGGATGCTTTCGTCAGTTCCAATTCGGCACCTAAGGCCGCACAAAGACCCGGCACAGCTCCTCCAACTCTGTGAGACGATCGAGGGCGCCTGCGAATCGCTGTACGGTTCGTCATGGCGGGCATCGCAGCCAGCATAAAGTCTTCAGCAAACTCCCACCACTCCAGGTATATCTCCTTTTTATACTTAGAGTTACGGCGGGGATGTTCGCTTCGGCACATGCTAGATTCTTTCGATCTATGAACTTTCTAAGACGTGCCAAGATGGGAATCAGCTGTCACAACCGGACCTGAAAGAGGCCGAGACAATTACCGCTGAGGAGAGATATTTCCGATGAACAAGCTACTGGCACTTTTCGCTTTCGTTGCGTTACTAAGCCTGCCAACACTCGCGCAGGATCGAACTCCAGTACTCGAAGTAGGCGGCGGGTACCAGTTCCGATCTTTCGACCAGCCGTTTGGCCCGCGTCTGAACGAGAACGGTGGGTTCTTCACGGCGGACCTCAACCTCAACCGTTGGCTAGGCGTGGCGGCTGAAATCGACGGTACCCGCACCGACCAGGGCGTCAACGGAACATGGAAAGATTTCGGGTTCATGTTCGGTCCGCAGATCTATCCCCTGGGG
>Ga0185299_10002682_pt1 | contig 26409 bp, 19 predicted proteins | sample PaiPotPPA55metaG_FD_128002 | JGI IMG/M metagenome (GOLD analysis project Ga0185299, IMG submission 128002) | Iron sulfur acid spring bacterial and archeal communities from Banff, Canada, to study Microbial Dark Matter (Phase II) - Paint Pots PPA... ...
GTCCAAAAACTAATAAGTGACGCCAGGACAGCGACTTATGTGATTTTATCCCATGGTTCGGGACCAGGAGGTCGAAGGTTCAAATCCTTTCGCCCCGACCATTTCTTTTAGAACCAATAATTTACAGACACACATATATTCGCTGACCGCCTGGTCTCTGGCCAGGAGGTAGGTGGTTCAAATCCATTCGCCCCGACCTCGCTATTTCCCACCCTCATATAGACTTACATCACGATTGTGTGTTGGACCACAGCACGTAAGGCTTGTCCAAATTGTCAAACAACCAGTGCCTGCTCTTGCCACCGGACCAGGAATCGATTGGTTCGAGATTTGGCCAATGCCAAGCATTATTGCAATTCTTCATCGAGGCTCGTATGGATGCCAAGCTTTGTCCTGGCGGTCATTTCCTTTGGGTGGACTCGTTGCGCCAGCCTCGGACAGGGGCTTCATAGGCTGCGGCAATACAGCGCTTGGGTTGAATCCAAAGCCAGCGAAGGTCGAAGTTGCCCGGCCTGTCTAGGGCGTTATGAGGAAGAGTTTGAATGCCTGATGTGACCAATGAGCGCGAAGGCGAGACTACGAATGATCCCCAATGAAAAACCAAGCTTGAGGCCAGCCACCAGGAAAAGTCCAATCATATAACCGGTAAGTTCCCGCGTCTCTGGAGCCCCTAGCCGGAGAAATAGAAAGAACCCGACTCCCAACCCGCAGAAGCACCCATATGCAGAGGACAGGAGTAATTCCTTCACCGCCTTCCGGCAGATGGACGTAATTTCAGTTAGTCGCACAGAGTTACGCTCAGTTTTGACGGCGAGGTGCAGACACCACATCGGGACTTTCGATAGCATTGAGCTTTACCTTTTTGGTCCGCGTGATTCACAGAATTCCAGTCATCAAGCGAATAGATTTCGGTCCAGACTCATTCGACTTCATCAATCTGCGGAGGTATCACTCCGAAGCACAACGTTGCTGTCGCTCGCCATCGTCCGCGTTGCGTACATCTGATGCGACTTCCGTTGGCGGATTCTGAGGGGCTCATTCCTTTTGGGACCGAAGCCCCTCAGCGCCTTCATCCGCTTACGGCTTGCGGACCTTCTTCGCGACGAGGATGGGATCGCCTGCGGTCCTGAAGAGCAAACCGCGCAGAACGACGGTGTTGCCGATGGCGAGTGAGGAGCCTCCGGAGACACCCTCAAACTCGGTCTCCGCGGAAACCACGACCTGCACCTGATTCATGCCGTTAGTGGTGAACAGTGCGGGCAGGTTGTTGACGGCAAAGTTAGGCGCGTTGACCGAGGCTACCGTACCTGGGAACTGCGACAAGTGCAGTTTCACACGATCCGTAGTTACGGTGGTGCCCGTGATCGGTGACGAAACTATCAGCGCCCGGACCTTTACTTCCTGTCCGACGAGCAAATCGTTGACCGAAGCGAAGGAAACGCTGGACGGAATGGCACCGCTCAAATTGTCGGAGTCGACGGCATATTGCGCCGGCGTGTTGATGGAGATCGTCACCAAATTGCCGACGCTCACACCCGGCACCGCGGGCTCTTCGTCCTCGACGACCATCTGGAACTGATTATTCGCGGCATTGACTGCTACGATAGTGCCTTCCAGTTGTTCTTCGTTGACGGCATCGTCCAGCTGGATTTCGCTCGCAAGCAGTGTCCCGTTTTCCATGACCAACAGGTGCTCGACTTCGACGATTTGTCCAACCTGCACGCACGAAAAGTTATTCGCGGCGCAGCCGATTTCATTGAAGTCCTGGAACTGGGTGTTGTTGTCCACGTTGATGGGGAAAGTTTGACCGCTGGTGTTGTCTTGAAGCGTGAAGCCGGAGCTGCTGACGCTTTGGACGCGGCCGTTCAGGCCTTCGATGTCTTCGATTTCTCCGTTCGAAGGCTGCGCGGGGACCGCGGCCAGAGTGAGCGTCGGAGTGACGCTCAGGTTGTTCTGAATGGATGAATTCAAATCGAAGTCAATGACCAGACCGATTGGCGCGCTGGCGGTGACCGTGACTGGGAACGGGTTCGAGCTGATTGTTATCGAGGACTGATTCAGCGACGGTTTGAATTCGCAGACCTGGCCGTTTAGGCAAGTCTGCGTGCCGATCGTTATTGGCTGACCCGTCTGGTTCAAGATCGTCAACTCGGGATTGGCAAAGGTGAGGCTGATACTGCTGTAGCTGTCCTGTGGAGCGTTCAGCGCATTGAGTAACGCCTTCTCTGTCTCCAATTGGGTAAGTTCAACCTCAATCGGGCTCGTCACCAGCGGAACTGCAGCCTTCGACGCATCGGAGGGTTGCAGGGTGGCGCCGGTGATGTTGATTTCGAAGGACAATACCGACACTCCCGCTGGCGGGTTATCCCGGATCGACAAGCTCACTGACCGGGGAACGAGTGGCTGGGTGGTTTGCGTTCCGCCTCCACAACCTGCGGTCAGCGCAGCCACCGAAAGAACTGCTAATGCAAGAAATGCTAGTTTTCTCATTGTTGTAGCTCCTTTCAGAAATCTTTCTCCAAAGCTCGATCTGAGAACAAACCTCGCCAGCAAGATCACGAAACCGCAGGGTAGGAGAACCGCCAAAGTGAATAGGATCATCTTGCGAGCTGTCATAACGCCTCCGGTCGGTCCTTTCGTTCCTGGTCCTAGTACTTGAACTGGTATTGCAAGGGGAACGCCAATTCTGCAATTCAATAAGCCATTTATTTGTAAACAGTTAGGTTATTGGGGGAGGGCTTTGACGTGAGTGGATTCAACACAGGATTGAGGCCGTCCAACTCGACTGGCGAGTGGAGTTACAGCGGGGATATGCAATAGCACGAGAACATGGCGGGCGCGGAAATAACGCCGGGTAACGGGCAGCCAAAGAGCGCTGCTCGCATCAGTAGAATCTATTGTGGTTCGGAACCCGAGTTGGTGTCGACTTCTCCTGCTACGGAAGTCTGCTCCGAGATCTCTTGCATTTCTGCCAGTTCGGTTTTGTCTGCAGACTCTCCGCTCTCGACTTCTCGATCTATTTCTGCCCGTTCAAATTCGACTTCTAACTCGGACTTCCCGCTTACTTCGTTTTCTCCGGGTTCCGGCCGCTCCACTTCGGGGCGCATTTCATTGGTGGGTTCCGGTTGTTCCGGGTCAGAGCCTATTCCGACGCGAGTGGAAAATCCGGGCTCCAAGAGAACTGAACCTCCTGTAGCGTTCCGTCCGTAGACTTCGACAACTCCGTCCACCACGTCTACTTCCGTAACATTGCGTGGATTGACTTCCACGTCGAACTCGGTCCCGCGAACAGCGATTACCGCGCTGGGCGTGCCGAGTTCGAAAGGAACGGCGCCACCTGTCCGCTTGTTGATGAGAGCGCGAATTCGTCCCAGAAGCAATTGGAAGTAACTCGGATCGGTCAAAGAAGGTTGCTGAACCTGCAATCTCGTGTGTGCCCGGACGAGCACCTCACTGCCGTCGCTCAGGCGAAGAAGCAGTCTACCACTGCCTGTGTCGAGAATTGTGCCTGGTGGAAGCTGCTCGCCACGCAAGGGATTAGAAGGCAACTGGCCCGGCAGGCTCAGACGAATATTGCCCTTCCACTCGGCAATCGTGGCCCCAGAGATCGCAGCGGTAGTGGGCGTGGAGCCGGGTTGCTGTTCTTGAGCGGAAGCCATCGTGGTAGTCATGCAGAAAAACACGAGACAAAAATAGGTGGAGCGCATGGCTGCATATTTCATTGATGTACCTCATTAAGAATGAGCCGAGTGACTGGCAGATGGATCCGAAAAGATGTTCCGGAGCCAGATTTGCTCCGGGCTTCGACTTTTCCTCCGTGTTGTTCGGCAATCCGTTTGACGAAAGCCAATCCAAGTCCCCATCCTCGCGTTGTTTCTTCCTGTTCATTTCGTCGATAGAACGGTTCGAAAAGATGGACTAGCTCTTCTGATGGAATCGCGGGTCCTGGATTCCATACTTCCAGCGCGACTCCGTCTCCCTCGATCTCGGCGCGAAGTTTCACTTCGCTCCCTCGTGCGCTGTACTTGATGGCGTTGCTCACGAGATTGAGCAAGGCTCCTTCGATGAGGTGCGGATCACCCTGAACTACCGGCAAGTCCGCAGCAATTTCCATCCTGATCTTGATCTCAGAAGCTTGCGCAATCGGTTTAATGACTCGCGCAACTTGTTTGACGGTTTCGCCGACATCGAGAGTCTCTTTGCGCAAGGGGCGGGCTCCCGCTTCGAGCCGCAGGACATCAAGATATGTATTGATCATGGCCACCAAACGGCCCGACTCCTGGAAAATGGTCGCAGCCGCTTCGCTGCTGGCCCGCTCCTTGGAATACCGCAGCAGATACTCGGCAAAGCCTTGAATCGAAACCAGCGGAGTGCGGAGTTCGTGGGTGACGAATCCGAGGGCTTCCGCACGGGCGCGATCTCGTTCCAATCGGGCAGTCTGATCCGTCACCACGACCATGATCAAGTCCGATGGATTCGAGGGTGACACTCGTTTGAGTCTTACGGCCCGCAAGCGCCAGAGGCCCTCGCCCAGTTGTACTTCAGAGTCAATCCATGCCCCTGGTGCCGCCAGTGAATTGCGCAAGTTGCGCCAGCCAGGCTCGCCGAGTGCCACGGTGAAATCATCAAGAGCTGCCGCCGCTTCCCATTCCTGCTTTTCACAAAAGCGTTGCCACTGCGGATTTCGAAATATCACTCGACCATCAACTGCAAAAACGGCCAGGCCCTCTTGCATCGCTTCGAGCAGGGTTTCATCGAACGCATACAGCGAGCTGAGTTCGGATTGTAGTTGTCGAAGCAGACTTACCTTCCAGTGTAAATCCCCGGCAGCGGGTCGAATTTCCGCACGCAAGGCAGCAGGTAGACTGTCTTTCGTCGTGGGCTCTGTCGCCCTCAGGGCAATTTGCAGTTGCCGAAGACCCTGAGTCAGGCTTCTGTCTACGAGAACAAGGTTTTGCAACTGCGCGAGCGGACCGGCCAAGAGCGCCACGCACAAAAATGGTCCCAGTTCGACAAGGACATGCATCCAGACAAAAACCAAGTAGCTCCCTACGAGACCAGCACCAAGCAATGCCGCGAGCGCGGCCAAACCCCTCCAAATCGACCAACGTAGTACTGCCCACGTCGAGCTGAAACTGAACGCGCACAAAGCGAGGAGGTTCAGCCATCCATTCAGCGGACGCAAGCTCCTTCCGGCGAGAATGGCATCGACAAGATTCGCGTGGATTTCGACACCAGGCATCGGGAGCTTGTCGCTCACCGGTGTTGGTATGCGGTCGCCAATCTCTGTCGAACCAAATCCGATCAACACTGTCTTTCCTTGCAGTTGAGCGCCGGCTTTGCCTTCGAGCAGATCGACGACGGAGACCGCGAAAAATGGGGATGACGCCTCACCGGAAGCAGTCTGTCCACGATAATCAATGGGAAGAAAGCGGAGTGATTCAGATTCGACCCCGGCTACCAAGACGTGAGCGGACATCCCGACGGTGGGTATCTTCCGCGTCCCGATTCGCAATTCACGGCCGTAGTAGTCAAGGAAAGTTCCACGCGCAACGCGCACAACTTCCAGTGCAAACGCCCAGCGGGGCCCTTCGAGAGACAACTCCCGCACCGGAACGCTCCGGCAAATGCTGTCTGGTCCCAAGACTGCTTGTGCGTGTCCGACCGCGGCGGCGCTCTTCGCGAACAGAGGCAATGGTTCGACCCAGAGTGGTCCCTGGGGAGAATTGCTGATCTTCGCCACGAGAACCGCGTTACCCGCGTCTTTCAGCGCTTTCGACAATTCACGGTCGTTCGTTTCGTCTTCGGTTTCCGAGAGTAAGATATCCAGGCCAAGCGCTTTTGGGTGCTCGGCGCTGGCGGCCCTTACTACCTGCGCCAGCAAGGAGCGTTTCCAGGGCCATCTCCCATACCGTTCCAGACTTGCGTCATCGATCAGTATCATAGCGACATGCGGGGAAGTGCCCTGGTTCCCGCGTAGTCGAAAATACATGTCTCCCGTGCGGCGACTGAGCTCTTCCACCGGGTAACTGAGGCTGAGCAAACCCACCACTGCCAAAAGCAGTGCATTCAAGAGCAGCCAGCGCTTCGTCTGGAGGTGCTTTTGATTCGAGCGGCTTGTTGGTGATTCGCTCATGTTTCTTTCGATTGCAGATCGATCGCAAGACGGCGAGCCTTTTCATATAACGTCTTGCGTTCGATGCCGAGATTTCGTGCCGCTAGAGATTTGTTGCCGCCCGATTCCCTTAAAGCGCGGAGAATTTCCTGGCGCTCCATTTCCTCCAGCTTCCCCGGCAATGATGCTGTCGAATTGTCTGGCGCCGACGTTGCTTCGCTTCGGCGAGCCCGCTCTCGTTCCACTTCCTCGGTGGATATTTCGTCCGTGGCCGCAAAAATGGCCAGCCGCTCGATCAGGTTTTCGAGTTCGCGTACATTGCCCGGCCAGCTCATGGATGCGAGGAGTTTGACCGCCTCGTCGCTGATGTTTACCTGCCGCTGATTTCGCTGATGGAAACTCTCTAGGAAATGCTGCACGAGGAGCGGTATGTCTTCCGCCCGCTCTTCGAGCGAGGGGAGCTGAATCGTTACCACACTGAGTCGATAATACAGGTCTTCGCGAAACTGTCCTTCCCGAATTAGCGTACTCAAATCCTTGTTTGTGGCTGCGACGATTCGCACATCGATCGGAATGAAAGTGTTCGAGCCCACGCGCCGCACCTTGTGTTCCTGCAGGACGCGAAGCAACTTCACCTGAAAGCTCAGACTCGTCTCCGATATCTCGTCCAGGAAGACCGTGCCGTGGTTGGTTGCCTCAAACAAGCCGCTGCGGGCGGTATCCGCGCCGGTGAACGCTCCCTTCTCATGTCCAAACAGCTCACTTTCCAGAATAGTCTCGGGAAAAGAACCGCAGTTGATGGGCGTAAAAGGCTTGTCGGCACGCGTGCTATGCGCATGAATTGCGCGCGCCACAAGTTCCTTGCCTGACCCGCTGGCACCGGTAATGAGCACGCTAGCCGTGCTGGGCGCGACCCGTGCGACGGCTCGATACACTTCCAGCATCTTTGGACTTCGCCCGATAATCGCCGACTCAGGAGCAAAACTGTCTTTCGGGGCGGGACTGGCTGTCTGGCGTGGCCCGGTCAACTTTCGCAATAACGCGAGCAGCTCATCGATCAGCAGTGGTTTGCTCAGGTATTCGAGGGCTCCGCCGGCGACCGAGCGTGCCACGGTTTCAACGCTGGCATGCGCCGTCATTACCACACACTTGCATTCCGGCTGCAAACTTTTCAGTTTTTCGAGAAATTCGAGGCCGTTGGCCTGTCCAATGTAGATATCCAGAAGCGCTAGATCGATGGAGTCTTCCGAAAGAAGTGGCTCAGCTTCCTCAACACTTCGGGTTGCAATGCATTCGTAGCCTTCCGCGGTCAAAACGGCATTCAACCATCGGCAAATGGACTTGTCGTCATCTACAACGAGTACTCTGAGTGGCTTATCCATACTCATCTCCGGCCTGATCTGCTGATCACCCTGGAATTTCTGTACTGTTTCATCGCGTCACCTAGAAACGATACGCAGCGCTCACCCGCCCAACTTGTGCTCGAAACGCCCCTGTGCTCTGGGCCAAATGAAAGTAGGTATAGTCCGCGCCCATTTCCAGTTTTCCGAATACGAGGCGGTTCTTCGCTGTGGCCTCCCATGCGGTCTGATAGGGGTTCTGGTCAACGGTTTCGGCTCCATACTCGACGAGGTATTCGCCCCGGTACAATTTGCCGACCCCGAAACGGAATCCGCCGAGTCCCAGGTGGCGGTGGTACTGGTTGGGATTGAAGTAACCGTCAGAAAAGGTCTGAGTGAATGAGCTATGTGCGTACTGATATCCAAGTCCGACGGCAAAATGCGAGTTCCCAATCCAGCGCAGCAGCTCCGCGTCCTCTCTTTGGGTGCGATTTGAATCCGAGTAATGCTGTTTGGAGAAATCAGCGCTGACGCGCCAGGAGCGTGGCTGCCAGTCAAGCCGCGTCCACCAACCCTCCGCCAGCAAATCGAACTGAGCTGACTGGAAAGTGGGAGTGATGGGTATCCGCGAGAAACCTCCTTGCAGCCAAAAATTCTTGAGAGGATGAAGAATCAGGGCCCCGCGGTAAAGGGCCCGATTCGAATTGTCGGCAAATCGAACGACGCCGGCGCCTCCCGCAACGTAGAGCCAACTCGCCAACCGTACTCGGCCTTCATCATTGATGGTTACGATGTTTGCTTTAGGCCCCTGGCTGACCCAGAGGGATTTTTCATCGAGCCGAAAACTGTTTGTAAGATTGCGCCCAAGCTGAAGGTCAAATCGCTGTCCGGCGCGTAAAGCGCGGTTCCCGGTGGTATCGCTGAAGTAGCTCGCGTCCGCCTGCACCCGGTTCAGAGCGTTTCCCTCGCGGGAAGCCGCGAGCGGTAACTGGTTCTTCAGCAAATCGTCGCGGTACTCCTGGAGGCGAAGGCTGTTCGGATGGCGAGCGAGCGCCTGTTCCACTTCGCGGCGGGCGTCGTCTCTCTTGTTCTGAGTCAGCAGGTTTCGAACGAGTCCGATGGATGCGGCTTCGTCGTTCGGGTTTGTCGCCAGCAGCTCGCGGAAGAGTTGGTTCGCTGGCGCGTATTTTTTGTCGTAACTCAGCACGCGGGCTAATTCGAGTTTTGCTTCCCGGTTGGAGGGATCATCTCGGAGAATGGCTCGAAAAACCTCCGTAGCGCGCGAATCCTGGCGCTGGTAGACGTAGACTCTCCCCAGTTCAAGCCGCAATTGGACATTGCCCGGAAACTGCTTGAGGGTGTCTTCCAGTGTTCGACTTGCCTGCGAGTAGTGCCTATGGCGGAGAGCTGCCTCTGCCTTGGCGATGCTTTGTTCGGGCGAAACCTCGTCCTCCGCGCGCACCTCCGGAGTCATTCCGGTGAGAAGAAGCGCGGCACAGGCGAGACCGACGCGAAGAATGCAAGTTCGAACCATCGTTTTCCGTGTTACTCCCCCGGCCTTTGCTGCCGTGATCCCGCTTTCTGCCGCCGAAAGGTTGGCGTCGGCAAACAATGGGTTGGCGGCTTCCGGTACGAGGCAAGGACAAGAGGCGTTACAACTATTGTATTAAGCGTTCGGGGATGCTCGGCCTCGCCTCTCCGCTCTCGTGCCTTACTGTGAACCATGCGCTGTGGCTCTCCCGGGTCGCGAGATGCATGGTTCTTCGCAGACCTCCGGAACCTTTGGATCTCTGTCAAAAGCGTTCAACGTAGACTCAAAGTCCTGGTTGATCGGCAGCGACGCGGCCGACCTTTTACTGCTCCGCTGGCGCTGCATTCTGCCTGTCGCTGGAATCATCGAATCTCCGGCTGTACGGTTGGAAAAACGGTGACCAGCAACAGCGACGATCCAATCCGAAACGTGGACATGTGCGCCAGCTCGACCGTGCAGATCCGTCGATCGTTGACGTATATGTTGTTTGCCGAGGGTGCGACGTACAGCCGTACACCGTTCTCACGTGCCGCGATGATGCAATGCACGTCGCTTGCTTCCGGCTCATCGAATTCGAAATCCGCGCCACCACCGATCCTTCCCACGGTGATGCACAACAACTTGCTCAATTGGTACGTCAAGCCCTTCGAGGCGCCTTCGATTACAGAGATCACGATTGCTACGTCCTCTTGCTGAGGAATTTCAGGGAATTCGTTAACGCCGGGCCTCGGCGGATTTCTTTCGCCGCCCCCATCGGGACGTCGGTGAGCTCGCAGAGCCCGAGCTCGACTCGGATCCTCGTGATCTAGGTGAAGCGATGAACTCGGTAAGCCAATCGGCATTGTACCGGGCCAGTTTCGGACGACTACGCAGCACCGTTCTGGATCTTCTTCGCGTTTGGTTGGCATGTCGGGAGTTCCTTGGTTCAATTTCAGTTCTCCAGGCCACAACCGGCAAAGGGAGGGAAAACAAATCCTCTCCAGCCACACTGTTCTGAGATTCCGAGATCCATAAGGCATTTTTATCACCACACATCGGTGGGGATAAGTGCCGCAATTTCAGTTTTTTTTCATTTCGGAAGGTGTGTCGCCCCGACTCACCTGAGGTGTTGAGAAACGCTCGGCACCCAGATCTCTCGTTTTTGGAATGGCTGAGCGCTGTCTCGCGCCTCTTTGAGAAACGACCAGTCCTTAGCCCAGCTTAGCGGCTGTCTTTCTTGTCGTTGAAGGCGAGTACATCGGGAGGCGTTTATTGCAAATGCGCTTGCAATCCGGACTCGACACACCTTCCCTTTAGCAAGGGTTTTCGGGCTCGAATGCAGTCGGCATCAAGACTCGCGTCGAAGCAACACAGCGATGAGTTATGACCTTCCACTCGCGATTACGCGAAGGCGGCCTGACTATGCAATTTGAACGACTTACGTCGTCCGTTCTTTGGCCAACCAATTGCCATTCCTTCTCGTGAATTGTTGAACAGCCAGTAAGAACAGAGGCAGTCAATTTTTCTGGAGATTTCATTCATGAGCATTTTTTTGACAGATGAGATGAGGACGAACCTGCGAGTGTCTTACGCGTTGCGCTGGGTACCTCGTGCGAGCGTAGCCACTCTTCTGCCTCGCCCCGGTTCTCCGCAGGCCGGCGACATCGTGCTCGCGAGACTCGAGAAAATCGGCAAGAACGCGACTCTCGAACTAGCGAACGGCCGCCGATGCACATTGCATGAAGGAGACCTTCTCGCGGTGGTATTCGGAAACCGCTACGCAACCCTGCAGTTCGAAGGGTACGCACGCGCAAATGGAGATTGCTGCGACTTGCTCTCCATGGGCGGTCTCTGCGGTTTGGTGGAAAGCAAGCATGCAAAAGCACCCGAGCCCAGCAAGCTCCGCTTGTTGGGCGCACTCGGAGACGTCAACGGTTCTCCCCTTAATCTCCGGGACTTCGCCCTGGCCCCACTGACACAGCCCAAACGCCCGAACGTCGTGGTGGTCTGCGGCACCTCCATGGATGCGGGGAAGACACATACGGTCATGAGTCTAATCATGGGTCTACGGAAGCAAGGGGTTGCGGTGGCAGGAATCAAACTGACCGGCACCGCTACTGGAAAAGATACCTGGAACATGCTCGACGCTGGCGCGTGTACTGCGTTGGATTTTGTGGATGGTGGATTTCCGTCAACGTATCTCTCCACCTTGGACAAACTGCTGCATTTATACGATCTGCTTATCTCACGTGCGGCCGCACAGGGCGCTTCTTGGGTTGTCGTCGAGATCGCAGACGGACTGCTACAGCGTGAAACCGCGGCCTTGCTGCAAGACCACGGCTTCGTGGCCAGCGTGGACGCATGGATCTTCGCAGCGGGGGATCCGCTCGCAGCAGCCGGAGGTGTTGCAGTTCTACGCAACTGGGCCATTGAACCGTTTGCGATTAGCGGCGTGGTCTCGATGAGTCCGCTGGGCATGAAAGAGGCGCAAGCAGCAACACATCTGCCGTGTCTTACCGGCGGCGAATTACAGTCAGGTGCGTTGAATGACCGCCTGCAGGGGAGTGCCTCTAAGCGTTCGGAAAGTCTTTTTGCAACAGCGGGGAGCCGAGAGGAGTTTCTCAAAACGTGAGCAAAGGGCGTGTCTATCTTTGGACTGATGCTCCCGGTCGCGGGCTATACGGGCACCTGACTGCGAGCGTTGAATCTTTGCGTCATCTCGATGAAAGCGCAAGAGATGGCGGCGGTTTGTCGGGACGTTTCGTTTGTGTGCGGAACGGCGGCGCGGTCTATGTGCCGGATCGGGTAACAAACTCTGAGTTTACGGTCACTCTCGGTGATGCACGACCCGACGCGGGTGGCGACTTTTTGTTCGAGCCCGGGCGCGGTGGTGGCCGCATCGATAAAGTGAGAATTGCAGAAGCAGATTTCCGCTGGCGCTATATTCAGGCTTCACGCTTCGGCGAGGTGAACACCTATTTCCACCTCGATCGTATCGCGACCTACATCCAAGGCCTAGTCGACCAATTGGGTTGCGCACCATTGCCCCGGGTTACGGCGGTAGTAACTGCGCACCATGCCGCTACGGAGCACGACGGCCTTTGCGATGGTGTGCGAGGAAGCAATCACTGGTTGCCTTTCCAAGGAGGCCACTACCGATTGCCAAGCAAACGATACGAACTGCCGGAGCCTCATCCCATTTCCCCTGTTGGTGAGATTCACCTCGGGCCAGGCTGGCAATTGCTGGAGCATGGCGCCCTCGTCGAGGCGGCGGGCGGGCGCTATCGTGCCAACGCCTCGCACAACGCGGGAATCATTTATCACGAATACGGACACCACATCACCCGTCATACCGTGGATTTCTGCGCAAACAACATGGTTCCGCCCGATCAGCAGAACAATCGCAAAACTGCCATGGACGAAGGCACCTGTGATTATTGGGCAGCCACAATGCTGAGTACGCCGCATATTTGGATCTTGCACCGCCGTCACGACGATCAGGAGATTCATGTTCGCAGTCTGACCTCCCGCAAAACCATGACGGACTATGACGCCGGGGCGCGGGCTGATCCGCATTCCAATGGCACCATCTGGGGCGCTGCGCTTTGGGATCTCCGCACCCAGATGTCCGCATTGGAGTCTGACGGAACCTGCAAGACCGATTTGCTGGTTCTGAAAGCTCTGCTTCTGATGGGAAAGCTCACACCCAGATGGCAAGAGACCACCGCGACCAATGTGCAGTTGGCCAGAAGAAATTTTGATGTAGGGCTGACGTCGCTGCTTTTGGCTGACGAACAATTGAACCAGGGCCACAACCAGAAAATCATTCTGGAGATCTTCACCAAGCGGGGGATACAACCCGCGCCGCGCTTCCGTCAGGGCAGACACGATGAATTGTTTCTGGATACGCAGATTGAGCCACGACTCAATGCGATGAAGTCGAATCACGGATTGCAACGAGAGAGCGAGACGCAATGTTGAATGGCACAAACGCAGTTCTTTCCAGTAAGAAGGACTTTCTGGCTTTACCTCCATTGGCCCTGCAAGCTTTGCTTAAGCATGTTTCCGCCGATGAAATTCCCAGCTCAGTGGATTTGCTTTCCGGAAGAGATTTAGAAGAACAAATTTCCGCTCTCGGCGAACCTGCACCATCGTTAATCGTCGCGGGAGACATCATGCTGGGCGGGCGCGCCAAGAGAGCCGTCACCGAATTTGGTCCGGACTACCCGTTTGACTCCGTTTTGCCACTTTTGCGGACCGCACCGATTGTGCTGGGCAACCTGGAAGGTCCATTCGCCGAGAAGGCCCGAAAGCAGGAACGCAATTTTTCATATCGCGTGGAGGTGAGGCTCGCCAGTTCGCTCAGTCGTGCGGGGATCAATGTCGTCACGCTCGCGAACAACCATCTCATGGACTGCGGCCGATCGGGCGTTCTTGAAACGCTCGATGCCTTGTCGAACGCCAAGATCTTTGCATTGGGCGCGGGAACAAACGAACGAACCGCTCATGAACCCGTCATCCTTGCATCGAGTGGGATGCGAATCGGTCTGCTTGGCTACTACTGGAATCGCCGGACCGCCGCAACCGCGGATCGGCCCGGCAGCGCGATGGATTCGCCACAAGCCATCGAAGCCGATATTTGTTCACTTCGCAAAAACGTGGATCGCGTCGTGGTGACCTTCCACTGGGGCGTGCCCTACGAGCGAGAGCCGTCCACACAAGACCGCGCGAAAGCGCACTTCGCCGTGGATTGCGGAGCCGATGCGGTGGTTGGCCATCACCCTCACATCATTCAACCCTTCGAGATTTATCGCGGCCGTCCCATTTTCTACAGCGTCGGAAATTTTGCGTTTGGATCGGGCAACAGCCGCGCCGAGGGGCTTTTGGTGAGACTTCGATTTGAGGATATCAAAACCGTAGCGGATGTTTACCCGCTCTATGTCAAGAATCGTGACCCCCGCGTGAACTACCAGCCCAAGGTGCTAAGCGGGAAAGCCGCAGAACGAGTGCTCACCGGGCTCGCCAAGGTTTCGGGCGACAGTGCCGCATACCTGAAAGTGCAAAACGGACGCGGACACATCGAGCTCTCCTGGGTGGACGGGTCGCGCCAAACGACGGAAGGTCGTCATGAGTAACAATATTCGAAATCGCAAGCCTGGAAAAAACGCCAAGCAATGGCTGCTGCATTTCGTTCCACTGCTTCGCCCCTTCCGAAAACAACTGTGGTGGGCTGTGCTGGCCATGGTGTTGGATGCTTCTTTGACGGTCTTCCGTCCCTGGCCCCTCAAAGTCGTTATTGACCGCGTCCTTGCCCATCGGCCTACGCGCGTGCCTTTCTTAAGCGTATGGCTAGACAACACGACTCTCAGCCGAATGCACATCCTATACGGCGCTTGCGCCGCGACACTCTTGATCGCACTCAGTACCGGTCTGCTCACCTATTGGTATACCCGCACTTTAGGTGTGGTCGGACAGCGTTTTGTTTTCGACTTGCGCTGCCGGCTTTTTGCGCATCTGCAGCGGCTCTCGCTGCGTTTTCACGATACGCAACGCCGGGGCGATCTAATCACGAGGCTGACCTCGGATATTCAGGCCATTCAGGATCTGATTTCGAACGGCCTGATCGTTCTCGGGAGCAATGCGTTTCTCCTGCTCGGCATGCTCATCTTGATGTTTTGGCTCAATTGGCGGTTCGCTATTGTGGCACTCGCCGTGGCTCCGCTCTTGTTTTGGACGGTCTTTCGTTACACACACCGCATCAAAATGGCCGCGCGTGAGGCGCGTGTGAGCGCAGGTCTTTTGGCTTCTTTGGCCCAAGAGACGCTTGCTTCCATTCGAATTGTTCAGGGATTGGCCCAGGAGGAACAGCAAAACGACCGCTTCGAGGCGCAGAGTGAAAGCAGCCTGCGATCGTATCTCGAGGGCGTGCGTTATCAGGCGCGCGTGGCTCCGCTCGTTGACGTCTTCGCCGCCGCAGGTCTCGCCTTGGTGATGTGGTTCGGCGCCACGCACGTTATGGAAGGACATCTCACGACTGGCGACATGGTCGTGTTCTTTGCTTACGTGACAAATCTCTATAGCCCAATGAAGGCTTTGGCTCGGCTCTCCTACGTCACGAGTAAGGCCACTGTTGGCGCCGAGAGAATCGCGGACATCCTCGGCGTCCGTTCCGAAGTAACCGATCGACCGGGAGCTCGGGAAGTATCGCGGTTTAAGGGAGAAATCGAGTTCCGCGACGTATCGTTCGAATACCAATCCGGGCAGGCCGTTCTCTCTAGCGTCGACCTGCGGATTGCTCCTGGTGAAAGAGTCGCGATTGTGGGGGCCACCGGCGCGGGCAAAAGCACTCTCATCAGCCTGATTCCGCGGCTCTATGATCCCAGCAGCGGCGCGGTCTTGATTGACGGCGAGGATGTTCGAAACTATTCCATTCAGTCTTTGCGCGCGCAGATCAGTCTCGTTTTGCAGGACTCCCTGCTCTTCAGCGGGACAATCCGTGAAAACATCACTTTCGGGCGTCCCGAGGCAACCGACGAGGAAATTGTCGTGGCGGCTGCCGTGGCGAACGCCTCCGAGTTCATTGACCGCCTTGCAGATGGTTATGAAACCCTGGTTGCCGAGGGTGGTTCCACGCTTTCCGGCGGACAGAAACAGCGCATCGCCATCGCGAGGGCGATCTTGCGGGCTTCACCCATCCTGATCCTGGATGAACCCACCAGCGGGCTTGATGCGGCTTCCGAACGGACCGTTATCGATGCACTGGAGCGTGCTGCCCGGGGACGCACGACCCTGCTGATTGCACATCGTTTGACGACCGTGCGCCTGGCGGACCGTATCATTGTCCTCGAAAGAGGCCGCATCGTGGAAGAAGGGCCTCACCAGGAACTTTTGGCCCGCGGGGGCAAATACGCGCACCTGTACAGCCTGCAGCTGATGGTCGAGAAACAAGCTGTTTTAACCCTCCAAAATGGATCGGATTTTCTCGCATGATCAGATCCACTCACGCACCACTCCGCCGAGTGCCATTGCCTTGCAGATGGTTTGCTAAGGGAACTGGCGGAATCCTCGCCAAGATCACTGCCATGGCCATGGTGATTCTCTTCTCGTGCCTTTTCACCAGCGCCGCATGGGGGCAGAAAATGATTGCGCTCAGAGGAACGGTGGAAGATGCCACGGGAGAATACGTGCTCGGAGCCGATGTGCGGCTCCTAAACCAGACCACGGGCCAGGAATTATCCACGAGTTCAGACGAAGAGGGCCGGTTCAGGTTTGACCACGTCGCAATTGGCGATTACTTGCTCATCGTCAATGCGCAGGGCTTTAAACCGGCGGACATGCGGGTCGAGGCCGGGGAAAGCGCGGAAACTTCCATCCGTGTGCGTTTGCAAATTGCCGCTTCCGTGGAGAGCGTTACCGTTTCGGCGAACAATCCTTCCATGCCGGTCGCTGGGCAGAACGTCGACGTCGTCGAACTGGATCGCCATTGGCTTGAAAATCTGCCTTCGAAAGAAGGGGATCCGCTGGCGATACCTTCCATTTTCTTGGACCCGTCCGCTGCCGGTGCTCTCGGGCCCAAGATCATCGTTGACGGTGTGGAGTCGAGCGCGCTAGAGGTGCCGCTGACAAGCATCCGGAGAGTTTATGTGAACAAGAGTCCCTACTCGGCCGAGTTTGGACGCCCTGGAAGAGGGCGCATCGAAGTGATAACGAGGAAAGGTTCCCGCCGGGACTATCATGGCAATCTCACGCTCTTGGTCCGGAATTCCGAGCTGGATGCGCGCAACGCATTCTCTCGCGTACGGCCGCCGTTACAACGGGAAATCGCTGAGACGGAGCTTGATGGGCCGCTCGGGAACAAGGTTCGATTTCTTCTCGCGGGCCGCTATTACACGAGCGATGAAAGCGCCACCGTCCACGCCGCGGGTCCTGCCGGTCCCGTGATAGAAAACGTCCCTACGCCGCAACACAATACGCGCCTTTTCGGACGGCTCGATTTTGATCTGACACCGAAGAATACGCTGACGCTGAGCTACAAATTCAAGAACAACTCGCAGCAAAATCAGGGAGTCGGCGCGTTCAATTTTGCCGAGCGCGCCACGGACTTCTCGATTCACGAAAATGAAGTGAAGGTCTTCGAACGCGCTTTCTTTTCACCCACTTTTCTGAACGAGCTGCACTTCGCGTTCAAAGACGAACCTCAACAAACCATCAGCGTTTCGGACCAGCCGGCAAATATAGTTTTGGGTGCCTTCAGTTCCGGTGGCGCGCAGATTAATCTGCACCGACAGGAAAAAGCGTTCACAATCCAGGATGCAGCAACATTTATTAAGGGAAAGCATTCTTTGCGGTTTGGGGCCGGGGCGCGGCCTCGATCTTTTCAAATTACCGATACCTCGAACTTTGGCGGAACTTTCACGTTCGCAAGTTTGACTGCATTCGAATCTGGCCAACCCGAAGTCTTCACGATGAATCAGGGCAATCCCCGGGTTTCGTTCACGCAAAACGAGTACTACTCATTTTTTCAGGATGAGATCCAGGTGCGGCAGAACCTATCCCTTTCTCTTGGCTTGCGCTACGAGTGGCAGTCAAACGTGCCCGACCACAACAATCTCGCGCCGCGAGTCGCCATCGCTTTTTCCCCGCATGGCGGGCAAATGGTGTTACGTGGCGGGTTCGGGATTTTTTACGATCGTCAGCCGGAAATCATGCGGCAGCAGACATTGCTTCACGATGGAGCGCAGGGCCACCAGATTGTGGTTGAGAATCCGGGTTACCCAGTCCCCTATGATCCGGCATCCCCTCCGCCTCCCAGCCTATTGCGGACCGCCACGGATATCCGCACTCCCTATCTGACGCAGGCCAGCTTGGGGATCGAACGCAAGCTTGGCAGAGGCAAGAATTTCTTGGCCGTTGATTACACTCTGGTGCGCGGCTTAAAACTTTACCGCACTCGGAACATCAATGCGCCGCTACCTGCAACGGGCTTGCAGCCAGATCCCAACTTCATTGACATCAATCAGTTCGAATCGACCGGCAGGTCCCGCAGCAACAGCTTGACCGTATCCTTGCAAACGACCGTGAGGAACAGGTTGGATCTTCTCGGCCAGTACACGTTTTCCAAGTCCATGGACGATACGAGCGGGACGTTTTCTCTTCCCGCGAATAACTATGACCTGCGCCCGGAATATGGCCGAGCGGACTACGATCGCCGTCATCGATTCAACCTCATCAGTATCTATCATTTGCCGTGGGACTTCAGGGCCGGCACGATTGTCAGCATGAATTCAGGCATTCCTTACAACATAACCACGGGCTTCGACAACAACCGCGACACGGTGCCAAACGACCGGTTGATCGGAATTGGCCGAAATACGGGAGCAGGGCCGGGTTACGCCAGTGTCGACTTCCATCTCTCAAAACGGATTACATTTACAAAAAGTGAAGGTAGAGGCGGCGGAGGCCGACCCGCGGGCAGACATGCGAGCGGCCGTCTCTCCGACCTGGGTGAAGGACGCCGCGAAGGCCATGGGCCATGGCTGGAGGTTGGCATTGATGCATTCAATGTCTTCAATCGAGTGAATTTCAAGAACTACGTCGGCGTTCAGACCTCGCCGTTTTTCGGGCGCGCCAATGCGGCAAACCCGGCGCGCCAACTGCAATTCTCCATGAAATTCCATTTTTGATTTGCGATTTTTAACGCTGCTGGCATTCACGCAGTGCTGGCGAGAACTGGTTTTTTGCTCGTACGCCTGGATATCTTGGAAATGGCTATTCCATCCGGCCACGCATGTGGATCGGTTCAAAACCACTTTTCCGGCAACGCGACCTCCATGCTAAGTCTTTGTCAAGAGGGCACACGTTCTCCTGATACGCTTCGGAGGAGCGCGGGTGCAAATTTTTTGGATCCTTCACCGCGGGTGTTGGCCTCCTAGCCCTGGTTCTTACTCGAGTAGAAACAGACTTCCATTTGCCGTTTCAGACCTCCATGGGCTGCGTAGAAGATTGAGCTTGTGTTCTCCTGTTGGTCTGGAAAGTAATCAAGGGAAGCATCCAGAGCTTGTGCTCCTTCACCCAGTCGCATTAACGGCAAGACCTGGCAGGTCGCGCGCCGAAGGGAGAAGCACGTCTCGATTGGCCAAGGCGCAAATTTAACGCGGTTGGGAACAGACAGTTCCACAATTTTCGGAATTTTTCTGAGTTCGCCAATATTCTGCCGGTGGATCACTAAATTAGGGGTCAATGCGATTGGGAGTCTCTTGAGCCTTTCCAGGACAAGCAATTTTTCTGGGTGCGATGCGGGCGCCGATTGCACTTGGATGAACGCGTACCTGACCAGAGAAAAATTCGCGGCGGGAAAATAAAAAGCTCCACGCCTCAGAACATCGAGGCGTGGAGCTTTTAGTCGAGCCTCTTTGTTTGTACTGCCAGCACCTTACCGTCAGCGGCCGCCACTGTGATTCTTTCCGTTGTTGTCGCGGGTAGGGCTTGAATCAGTGTGCGGCTGACTTTGCGGAGCGGATCGCTGCGGAACACTTTGCTGTCGAGGCCCACTTGCAAACTGTGGCCGAGTGAACGACGGAGCCGCATGTTGTTGCGGGGCTGCGTACCGGCGGCTCGGAGCCTGCGGTGCAACGTACGAGGTGCTCTGGCGGTACGCGGGACTGGGTTGCGGGCGCGTCACGTTAGTGTGTTGTGCCGGGCTTGAATACGAAGGCCGGTTGGCGAATTGCCGAGAATTGTTTTGCATGCTGTTCGGCATGCTACGCGGCGCGGGCATATATGGTGGCCGGTTGGCGAACTGCCGGGAGTTGCCTTGTGTGTTGTTGAGTACGCTGCGTTGTGCAGGAGCTGACGAATTCGAAGGCCGGTTGGCGAACTGGCGAGAATCGCTTTGCGTGTGGGTGCAACATGAGCGCCTCGCCGGCGCCAATCGCCACAATTCGCTTCGGTGAATAACGGCCGACCCTCCATCGCGGCCACCGCACGTTCCGCGGTATTCTCCAGACGCGGCGTTGTCGCGGTCAGCGCAGCGGGTGTGCGCCCAACCCATCTCGCGGTAAACACCAATCGCCCGGCGAACTCCGCCCGGCCAAAATAGCCCGCAGCTTTTCCGACACTGTTGACACCGCGACCGTCATGTCCGCCGTGTAGCCAGCCATCACTGAATAGTACAGCTTCGACGCGCGCCTTGACTCTGGGACGAGCTGCTGATTCGCCAGATTTAGTCGCAACTTGCTGATTTCCTTCGATTAGGGCCAACTCCGGCAAGTTCTGATGAAGTTGGTTTTTCGGCTGTAACCGAAGGGTTGACCCTGAAAATGAAACCAGAGTTGGCTCCCCAAAAGGTCGAAAGGGACTTGTCAAAACTTGTCAATCTTAGAACAGTCCAAAAACCAATAAGTGACGCCAGGACAGCGACTTATGTGATTTTATCCCATGGTTCGGGACCAGGAGGTCGAAGGTTCAAATCCTTTCGCCCCGACCATTTTCCCTCAATGAATTACACGCGAATTCCAGATGCGCAACTGAAAAACGTCCGATCTGCCCCCGTCTGGGCCAGGTTAAACCTGAGGAAAATGAATCTTCAGCTTGTAGCAAACGAAAAGAACCAGGATCGCGCCCAGTGTGGAAAGAATGAGGCCTGCGGGATGGTAACGTTCGTTTGTGGGGCGCGAAAACATGTGGCTAACGCCGCCACCGATGATCGATCCGATGATCCCGAGGATGATCGTCCAGAAGATCGCTATATGCACGTGCATCACTGATTTCGCGATAACGCCCGAGATTAGCCCGATAAGAATATACCAGATTAAGTGGAACATACTTTGTCCTCCCGCCTTTGCCTTCGGAACATCGAGAGTATAACCCCGGGGTTTGGCGATTAACTTTATAGCAGCACTTGGCGAAAGGAGCTAGGTCAGTCCACCACGCTCTTCAAGCGCACGGTCTATACGTGGATAGCACTGTGGGTTCCGTGGCAGTTGTCCTCAGGGAATTAAAACGCGGCCGCAGACGGATCAACACGAAGTCGGTACGCTAACGTTGCGGCCCGGGATGTATGTTCTCTGTATTCCTCGTTCGATGTGGGTGACTTTGCTAGTTGTGATCTGGATGAGCATGACGATAATTCCAGTATTGCGACTGCTCCTTCTTGTTCGCCTTCGAGTATTCGTGTGAACTCTTGTGATTTTCCGTAAGGTATTGTCCCCAAGCGCGATTTTCGTTGTCATCCCAGTTGTGATAATCCTTGTGCTGTTAATCGCAGACTCGGGTTTGATTGCGGCCCTCTTGAGGTACGGTGACGGCCATAATTGCCACTGGCGCCGCAAGCGCAGCGGCTAAGAATAGCGAAGTGATGTAATGATTTGCACGGTGCATGTAATAGTCCTCCAAATTCAGAATGTCCGCTTTCGGAATCGCGGCACTGTAAGTGTGGACCTGTAGCCGCTCGATTCATGTCTCATACAGCACAGACACATTGGATAGGCCTGAGAAAGACACTGCACGTGGAAGTGCCTTCGCGACCCGGCATGTTCGGAAATCGAGGAAATCTGGGGCATGTCTAACGAAGTCGACCGTGTCAAGAGAGATTCTGAATGGTTTCTGAGTCGTCGTTAGAGATGTCCCCAGGTTTCCTGTCCCTAGGTTTCTCCGGGGTTTCTGTCCAGCGTCGTTAAGCGTGGGGGGCCAACGTGCACCGCATTACTATTCCAGCATGCAGACGTAGCAGGCGACACAACACGGTGCTGCTATAGGACCATCAACCGGTGCGAAGCCACAGCATGCGCACGCGGCGATGCAGGCCAAGGTGGCCGGGTCCGCCGTTAAGAACGCCGAGCCCAGGTAACCGCACCCGGACCGCACGTCTAAAAGCCGGATGCTGTCTCATGTCTTTGTTGAACCACCGGATGTAGCGTGCGTCTGGACCAAGCGACCCCAGAAATGCCCGGGCTAGCGCCGCTGCGTGTTCGTTAGGGCGAGAGTTGACATGATATCTCTTGCGCCCGAGGACAGCCTCTGTTCGAACAGTGCGCGTGCCGAAGGTGGTCTTCAACTTCACTCGCAAACCATGTTGGTCGGCGATTTCGACCTCAACAACATTTCCTTTGATTATCCTCGCCGCGTGTTTGCTGTCTGTGTCACCCTTCGACGCAGCTAACTCGAATGATGATTTGTCTGGTGCTTTGAGGACGTATTTGACGCCGTGGGCTCGCACTTCGATTGCGTCCTGGCCGGCAGGTTTAATCGAGTAGGTGAGTTCGCGCATTACTTGTCACTCCTCGCCGCACATCAGGAGGTCGAATACAGCCGTAGCAGAGTGATCTAAATGGGAACTATCGGTTTAATTTCAATCTTCGCCCGAAACAGTAGTCCTGTCGCCCTCTCCCAGAACGTGCCGTCACAAGTCGTGCGAACATTCCGGTAATTGTCGCCACTGAAGCGGTTATTCGCCGCATCCATCTATCGACGGAAATGTTCATGACTGAACATCCCGGTCAACCGGTGAGTCGACACTGCTGATTAACTAGTTAGAATAAAAGCAAAGGAGAGCGAAAGGGGTTCGAAGAACCGGCTCGCTCTCCCAGACTGCAAATGTTAGACGCCGATACCGCAACTAGCGGCCTCGACGGCGAGCCACCGAGGCCGCCGCGGGGTACGAGGTTAGTTGGCGCAAGCCGCGGGACTTGAAGCGCAGGCGGCGGCCTGGTCCAGAAGGGACTGACTCGCTGCAATGAGTTGTTTGGCTTGCTCTTCGTTGATGGCGAGGCCGCTGAACTGCGCTTGCGAAAGCAATTGTTTGATTTGGGCGGCCAAGGCGTCGCGTTGTGTGGTCCAGGACGCGATGCGATTTTCGAGGCTGGTATAGATGGCGTCGCCTTGGGACGTGCTTTCAATGGCGTACGTGGAGACGGTCAGGGTGCTCTGCGCGAGCGATCCGAAAGGCGCGTTAATTTGTTTGTAGATCTGGCCAAGTTCCAGCAGCGTGTGGGAGTGAGCGTGCAAGCTGCCGGAAATAACGTTGGGATCGAGCATTTCAAGAATGACGCGGCCGTCATGCTGGTAGTCATCGGTCAGGCCCAGCAGATACATCATCGTGGGGTGAAGATCGGTGTGGTCGGTGAAGAAATCAGTGGGCTGGGTCACTCCGACAGGTCGCACGCCGGGGCCGACCATGCCGATGAAAGTAGTCGCGATTTCTGGCTGAATGTCTCCATGATTCCAGGCGAAACCGGTGCCCACAATCGGGCTGAGACTGCCGGTGGTCGAGAAGAAAAAGTTGGGATCACCGAAAAAAGTGAAGGTCGGGTCGCGATTTGGGTCCGATGCGGAACTCATATGCAGGAGCTTCTGACCCGTTTTATCAACGATTGCCCCTTGGAGACTGACGCCGAGACCGGTGCCGAGCAAACTTTCCGCTATGCCGGTTTGCGGATTGAAGGTATTGAGGCTGGCCATGGTTTTTTCGAGCTGGCGAACCACTGGCGAGGTCGGAACGGGATTGCCCTTAACATACACGGTAGCGGCATCGTCGAAGTGGTAGCTGAACGGTGTGGCTACTCCGGCGTTCGCAACGGCCAGATTTAAATCGTAGTCCAGTTCGCCAACGCCGTTTACGCCATAGGTGCATGGAACGTTTACGCCGTCGCAATTTGCCGGGCTGGGAGCTGCACCCGAAAAGTGGTTGCCTTCGTCGGGAGTGAAGATGACGTTTGGGTTGTAACTCTATCTGCACTTTTTTGACAGGTACAGCGCTACCTACGGATCGCTGGGCGCGGTCATTATTCTTTTACTGTTTTTTTACGTGTCGGGGGCTTCTCTGTTATTCGGCGCGGAAATTAATTCGGTAATTGAGGACGCTGCTGCAGCAGAGGGAGAGCCCGACGCGAAGTTAAAAGGTGAGAAAGCTCCGGATAGGCCAGATCCACAAAACATAAGCCGAGAATAAAGGCGAGTCGAGCGCCAGCCTAGCGAGGCAGGAGTGGCGTCAGCCCTTCGCGGCTGAAACGCCGGGCGCAGTTTCCTTTGGGTCGGCTTCCACGGTGACATCCACGTGGGCCCCGGGCTTCAACTTAACTGGCTTGCCCTTATCATCTTCGAGGGTGTTCTCGATACGAATTTCGCGATACAGATGATCGGCGCCTTCAATGGCGATTTCGGCCATTTCTTTCTCATGCGGAACGCGCGGTTCGATGATTTTTTGTACAACGCCAGGTTTGGTAGTCTTCGGTTTTTTGGTCATTGGGCCTCGGGCGGCTCCGAACTGCGCGATAAATGTTAGCATGCTTTTTTCGCGGCTTAAACAGTTGGCGCTCTTCAAGGCGCATTTAAGGCCGCAACAGATTTTGATGGGAGCGCTTGCTCATCCAGTCCTGATAAAGCTGAAGATTGAGCGGAGTATTCTTGCCACGCAATTGTTTCAGGAAGGCCAAGCGAGCCTTGGCCTCCGTCGCCGAAGGCTTTGCCCCTGCGTCGGACTTGCGCTTCACAAGCTCGATGCCCACGTCGGGCGCCTGTGCACGCGGCTGGTCACCGAGAAAATCGCCAAACGCCACAGCCGCAGAGATTTTAAATGGCGATTTAAAATCCTTACGAGCGGCCGCGATGCGTTCTTTTAGACCGGCCAACGCGGCTGCGATTCGCTCGGGCGTGTAGTGCGGCAGCTTGGATCCCGAAACGGTTTGCCCCGCAGGCGTAGTGAACCATTCACGTGCGCCTTCCGCGGCTTTTACGTAGCCTTGCATTTCCATAATTGGGATGACCTTGGCGGCTTCGCTTGAGGGAATGCCGAGCGTTTCGGCTAGGTCGCGGCTCGTCCAGGACAGCAGCCCTCGCGTGTCTTTCAGAAAACTCATCACCGCCGCTGCGGGAACGGACGGCATGACTTCGCGCGGCGGTTTTGATTTGCTGGTAGCCATATTTATTGGCGAGCTGCGTTTGGCCATCTCAATCCAATAAGTGCGGCACGTAAATTTTCAACGGAAATGAAAAAGATTTCGCGCCACAAACCACAAATTCGCCGGCCGCTCCGCCAATCGGCGCATAAACCACGTATACCAATGGCTGCCATAGGACACCAAAACTTTTGAACGATAGCCGTCGCGCGCCAGGCGCTCCTGTTCACCGCTCTGGATGCCATAGAGCATCTGCACTTCCACGTCAGTCTTCGGAAGGCCGCTGGCTGCAGCAAACTGTAAAATGCGCCGCAACAGTACCACGTCGTGCGTTCCAAACGCCGCGTGGATTTTTGGCTCGGCCTTTTTTGCCAGGAGCATTTCTTTGGCGAGCGAAAAATAATTTTCATCCACGCGGGATTTTTCCGGGAACGCAATCTCAGGAGGCTCGCTATAGGCTCCTTTTACCAGGCGAATCGATGGTCGCAAGGGCAGCAGGCTCGCTAGATCGTCTTTGGTGCGATGTAAGTACGCCTGCAGGCACACACCCACGTTGGGAAACTCTCCGAGAGCGCGCCGATAAAGATCTAAGGTAGCGTCCACGTAGTTACTGGCTTCCATGTCGATCCACACCACGCGCCGCGGATTTTCTTGCGCAATGATAGTTTTCAGATTCGCGTAGCAAAGTTCGGGAGACAGGTCGAGCCCCAGCTGTGTGAGTTTTACGGAGGCTTCCGCATCCAGCTGCTTTTCCCGGACGCTACGCAGAACTTCAAGATAATGCGCGGTCACGCTCCGCGCTTCGGCTTCATCCGTGATGTTTTCTCCCAGGCGTGTGAAGATCGATCCGATATTTTTATTTTGCAAACGCTGGGCGGCGGCCAGCGCATCGCTAAGTTCTTCTCCGGGCATGAATCGCGAAACGGCGCGGCGTACAAATGTGTGCCTCGCCGCGTGATCACGCAGCCAGGCGTTCCGCGAAGCAGCCAGCAAGATGGAGCGGGCAGGATTCATTTCACAACTTCAAATAATATTTCAAATATTGAGAAGCCGCAGCGACAGTCCCGCGAGCGCTCCACCCACTAGCGGCCCAATGATGGGCACCGGAGCATAGCCCCAATCGGACGCGCCTTTGCCGGCGATTGGCAAAATCGCATGCGCGATACGCGGGCCCAAATCACGCGCGGGATTGATGGCGTAGCCCGTGGAGCCGCCCAGCGAAAGCCCGACTCCCCACACCAGGCTGGAAACCAGGTATACCGCCAAAAATCCTGGCGCTGGACCATTGGCAAACACCAAGCGCGAATAAATCGCGCCGATCACGAATATCAAAACAAACGTACCGATGATTTCGCTCAACAGGTTGGGCAAAAAACTGCGAATCGCGGGAGAGGTGCAAAAACAGCCGAGTTTCGCGGAAGCATCCGGGGTCTCGCGCCAGTGCGGAAGATATTGCAGCCAGACCAGTGCTGCGCCCGCGATTCCGCCGAGTAGTTGCACAACAAAAAAAGGCAGGAGCTTGCTATAGATTCCCGTGCGCACCGCCAGCCC
>Ga0185299_10002683_pt1 | contig 26406 bp, 29 predicted proteins | sample PaiPotPPA55metaG_FD_128002 | JGI IMG/M metagenome (GOLD analysis project Ga0185299, IMG submission 128002) | Iron sulfur acid spring bacterial and archeal communities from Banff, Canada, to study Microbial Dark Matter (Phase II) - Paint Pots PPA... ...
TACCTGCGTTTGGATTTCCATTGTTTCTTAACCTGGTCACCTGAGGGATAGGGCTGGGTCGAACGAGTAACGACAGAAGTGATTGTAAACGATAGGAAGGCGCGGGGGCTGTAACTCTCAACGGACGTGCTCAAAAGTTAACCGGTGTCTTGCGACTTGCCCCGTGGCGTGGCGAGAATGAATCCATGTGCAGCCACACGAACGCGGAGCCCGCGCTACTTCTTCTCTTTCAGATGAAACGCGAGACCGGTGGTTAGTCCCTGTAGATCGAGAGAAAGCGCGCTCAGATCATCCACTATCCAATCCGCCCCCGCGGATAAGAGATCTTCATCCATCGAGGTGGTGCGCAATGCGAGCACGCGCGCGCCCGCTGCTTTTCCCGAGCGAACTCCCGAAGCGGCATCTTCGGCGACAACGCATTCCACCGGAACCATTCCAAGAATCTCCGCGCCTTTGAGATAGGGATCGGGGAAGGGCTTGCCACGCCGGAGATCGCTCGCGGTGACCAGATGTTTCGGGACCGGCAATCCCGCCGCGCGCAAGCGGACCTCCGCAAGCGCGCGAGTTGCGGAGGTGACAACCGCCCACCGCTGCTGCGGAATTGCTTGCAACAGATTCAAGGCGCCGGGGAGGGCCACCACGTCGGCGATATCTTCGATCTCGCGGCGCTCGACTTCGCGATTTTCGGCGTCGTGATTGCCGCGAGGCAGCAATTCGATGATCGTGGCCAGGCTCGGCCTGCCATGCGCTTGGCGCACGACTTCGTCAGGAACCAAGCCGTGTTCAAGGGCCCAGCCAGTCCACACGCGCGCGACGGCGGGCGTGGAGTCAACTAGCACCCCATCCATATCGAATAGTAACGCACCGCATTGAATTAAAGTCATCGGCAGAGCTGTATTCCTTCGGTCAAGAATTTCATAACGAAAGGCTCTTAGAGTACTGGAGTCCGGAAAGACAAGAAAGGTTGAGCCGCCATCCTCGGGCCATTGAACCTCATGCTGTCAGGGCGCGCTCGCGTTCAAGGTCCGCCCGGAATCCAACCAAACTTGACTTAGTCTAGTAACTTAGTCTACTATAAGAACATGAAAGCAGTGAATACCCACGAAGCCAAAACACAGTTCTCACGGCTCTTGCAGCGCGTCGCTGCGGGCGAAGAGATCACCATCGCGAATCGCGGAGTTCCTGTAGCTCGGCTGGTCCCAGTGGCCGCCGGCGCCAAGCGCAAACTTGGAGCTTACGCAAGCCAAATGACAATCGCGGAAGACTTTGACGCTCCTCTGCCGGAAGAACTGCTCGCCGCTTTCGAAGGCATGCCGAAGCGGCCGAAAAAGAAGGCATGAAATATCTGCTGGATACGAGCATCTTCCTCTGGGCTCTCGGCGCCGAACACAAGCTGAACCAAAAAGCACGGGAACTGCTCTCTTCCAGCGCAGCCGAACTCTATCTGTCCGCGGCCAGCTCCTGGGAGATTGCCATCAAATTTGCGCTTGGCGCGCTTGCCCTTCCTAAACCGCCTTCGCAGTTCATTCCCAACGCCATCGGATCGCTCGCTATTCGCTCCTTGGATATCACGCATTTTCATTCCTTGATGGCGGGCGAACTTCCGGCTCATCATCGCGATCCGTTTGACCGCATGCTCATCGCCCAAGCCCGCATGGAAAACATGGTGCTGCTCACGGCCGACCGCGCCTTCCTCAAATACGAAGTGAAGAGCATGTTCTGTGGGAAGTAGAAAAATAGCCTGTAGGGGGTTGCTTGGGGTGGGAGACGGGGATTGAACCCGCGACATTCGGTGCCACAGACCGACGCTCTACCAGCTGAGCTACTCCCACCGCCGTACGATTCATTTAGTTTACGCTACTTTGCCGCGATGGAAAAGTGGCGTGGAAACGCATCTACCTGCACGGCTTCCGCGGCCAATTTGCTAAGAAACGGTCTCGCCACTCGCCGCCGCTTTGCACGAACCTAGGCGCTCAGTCGAAGCATCGAATTCCTAATGCAGGGATTGCAAGAAGCGGGCCCAAACGCTTACAGTACGCTATGCAAAACTCAGCCCAGGCCTGAGGACCCGCCGTTCCGCATCTGTTCTCCGTGGCCGTCGGGAGCGGCCTTCCGCGAGTTTTTGGCGTTGCCTGCGCCCTTTGGGCTTTTTCGAAGGGTGTTGCGGGCGGGCCGTTGATTTTGGCGCTATTCAAGACGCGGCTGAAGTTTGCAGAATTTGAAAAGTTAATGATCAGGGCTTGCGATGACTTCGCTCCACAGGCGAACCAAAGCTGGCGGCGAGATTGAGATTCAAATGAGTATCGATCATTTAGCGTGGCGCGGCGAAACAAAGGAGCCTGGCGGGAATTCGGGCCGCGGTCTGCTCTTGAGGCTGGAGTTTCAGAGCGATCCCAGTTTGCTCTGCGCCGTGCGAGGGGCCGTGGAACGCTTGACGGAATCTTTTGGATTTTCCGAGCCGGAATGCAGGGCAGTTACTCGCGCTGTCGACGAAGCGCTAACGAATATCATCCGCCATTCGTACAAGGGGCGGCCAGACCAGCCGATTGAAATGCTCCTCCGCTCGGTCCGCGAACAAGCCGACGCCAAGGCTTCCGAAGGGCTCGAGATACTGCTGTGTGATCAAGGGCCGTCCATTGAGCAGGCAGATCTTTGCATGCGAGCGATCGAGGAAGTAAAGCCGGGCGGGCTAGGGCTGCATTTTATTCAGCAAAGTATGGACATCGTCGAATACAAGCGCGCGAATGGGACCAACCGTCTCCGCTTGGTCAAATACATCCGGGCGCCAAAGCAGGAAGAACTCAAAAAAGCTTGAGGGGGAACAACTGTGCAGATTTCCAGCCGGCAGCTCGATAAGACCACGATTTTCGATGTCTCGGGAGACATCGACCTGGCGAACTCACCGGCAGTTCGAAAGGCGCTATTGAAGGAAGTGCGTGATAATCGCACGCCCCGGGTGGTAATGAACCTCAGCAAGGTGCGGTACATCGACAGCTCCGGCGTGGCTTCTCTGGTCGAAGGCCTGAAGGCGTCGCGCGACGTCGGCTCGCGCTTTATCCTTTTTGGATTGAGCACCTCCGCGCGGGAAGTTTTGCAGCTGTCGCGTCTGCTGAAGATTTTTGAAGTTTACGACAACGAAGAGCAAGCGCTGGCGGGATAAGAAGTTTATTTAAGGGCGGCAGATTTTCCTTGGTTTAGTGAATTGCGTTACAAAGAACTGAGTCACACGGAATGGCGATGCAATTCGTGTCACAAATCGGCGGCGGCGTGACGAACAGCCTTGCCTATGTCGGTTCCCTCGCTTCGCTGGGGGGCCGTGCCGCCTACTACACTTTTATTGGGCCCTTTCAGGGCAAGCCGCTGCGTTTGCAGAGGGCCGTTTCGCAGGCCATGGATGTGGGTGTCCGGGCTTTGCCGATTCTCTCGCTGATTACATTTTTTATTGGATTGATTCTCGCGCTCCAGGCCGCTTATGAATTGCGGCGATTTGGTGCGATGAACTACGTCGCCACAGCCGTCGCGATTTCGATGTCGCGCGAACTCGGCCCGCTCATTACCGCCATCGTGGTGATCGGCCGCTCGGGCTCGGCATTTGCCGCGGAGATCGGCACGATGAAGGTAACGGAAGAAATCGACGCGCTGGAAACGATGGCCATCAGCCCGATCCGATTTTTGGTGACGCCGAAATTTCTAGCCATGATTGTGATGCTGCCTTGCCTCACCATCTGGGCCAACGCCATGGGCATTATGGGCGGATCGCTATTCGGCGTAGCTCAAGCGGATTTTACGTTCATGCGTTATATCCAAGTCTCGCTGGATTCGCTGTTCCTGCGCGACATCATGACCGGACTCGTGAAGAGTGTAATGTTTGGAATTACGATCACCGCCGTGGGATGCCAAGAGGGACTAGCGACGGGAGCGGGCGCGGAGCAAGTCGGCCGCTCAACGACGAGAGCGGTCGTGATGTCGATTTTTCTCGTCGTGCTGGTGGATCTGGTTTTTACGTGCCTGTTCTTTTTTGTGAGCGGAAGTTAGGGACGTGTGATCTTGCCAACGGAAATGGAAAACACGGATTCGTTCGATTCGCAGGTGATGATTTCCCTGCGCGATGTGCGCGTGAGCTATGGCGAGGTCGAGATCCTGCACGGCATCACGTTTGACGTGAAGCGCGGCGAAACGCTGGTGATCCTTGGTGGCTCTGGCTCCGGCAAGAGCACGTTGTTGCGGACGCTGGTCGGTTTGGAAAAACCGAGTTCCGGAGAAATCTGGATTAAAGGCAAAAACATCGCCGCCATCCCCGATGCAGAAATGGACGAGATTCGCAAAAAGATCGGCATGTCGTTTCAGGGAAGCGCGCTCTTTGGCTCAATGACTGTCGGTGAGAACGTGGCGCTGCCGTTGCGCGAGCACACTCAACTCGAAGACTCGACGATTGAAATCATGCTGCGCCTCAAGCTCGAGCAGGTCGGGCTCGCGGGGTTTGAGTATTACATGCCGTCGCAACTCAGCGGCGGCATGAAGAAACGCGCGGCAGTCGCTCGCGCTCTGGCCATGGACCCGGAGATTCTTTTCTTCGATGAACCGTCGGCGGGGTTGGATCCGATTATCGCTGCCGGCATCGACCAGCTGATCCTGGAATTAAAGCAAGCGTTTCGCATGACCATAATCGTCGTCACGCACGAACTGGCCAGCGCCTACCTGATCGCCGATCGCATGGTGCTCATTGACAAGGGGCATGTCGTGGCCATCGGCACGACCGCGGAAATGCGCGCGAGCACGCAGCCGCGTCTGCGGCAATTTCTGGATCGTGTGCCCGAGCCGGAAGTGGCGCGCGAAATGGATTATCTGCAAATGCTCACGCAAGACCGCCGCTTGTAATGAGCGCTGGCAGGGGAAAGAGGACGCGATGGCTGGAAAGCGCGACCAGGTTTTTGTGGGACTTTTCGTTATTGTCGCGGCCGCAGTTCTGATGGGCATGGTGTTTGCCATCACCGGAGCCTTTGGCCGCACGGCGAAAACTTATCACGCCCACTTTTCGTTCGCCGGCGGGCTTGAGCAAGGCGCGAGCGTGCGTTACGCAGGCGGCCCCAAAGTGGGACGTGTAGAAAAACTGGAAATCGACCCAAAAAATCCCGGGCAAATCGACGTGGTTTTCAGCGTGCAGACCGATCTTCCCGTCAAACTCGACAGCCACACGAAAATCATGAGCATGAGCCCTTTGGGCGACAATCACCTGGAAATTATCCCAGGTGGCGCTCAGACTGCGCTCGCTCCTCCCGGTTCGCTGTTGCCGGCGGACCCTTACGTCGATTTCAACGCCCTGACCGCGCAGATCAATGACCTCGCCCCGCAAGCAAAGCAACTCATTCAATCGCTAAACGATCGCTCGGAGGAATTGCAAGTGACGGTCGAACGCGTGAATGACCTGCTTAACGCCCAGAACCGCGCAAATCTTTCCGCCACGCTCGCGGACACGCGCGGCATGATCGAAGAAAACCGTCCGCAGATTAAGTCCACAATTCAGCACCTGGAGACCGTGAGCCAGAAGCTGGGGCCGCTTCTCCAGGATCTGCGCAAGACTTCCGACGAAGCCAACAAAGCCCTCACGCATATCGATGAGCTTCTCGGAGAAAATCGCGCCGATGTGCGCCAAGCCGTCGTCGAGCTTCGCAAATCCTTGACGACCCTCACCGATATTACCGGCAGGGTAGACCAGACGCTCGACGTCAACACCGAAAATATCGACGAACTCCTCGATAATTTCCGCCGCGTCTCCCAGAATCTCAAGGAATTTACGGACACCATCAAGAAGCGTCCGTACACTCTAATTCGCGCGACGAATCCACACGAACACAAACCGGGTTCGCAGCAATGACTCGAGGGAACGAAGAACTCATGACGAGACCTACGGAAATGCCGCGGGGCGGCCGTAAACGCCCGGTTTTTCGAATGACGTTAGCCGCGAAAATTACGCTCTCGCTGCTTGCCCTAGCCGTTGTTTTGGCGGCGGGCTGCGGCGCCGCCCGACCCAGCAAGTACTACCAACTCACAGTTCCCGCAGACTCGGCTCCCGCGGCGAACTCCAATCCTTTGCCCATCACGCTGCTGATTGGCCGTGTCACCGCTCCCGCTCTCTATCGCGAAGACCAAATCGTTTACAGCTCCGGCGGCGAGAATATGGGGACGTACGAATATCAGCGTTGGTCCGAGCCGCCCACGGAGATGATTGCGGAGGTTATGCTGCGGCAATTCCGCGCATCGGGCCGTTACCACGGCGTCTACAATCTGCGAAGTGATATCCACGGAGATTTTCTTTTGCACGGACATCTCTATGACTTCAAGGAAGTCGAGGGAAGCCAACTTGTGGCGCGTGTCACCCTGGAATTGGAACTTCGCGAAATCAAAACGAGCGCCGTGGTTTGGACGCACTTCTATACGCATGACGAGCCCGCCAGCGGAAAAGACGTTGGCGCGGTTGTCACGGCCCTCAACAAAAATGTCCAGCAAGGCATAGCGGAATTTCGCGCCAGCCTCGATCAATATTTTGCGGAGCATCCGCCCGCGCAGACCGCGCCGAAGCCCTAGCCTGCATTTCTCACAACTATTCAGGTGCAGAATCTCGTAGGGGCACGGCATGCCGTGCCCGTCTTAATGGCATTTTCTGATGGCGTTCTTACCCGGAGCGCCGCAGCGTCAGCAGCGTAACGTCATCGTCAAGCTCCAGGCTTCCTCTGTGAAGTTGCACACCTTCCAGCAAGGCCGCGGAAAAATCGGGAAGCCGGACCGGTCCAGGCAATTTTGCCAGCGTCGTTTCCGCCAATTGCAGGAAGCCGCGCGGTGTCAGTTGGTCGCCGGCGGGCGACTGTACTTCGGTCGCCCCATCGGAAAACGCGAGGATCATGTCTCCGGGGCGAAGCTGAATGCTCTGCTCGCTATACATTTCGCCGGTGACGAAGCCGAGCGGCAGGTTCTCCATCCCTTCTCCTATCTCGAGAAACTTGCCCTCGCGTGCCCTCCACAGCAGCATTCGTGGATGAGCAGCATATGCAAAATTAAATTCTCCTGTTCCGCCATCGAACGTACCAGTCACTACAGTTGTCAGCCGCAACGCGTCGCTAAATTTCTCCGAATCCAGCGTAAATTCGTCATTCAGCGAAGCCAGCAGCCCGGCGGTATCCCGAACATCCTGAAATTTGTGCAGTAAGTGATGGACGTGCCGCGCCACTTTGCTGGCCACGTACCCGTGCCCCACACAATCCGCCAGCACCACGCGCGCAATGTTGTCGCTGCAAGAAAACACCGCTGATAGGTCTCCACCGCTCTCCGCGCCGGAGGGTATGGCGATGACGTCTGCCTCGAGCCCCGCCAATTCCAGCGAACGATGCGCCCTCTCGTTCCCCGCCCACAATTCCATGCAGCCGAACGGCCGTGCCGCTGACGTCGTGCACGCAAAAACTTCCGGTTCGATCTTCTTGAACTTCATAACCATATTGATGCGCGCACGCGCCAAACCGCTACGCAAAGGCGCGAAGCATCCCCGCGTAAAATTTTCATTCAAGTCTACCCGGTCTCCTGAAGGGAAGGGAATTCAGTCAAACGCCCGTGGCAGGCCAGTTTCCGATTACCCGACTAACTAGGCTCTTGCGATTTCAAAACGGATGACCAGTCCAACATCCTCAAACGAGACGCACAGCTACGAACACAAACAACAGATGGGCGACAACAGAAGCAAAAAAGGCGCCGAGGATTGCTGACTCAATCCCACGACGGACGTATAACCATCCAAATCCAACCGCACCTGGGACCGTCTGCAAGAGGGCGCGTGCAATGACCAGCCAGAATGAATCGTGCGCAATCTTTAACGCCCCGAGAGAACTGAAAATCATCTTAGTTGTTGCGCTCTGCCATGCGACATGGACGATTGCACCAATCGCCGTAACGCCGAGAACCGCAGAAAAAAGGACTCGATTGCTAGCCGTACCGGACGGGCTACCCGCAATTCTTGCGAAGATAAGGGCAATGATAGAAAGCAGGAATAAGCGAGACATTAGTTCTCCCCGAATTGCGGCGTTCAAGTAGAAAACGGTGAGAGAAGTTGACGTAAGGGGCCGCTCGTCAACGAATCTCCCAAGTTTCTCAGCCAGCTTCGCTCCGTCTGGGGACTCAGAGATTCTCTCTGCCTCCTGATGTGCCAGTTGTCGATTGGGATGAAACACAGAAAGACTGGGGAGCATCGAGATTACGGCAATTAATATTCCCATGAGGAAGGATGGGACGAGCAACGGGCGCAGTTGCGATTTGATTTTCTCACCGCGAAGCCACTTCTCCAATATTGGTGCTCCGAGGCCGACGCGGTGTGCGGCAAACAATCCGCAACTCACAGCGATCGCCAACCCGACAGTAATTTCTACCGCTTCTACGCCTAGTAGCAAAGGCTTTTGTGAAATGGTTTCTCAAAAGAAGGAGCATGGCAAGAGGTGTTGTTGGGATCCGCACAAACGCTGCGAAGATCACGCCTACGATGACCCCCGCGCCCCACAAGAACCAGAACTCACGCCAGAATAATCGTTTTTCCGTCATCGCATTGGAGACAATAGACAAACCGCTAGACGCTCAGTCTGACTGCTTCGAGAGAAATCACCAAGCGTGTCGGTCAGACGGCGTGCCGGATAGTAACTTGATTCCACGATGCGCCTGATAAACGCGGTTACAGGAAACCGACACACCCACCCATCCGCGCGCAGGATCGCTCAAACAGCCAGGAGCGCGCACTCACCAGCGTTGCCTAAATCGTCGCAACCCGCATACGCCCCCTAGCGGCCCCTCCTCGCCTTGCTAAACTATTTAAGAGGAATCGCGTCCCCGCGCATGAGCCCCCACGAAACGGATCGCCGCCATCTCGAGCGGCAAATCGTCTACGCCCGCCCCATCATCGTTTTGCTTTCCATTTTGGCGTTGCTCCAGCAACCAGATCCCCAAGCGGCCAAGCGCTCCATCTCTTTCTTAGTTGCTTATCTAATCCTTTCTCTCGCCGTTATTCCGCTCGAGCGTTTCCTCCGCAAACGTTCCTGGCACTTGCCGATCGCCTGCGACCTGCTGGCGCTTGGCTTTTTCATGTACATCAGCCCGCTGTCCGTCCCCGTCTGGTTTCCGTATCTCTTTGTCTGTTGGGTCGCGGGCATGCGCTGGGGACTACGCGCAGCCATCCCCCTCGCCGGCGCCCTCGCGCTCATTCTCGTGCTGCTCACAGCTGTCAAAGGTGAAATCGGCTGGATGCGCGTTATCGCCTGGGTTGGTCTAGTCGGCGGCACTTTCGCAGGCGGTGCAGCCTTGGCCTTCCTGGCGGACCGCAGCCGCCACTTCGCCTCGCAAAACGACTTCTTCTCTAGCATCACCGCAACGCTCCAGGTAGATCAGGGCCTAGCCGAATCCCTTCGCCTCCTCCTCGACGAACTCGCCAGAGCGTTCCAGGTCGAAGTCGCCCTCCTCGCCTATCGCGACACTGATCTCGAACGCATCTACCTCTGGCGTCTCAAGGCCGGCGAGAGCGAGCGCCTCGTCCCCGAAAGTTACTCCCTGGCACGTGCTGACGGCTTCCTTCTCGACGACATGGACGCCACCGTCTGCTGGAACAGCCTCGAAGGTGCAGGCAGCGGCTTCGGATGGGACCGCCGCGACGGGCGCCGTCTCAGCACCCTCCCGCGCCTCCCCGGCCCCACGCAGCAAGAGCTCAACATGCGCTCCATGCTCTCCGTAGCCTTCGACCAGATGGGCCAGCCCGCCGGCCGGCTCTTCCTGATCAACGGTCGCAAGCCCTTCGAGCGCCCCGACCTCGCCTGGCTCGAGCGCATCTCCCGCCACATCGGCCCCTCGCTCGAAAACGTCTTCCTCCTCCGCCATCTCCGCGCCCGCGCCATCGAAGGCGAGCGCAGCCGCATCTCCCGCGACCTTCACGACGGCATTCTCCAAACCCTCCTCAGCATTGAAATCCAGCTCGACGTGCTCCGTCGTCGCGTCGCCGCCTCCCCCGACCAAGCTGAAGCCAGCCTCGGCAACCTCCAGCACACTGTCAAAAACGAGTCCGCCGAGCTCCGCCGTATGGTCACCGACCTGCGTCCTCTCCGCGTCCAAAGCGCCGATCTCGTCGATTTAATGCAGGGTTTCGCCGAGCGCTACCGCAATGAATCCACCCTGGCCCTCGACGTCATGATCGAATCCGCCGACCTTCACGCTCCCGACCGCGTCTGCCGCGAGATTTTCCAGATTTACCGTGAAGCACTCAACAACATAAAAAAGCATGCGAAGGCTTCCCATGTCGTGGTAAAACTGACGCAGGATGACAGTCGCATCGTTTTGGTAGTTGACGACAACGGTGAAGGTTTCAGTTTCGCCGGCCGGTTCACTGGGGATGAGCTCGACCGCCTGCGATTGGGTCCGATTTCCATCAAGGAGCGTACGCGTACTGTGGGAGGAGTTTTGACCGTTGAGTCGAACCCTGGCCATGGAGCGCGACTAACAATCGAAGTCCCGCTCGGTTGACATGGCCAAAACTAAACAGCAAATTCGCGTCCTACTAGCGGACGACCACGCGATCTTTCGCGACGGCCTCCGCAAACTCCTTGATGCCGACGAAGACATCACTATCGTCGGCGAAGCCCAGAACGGCGCGGAGTGCATCAAACTCCTCGCCAAACTCAAGCCCGAAATTCTCCTGCTCGATCTCCGCATGCCCGATAAAGACGGCCTCGCGGTCCTCGAAGAAGTCAATTTCGATACGCTTCCCACACGCGTCATCGTGCTCACCGCCGCCGAAGATGATCGCGACGTAGTCCGCGCCATGCGTCTCGGCGCTCGCGGCGTGGTTCTCAAGCAGTCCGCCACGGATTTACTCGTAAAAAGTATTCATCGCGTTCACGCCGGCGAAATCTGGCTCGATAACCGCATGACTGCTGAAGTCATGAAAGCTTTCTCGAAGTCCTCGGAGTCCGGCCCGCGCCGCGAAAAGCCCCTCCTTAGCGATCGCGAAAAAGAGATCGTCCAACTCGTCGCCCAGGGCTTCCGCAACAAAGAGATCGGCGAAAAACTTTTCATTAGCGAGCAAACCGTAAAAAACCATTTGCACAATATCTTCGACAAATTAGGCGTCTCCGACCGCCTCGAGCTTGCTTTGTACGCGATCCACCATCGTTTAATCGATCAGACCTAACCGCACCTCGGTTTCTGTACGGACGCCTTCCACCAACGTCTAATCAGGGAATCGTTCCATTCCCAACTAGAGGAAAATCCTCCGCGCTTTTACAGCATTCATGGGATAGGCAAAAAACTCTAAATCCCTGATTGTGGACGTGAGAGAGCAGAGAGACGAAACCCTTCGAGAAATCGAGGGGCCCGGGCTGGGGCGGCTCCCTGCTCTTCTCATTACTCTTTGTTTTAGAAAGGCCCTGCCATGCCGTTTCGTTGCCCTTGGTGTCAGAGCGACCGCACCCGCAGATCCAAAAAGAGGGGATTTTTCGAGGCCTTCTTGGCCAAATTATCCGTCAGGCCATTTCGCTGCAGCCATTGCGATTCCCGCTTTTTCCGCAGGGCCGCCAAACTGAAATCGCAAAAAGCCCCTTCACCCTCCGCAAGTCCTTTCTCGACACTCCAAACCCTGCCGGGGATCCCCGCAGCCTCTCTCTCCCAGTAAAAACTGCTCTCAAAAACTGACCGCCACGGCGAGCACCCACGCTCGCTAGGAGCAAGTGATCCCGAGATTATTTTTGCTTGACAACTACTTGGGCTCTATATATAACCAAACGGTTGTACAACCTGTAGGTTATGCAATGACCTCTTCAGACCGACTCGACGCCACTTTCGCCGCCCTCGCCGATCCCACTCGCCGCGCCATCCTCGCGCGCCTCGCCTCCGGCGAAGCCTCCGTCATGGAACTCGCCGAGCCTTTTGAGATCACCCAGCCCGCCATCTCCAAGCATCTGAAAGTCCTGGAGCGCGCCGGCCTTATCTCCCGCGGCCGCGACGCACAGCGCCGGCCCCGCCGCCTGGAAGCCAAGCCCTTCGCGGAGGCCACCGAGTGGCTTGAGAAATACCGCCGCATTTGGGCAGCAAACTTCCAACGCCTCGACGCGCTGCTCGAGCAAATGAAGACCGACGAGTTGAAGGCCAAGGAGAAAAAGCATGTACACCCAAAACTTTAAAGGAGATCGCCGATGACAAACACCGCGACGATGAAAGTAGCAACTCCTTCGGATTGCGAAATTGTAGTAACGCGTGTCTTAAACGCGCCGCGCCAGCTCGTGTTCGACGCCTGGACCAACCCGAAATACTTGCCTCAGTGGTTGCTGGGCCCCGAAGGTTGGACCATGCCGGTCTGCGAAGTGGATCTCCGCGTGGGTGGTGCTTGGCGCTTTGTCTGGCGCCAAGCTGACGGCACGGAAATGGCCATGCACGGCGTGTATCGTGAGATCACGCCGCCCGAGCGTCTCGTCTCTATTGAATCGTGGGGCGGCGACTGGCCCGAAACCGTCAACACCCTGGTACTCGCCGAAGAGGGCGGTAAGACCACAGCCACCATCACCATTCTCTATCCGTCGAAGGAAGCCCGCGACGCGGCCATCAAGACCGGGATGACGAAAGGCATGTCCATCAGCTTCGATCGTCTCGAAACGTATCTGGCATCGCTGGGGGCTTGAGTGCATCGCCAGCTACGCGCAGGCAACGGAAGCTAGAAGCAAACAACAAAAAAGGAGATTCCTATGCAAAAAATCACGCCGTTCTTGTGGTTTGACGGCAAAGCCGAAGAGGCAACGAAGTTTTATGTTTCTATTTTCAAGAATTCAAAGATTCTGAGTCCAACGACCTTCCAACTCGATGGACAAGAATTCTTTGCCTTCAACGGTGGCCCGCATTTCACGTTCACGCCGGCCATTTCGTTCTTCGTGAACTGTGAGACGCAGCAAGAAGTCGATGAACTCTGGGAAAAGCTCTCCGAAGGCGGAGAAAAAGGAAGATGCGGCTGGCTAAAAGACAAATTTGGCATCTCCTGGCAGATCATTCCCTCCGTTCTGGGCAAGTTGATGCACGACAAAGATCCCGAGAAATCAAAACGAGTCCGGCAAGCAATGCTTCAAATGGGCAAAATTGAAATAGAAGGCTTGAAGAAGGCCTACGATCAGGCTTGACCTAACCTCACGCGAATCCGGCAAGCCAGCATTTATTGACCTGCCACACCTTTCTCTGCTATCAACGTCAAACGAGAATCGATCTGCCATCTGTGAGGAGCGAGGTGCACATGCCTGTCACACGACGAAACTTCTTTCGCAATGTTGCCGCCGGTGCCGCTGCCACCGCGGCGCTTCCTGCGCTCGCGGAGCTCGCCTTCAGCGAACTGGTTCCTGCGTCGCGCGCCAGCGAGCCTGGCGAGCCGATTATTCTCAGCCGCAATGAAAACGCCTATGGCCCCTCGCAAAAGGTCATCGCGTCCATGCAGGAAGCCGTGGGATTTGCGAATCGCTACCCTGACCCGGCGGTCAGCGCCCTTCATGAACGAATCGCGAAATCTCATTCCATCAAGCCGGAGCAATTGGTGCTCGGCTGCGGCTCTGGAGAAATCTTGAACATCGCCGCAGCCGCTTTTCTTGGTCCCGGCAAGAAGCTCATCACCGGTTTGCCTACTTTCGAATCCATCGGCCGCAGCGCAAAAACTCTGGGCGCTGAAGTCGCTGAAGTTCCGCTTACAAAAAGTTACTCCCATGATTTGGAAGCCATGCTCGCGCGAGTCGACGCCTCGACAGGCTTGATCTACATCTGCAACCCAAACAATCCCACCGGGAGCTTGACACCTCGCAAGGATCTCGAAGCATTCATCCGCAAGCTTCCCGCCACAACGACTATCTTGCTCGACGAGGCCTACCATCACTTCGTGCCCGCAACGCCGGATTACGCCTCCTTCATCGACAAGCCCATGAACGACGACCGCGTCATCGTCGCGCGCACCTTTTCAAAAGTTTTCGGCCTTGCAGGAATTCGCGTCGGCTATGCCGTCGGTGCACCAGAAAAAATGCACGCGCTCGCCGACCGCCGCTTAAAAGAAGGCATCAACGCCATCGGCGCCCACTGCGCCCTCGTTGCCTACGACGACCTCGACTATGTCCAAATGAGCGCGAAGCGCAACGCGCGGGATCGCCAGGAATTCTTCAACCAAGCCAAGGCCCGCAAGCTTCAGGGCATCGATTCGTACACGAATTTCGCCATGCTGCAAACCCGCCGCCCTGCCCTCGACGTAATCGCCCACTTCCGGAAAAACAACGTTGAAATCGCCCGCCTCTTTCCCTCCATGAACACTTTCGTCCGCGTCTCCTTTGGTACGCCTCCCGAAATGAAGGAATTCTGGCGCGTCTGGGATCTAATGCCCGCCCTATAGGCTTGAATGTACGGGGAATGTAACTCCAATATTTTCATAGGCTTACGAAAACTCTCTATCACCCTTGGTGTGCACTCCTTCCATCAAGCCGAATCACAATCGCTGCATAAGACCTGTCTCCACTTTTGACGCCACTCACACGTCACAATCATCTGTCCCCATTCGCCTTTTCCACAGCCGTCCTAGTACATCGGTACTTTCCAATCTTCAATCGATTTTGTACCCGCAGTCCTATTGTTCCCAGGACCGCACCCGGATACACTCTCTCTTCAATCAGGAGGGATGCCTTGACCGGTTCCGAACGCCGCACTACGCAACGCTTCCAAATGCGGCTGCCGCTCACCGTCCGGTGGACAACGGGCGCCGCGGTTGGCGAGACAAGCACCGAATCCCGCGACGTCAGTTCTCGCGGCGTCTACTTTTTTCTTTCCAAAGATGTACGGGAAGGCTCGCCTGTCGAAATTCTTCTGACCCTGCCGAACGAAATCACCTTGGCTGGTCCGGTACGCGTGCGCTGCCTCGGCCGAGTCCAGCGGACCGAGCCGCGCGACGAGGGCGCCATTGGCGTCGTCGCCGCGATCGAGCGGTACGAATTCCTCCGCGGCGACGACGACTCGAAGTAAGAGCTCGTTGCGGTGTCTGGATCGCGTTCCGGATGAATTTCGCAGCAGCCGGATTGCGGTGTAACAAGACTTCTTGCAAATTTTTTTAACGAACGGCGTCGCCGCAGAATCCGCGAATTGCGGCCCGCGGCGCGCCCAGAACACGAAGATTTTTTACAGGTTTCTTGCTCGCTCACTGCGGAGGCGGGCAGGATAAGCCGGGGTCCCTCGGCCCCTCAGCGGAGAGCCCCGGCTGCTTTTTTTCTTGGCTCCGTTTTTCACACACTTTTTTTACGGCTTGGTCTGCCGTTTTTCGTATTTCGAGTTTCGCGTTTCCGCACTTTTCCCCCCTCCATTCACCTCAGGCCGCAGCTTGCCGGACGCCAGCTTCTCCAGCGCTCGCAGTCGCTCCTTCAGTTCGCTGCTCTCCAAATGCCCCTCGCGGTACAGCCACCGCAGAAAATCCTGCGCCCGCCGCTCCCCTTTCTGTGAATTGCATTCCGCGCAACTCGACACCAGGTTGCGATAGCCATTCCGTCCCATCCGCACGCGCGGAATCATGTGATCGATGCACCGCGTCGCCGCTGTCACTCGCCGCAGGCAATAAAAGCAGTGGCCGCCCTCGCGCGCGTGGATCGCTTCCCGCAGCGCCCGTTTTTCCAGAAAGTCGGTCTCCTCCAGATTGGCCGCGCAACGCAAGCGCCCCGCCTCGAATTCTGCGGTCTTCCTCGCCCGCATGCCGCGAACCTCCTCGGGCAAGCGCACCTCAATCACATGTCCCCTTTTGCTTCTTTCCGCTAGGCGCAAAGCGCCTTTAGCCGCCAGCCGCCGAACTCCCTTGCGCGCCGCCCACCCGGAGAGCCCCGCGCCCCGCGCCAGCCAGTGAATCGAGAACTGTAGCCGCCGCTTCCCCTCCAGCCGGCTATGCCGCAGCAGATGCGAATACACCGCGCGCTCGATCACCGAGAGGCGCAGCGCCGGAATCAATAAATCCTCAAACTGCTTCCATATCTGTATGCCATCGGGCGCTTTGTTGGTCATGATTTTTGTCCATTCATGTTTTTTGTCCATTCGTAGGGGCACGGCACGCCGTGCCCGTCTTGGGGTTTATTCCCACAATCAAATATAAATTTATGGTAATCTACCTTCGTGAGCGAAGCGCTTCATCTCCCCGCCCGCAGATCCATCCGCCTCCAATACATGGATTACTCTCAGCGGGGCGCTTACTTCGTGACGATCTGTGCGTTTCTCAAACACTGCTTATTCGGCAGGGTCGAATCCGGCCGCATGGACCTCAGTCCGATCGGCGAGATCGTGCGTGCCTGCTGGGTCGATATTCCCAATCACTTTCCCGGTGTCAAAGCCGACACCTTCGTCGTAATGCCTTATCACGTCCATGGCATCCTCGCCGTCGTAGGGGCACGGCATGCCGTGCCCGCTCTTCGAGGCAAGGAGCGCTTCGAGGCATTTCGCAAGGCCGTACCAGGTTCGGTTCCCACGATCGTGCGCAACTATAAGGCTGCCGTAACAAAACTGGTGCGAGATACGACTGGCAATCGAGCCATGCAAGTGTGGCAAAGCAATTATTTCGAGCGCGTCCTGCGAAACGGCGAAGAACTCGCCAACGCATCGCGCTACATTCAAGAGAACGTCGCGATGTGGCACCTCGACAAACACAACCCGTAGGGGCACGGCACGCCGTGCCCGTCTTTGTAGAGCACCCCAAAAAGAAAAAGCCCCGACCAAAGGTCGAGGCGCACGTTTCTCCATCCCCAATATACCACACCCTCCATTACGCCACCTTTCTCATGTGCCCTATCGGTTAACACCAACCGTAAAACCGCGCCTCCTCACCCACGCCCCGAACCTGTAGCCGCGGTCTTCAGACCGCGGCGTCTTTCCTGAAGTCACAGACCTGCTTGCCTCGGGGAGGCTGAAGTCTGTGCCACAATTACGGCTGGATGCGCCTGCCTCTTCGGAACCAAAGTGGGTCGAACTCCGTATATTCAGTACACCATGAGACGGGCGGGGCGGTTCAAGCGTCAGATAACCGTCAGGGAGGGAGGCATCATGAAGATGAGCAGGAGTTTGCTACGAGGCTGGTTACCGGGTGCGGTGTTTCTGGCCGTGATTTCGCTGGTGGCGGGTGCGCCCGCGCGAGCGCAGGGCGAAAAGCGCACGGTCTTCGACCCGGGCGATTTTCATTGGCAAGGGAACTTGAAGGCCGGGCAGACGCTGGAAGTGGTCAATACCAACGGAGAGATTGCCGCGAACCGCGCTTCCGGGGATGCGGCGCGTGTCGCAGGCGTGCGCGGGGGCAACGACGACGACCACGAATTGTTCATCGAAGTCGTCGAGTACGCGGATGGGGTCACGGTTTGCGCCGTCTACGCGAAAGATAAGGCGCCGGGGCGCTGCCATCGCGGCGGAGTGTCGTCGGAGTCCAAAAGCAACTGGTGGCACGGGCATCGCGCGAAGATCAACTTTGACGTGCAAGTGCCGCGCGGCGTGCGGTTGAATGCACTGACCACGAATGGAAAGGTCCATTGCCTTAACTTGGACAGCGTGGTCCAGGCGGCCACGACGAACGGCGACGTGGAAGTCTCCACCAGCGAGTGGGCTTCCGCGAAGACCACCAACGGCGGCGTGCGCGTGTCCATGGGCAACGCCAAATGGAGCGGGGAGTTGCAGCTCATGACCACCAATGGCAGTGTGGACGTGACGCTGCCGGCTTCCGCGGAATTCAAGGTGCATGCGGCCACCACCAATGGCGGGATTCGCTCGGACTTTCCGGTTACCGTTCAGGGGACGTTTGGCCCGAAGACGCTCTCCGGGACGGTGGGCGGCGGGGGAAGAGAATTGAAGGTCGCGACGACGAACGGCGGCATCGAGCTGAAGAAGAGCTGAAAGCGCGTCTTAGAACCGAAGGGCGCGGCCCCCTACTCAGCTACTGTTCCGGCGCCCGTCTTACCTCTGTGCCGCCCGCCCGTTCCATTAGTGCTTCGCGTGGACAACATGAACGCCAGCGTGTCCGGGCGCGAGTCCTTGAACGGCGCGGCCGAACCTGGACGCGATCTCCTGGAAATTGATGTCTTCGATGGCACAAAATCCGTGCGAGCGAAGAATCGCTGCAATGCCAGCCGGCTCGAAACGGCTGACCGAACGTTCATCCATTTTCTTAAGCTGTTCGGTCCGCTCCTTTTCTAATTGCCTTAGCTCTTCTGAGAATGCCTCGGGAGGTTCCATGTAGTCGAACACCACCTCCGAGTTCTGGATGGACGACATATAGTCCAGAGTGCGGCCGATAGCGTCCTGTGTCAGATAGGTCACAACCCCGAGCCAAGTAAAAAACGCGGGCGAGTTCTGCTGAAAGCCTGCGGCGACGAGCTTCTCTCCCACATCGTCCCGCTCGAAATCGACTGGCACGAGAATAAGCCATGGCGGAAGTGCGATTTGAGCTTCGGCCAAGCGCTGGCGTTTCCATGCCTGCGTCGCAGGATGGTCCACTTCATAGATACGGATCTGTCGTGCGCCAAGGGGATTCCGGAGAGCGAAAGTGTCGAGACCGGCGCCAAGGATGACGATCTGCCGAACCCCTCTTTCGACAGCTGTCGACAAAGCATCTTCCGCAATCCGGCTTCGCGCGGCGGTGATCAGACGTCCGATGCTGGCCAAGGGGTGCGCGTTCGCAAATTGAAGCACGTCCATTTCGTCTTCACGCAGAATCTTCATGGCAAATGGGTCATAGAGGATTGACCCATGATCAAGCACCTGATGAGCAGCTCGTTGTCGGGCGATCATCAGCGCTGTGCGGCTGGGTTCATTGGGCTTCATGTTCGAAGTCTCCGTTCTCATCAATAGCTGATCGCACGGGTTGTCGTGTGTGCGACTGGCGCCGTGCACACCGATATCTTCCGCTCAATTAGATACCTCCCGAATCCGGTCCCAAGAGGGGCCGAGGGGACAGACGGAACGTTTTCCTAAACTTCGGATGATCGCTGCTCGAACTCAGCCACAGTCTCAGGCAAAATGATTCGGAAACTTCTCGTCTAGAACGTGTGAAAAAATCGACTCTCGGGATTTTCGGGGTGATCCAAAATCTATCCCGGCATCGCAAACGTCGCTTAGGCACCTTCTAAACGATAAATTCCTGAGCGGCGATTCCGCTGAAATCGCGAATCTGCATTTTTTCACACGTTCCTTTCCCCGGTTCCCCTATTCTGCCATCCCGTTTCCTCAACGGAGGTTCGCAGTGATTGGCCTACGTCAAAGCGAAGTAAAAAGAAAAACAAGAAAGGCTCCTCCTCGGTCCTTTAGATGGGGTAATAGTACTGTTGAAAACCAGCGGAGAGACCCCCAAAGATCAATTTTCCCTTGATGGAAGCCGGGGGGGTATACTATGAATGTATCGCAGAAGACCTGTACTTTCGGCCAGTTGAAGGACAGGCAAGCGCCCGGCCCATTAAGGTGCAAGATTGGACAATCGTTTCACACGGGTACTCTGGCGCTATACATCTTCGCGATACAAGCTCGTGGAATAGAAGGGGTTACACAAACGCATACGATTGGCACTTTGGCTGCATCAAATAGGCTCCGAGGTAGTCGTGTCAGAGGATAAACAGAAACTGCTGAACTTCAAAGTCAAAGGCGAACCGCCTAATCAGGCGGGTCCGGCCCTGTACAGTAATTTTCTAGCTGTTTCCCGGGTGGGGACAGACGTTCAGTTCGAATTTGTTTTTCTCGACCTGAACTACATGGCGGGGATGCTTGAGCAGTTAAAGGCGGCGGACGTAACAGTAGTCCCCGAGGTTGAGGGGAAGACGGTAGCAAAACTAGTTATGCCAGCAGCGACTTTTGTGCAAGTGCATCAGCAACTGGAGACAATTTTTGCGGCACTCAAGGCAGAGTTGCCAGCCGTGCCGGAGGTAACAAATGAGCAGCGCAGCAGCAGTGTTAGGTAGCGTTCGTTTCGCACGCAGTTCTACGTGTGCATCGAATGAAGTAACATGGGACGCAGAAAAAGAACGCCGCATGGTGGCGAGAGTGGTTGCGTGCGTAGCGCCAGAAATCGCGGCCCATCCGCGTCGCGGTGTAGTTGTAGAGTTAAAACCCCGCAGCTTCACGGAAACAGCGTCTCACTTCCAGAGTGTTGCCAAGCCCGTGGCATGGCCTCACGACGAAGCCGACATCGACTAGTGTAGCGTTCGAATCCCAAATGCCCGAACCCTTCTATTTGCCGCCCGGCCAGAGGTTTGAGCCGGGCGATATTTTTGCCGACATACCGTTTCCGGCGCTGAAACACCCGCTAGAATTCTTTCGAGCCAGCCCCAATAACAAGAACAAGGGAGGCGCGACGGTGTTTGCCGCTGCTGATGGCCACAAGCCACAGGCGGGTGATACTGCACGCGGGGCACTCACTAAGCGCACGGTAATCTTGCTTAGTTGGGAATGTGAGATTGATTCGGTCTTCCGAGATGTAAAGGGTGGATTCACCAAATTTGATAAACGTTATTGGCTCGCAGCTCCTGTTAAACCGATTAGCGACCTCGGACCAAAGATGAGCGCGCGGACAGCGGAAGGGACGCAGCCGAACAAATTTTTGCTTCCACCGGACGGTCCTGACTCAACTGGCCCATTTGAGAATGCCGCGCAATTCGTAGACCTTCGGCAGATTACTCCAATAACAGTGCCTTATTTTCTTGAGGGCAAGAAGATCGGCAGTATATCCAAAACAGCGATTCTGGCGATGCAAGCGCACCTCGGGATGTTTTTCTCCGGCCTCGTAATCTATGTCCAGCCTATCCTGTGTCCCACGTGTGGAGAAAAGATCGACCCAACCATGTTTGTCACCGCTTCCGCTGATGAGGCCGACATCGACTAATCGGCCCTGTTGGGGCGCGTGGGCGACACTAACCCATCAAGCTGATTTTGATTCTTGCTTCTTCCGGGGGTGGGCGGGTGGAGCAGAGAATTCCGGCGGGGTGCCGCAGCCTTCGGGTTCAAGGGTGCGGGTTTTGACTCTTCCTGTTCTCGAGATCGAAGAAGACAGACGGAAAGTCTCCTAGGTTTAGAATAGTGAGTGCTGCCCAAACCCGCACTTCAATCCCGAAAATCGCAGCTCAACCCCGATCGCGAGGTTTTGTCAGGTCACCTTATTTCGGCACAAAGCGAATAACCAGGCCCGTGAGCGCGTCATGCCAGGCGTGCGTCATGATTCCGGGCCGCAGATTCTGCCGCGCTTCCGCAAGGATTCCAAAGATCAAGCCGTACACGCCAATCACAACCGTCGCTTTCCCGCCTTGATAAACGTGCCCGGCGCCAAACAGCACCGCCGAGCGGGGAAGAGAGCATCCGGAGAAATTCACAGGGGGCACAGTTACCTCTGCGCGTCCTGTCCTTTTGGACAGGCGATTTTCGTGCGTGTTGTGGGGGATGATGGATTCGCCCAGCAGAGTTTCAGTACAAACACACCGGCGATTGCGGCCGGTCAGACTCGGCCAATGTTGGTCGAAGTGTGAGCGCCATGAACGCGCGATGGCTGTCAACCTTTTGAGTGGGGGAAAGTTTTAAGATGCTCGCGGAAATTCAAGATACGCAGAACCAGCTTTCGAATCAAGTTTCTGCTGAAGAAGCCGCTGGGTCAATTTCGCTTCTTGATCTGGCGGAAATCCTCGATCAGCACAAAATCTGGGTGGAATCGGGCGGAGAATCCGGCGTCAAGGCGGATCTCTGCGGAGTCAATCTTTCGCACTCAGACCTCACGGGGGTCAATCTCGAAGGTGCATTCATCCAGCGCGCCAATTTGATTGGCGCGGATTTGTCGATGGCGAATTTGCGCGGCGCCAGCCTTGTCCAAGCCGATTTGCGCGATGCCAATTTACTCGGCACTGAATTGCGCGGCGCCAATTTGATGGGCGCGAATCTCTACGGCGCGGAAGGCGTGTGGGTCGGGCGGCTTGGCGGAACGAATCTTTTCGACGCAATCTTGCCGGAAACAATCGCGACCTTCGATAGCACAAGAGCAATCTCGGATGCTTCCAAAGTCGCGCGCTGGTTTTATTTTTTGATTCTGGGCGCGACTCTCGCGTGCATCGCGCTGATTGGATTAACGACGGACGTGCGGCTGATCGTGGACGCTTCAGCAATTCCCGTGGCGCGGTTCCCGAAAATTATTTCCATGACGAGTTTTTATATGGGCGCGCCGCTTGTGCTTTTCATTTTGTATTTGCGGTTTCATTTTTTGCTGCTGCGTTTGTGGGGAAGCATGGCCGGGCTGCCCGCGGTTTTCAAGGATGGGCAAACCCTTGAAAAGGACGGTCCGTGGTATTTGATGGGGCTGGTTAGGCGGCATTTTCGTTGGATGCGCGAGGGAAGGTCGCCGTTTTGGGTGCTGGAAACGATTGTAGCGACAGTGCTGGCCTATTGGGTGGTACCGGCGACACTGTTTTTGTTTTGGTTGCGCTATCTGGTTCGGCAGGATTTTCGCGGAACGCTTCTGCACGCGTTTCTTTTGACGCTATCGGTGGCGGCAGCCACGTGTGTTCCGACAATTGTGGCGCGCGTACTGCAGCCGGGAGACCTGTTGCGCCAGAAATCGAAGAATTTGCTGCGGCTGAGCATTGCCACGGGACGAGCGGCGCTGCTGACGGGATGCGCATTGCTGATTTTCTCGCTGGGAGTGAACCGCGGCTTGCCTTCCGACCGGAACGTCGCGACGCAGCACTCGCCGGCAAGCGTGCTGAGGTGGGCCTCGGAAGCGATGCAATCGATCGGTTACAGGCCCTATGCGGAGTTGACGGAGGCGACGCTGTCCGGGCCGCCGCCGCACGGCAATTGGAGTGAAGAAGGACTCGCGGCGGTGCCAGGAGCGAAACTGAACGAGATGAATTTGCGATTCGCGAGAGCTTATAAGTCATACCTCGTGAACGCAAAACTTTGGCGCGCCAACCTCGAGGGTGCCTATCTTTCCGAAGCGGACATGCGCGGTGCCAATTTGCGCGAAGCCGTGTTGAAGGACGCGATCCTCGACCGCGTCCTCGCCTCAAAAACAGTGATGGTGTCCGCGGACGCGAGTCGAGTGAATTTTACCGGCGCGGATTTGCGCGGCGCTGATATGTCCTTCGCAACTCTCGAGAACGCCCTGCTTTCGAACGCGAAACTCGCCGGCGCGTCACTTTACGCGGTGAATCTCCGCAACGCGCAAATGTTGCGCGCCGATCTTTCCCGCGCGGACATGCGAGACACTAAGATGGAGCACGCGGTCCTGTCGTTCGCCAGTCTGGAGCAGACGGATTTCTCCTCGGCAAAATTGGTTGAAGCGAACATGACGGGAGCCCAGTTTAAGGGGACAATCTTGATGGACGCGGATCTGCGAAACGCGGATTTGCGCGGAGCATTCTTTAACGGAGCCATTTTTCGCGGAACTGAAATTAGCGGAGCCAATGTAGCGGGCGCCGACATGCGCGGCGCGTTAGGCCTGACGGCGGATCAAGTTTGCTCGACCCACGGATGGCAGGGCGCGCAACTCGATGCGGACGTGCTGGCACAAACGCAAAGCCTCTGTGGCGCCAGGCGCTAATCTTCCGAAGAGAATTAATTTCTGACATTGCGAAACATACGTCTGGTTGATGATCCTCAGGCGCACCGAAACTTCGAGGTCAGGGATTTCCGTTTTCGGGAAGATTGCCTGCTACAGATGTCGTTGGCTGTTGAGACTTCGCAGTTCCTCCCGCTGAACGTTCCGCCGCACGGCTTGGCCCAATCGGCGAGGCACGCACCAGGTAACGAAGTGGAGAGCGCGGGCTGCTTCCGAAGGGGTAACAAGTGACGAGGGTTAGTGCGTCTTCCGAAGTCGGCGCCAACAAAGTCACATCTCGCGGTTCCGCGACCTGAATCAAATCTACATGGTAAGTCCTCTCATACAACCCACCCCGGCGCGTATCAAACCAGGTGATCTGAATCCGGTCGCCCTGAGCAATTTTTTCGAGAGGGCGAAACCAACTCGTCCGATGGCCTGCCAGTACCACGTTGCCCGGCTTTCCTGCTGCGGCTCCACTCATCAGCAGCGCCGGACCAAATGCCAGCGTGCGCGGAGTTGCGCCATCCAAGACAATTTCGTCGTAACCCAATCGTGGAATTTGGAGCCGCGCAATCGGATGCGTGTCGGCCCAAGGCCATGGCGCGTGCGGCTCTCCCGAGTGCGCGCTTTGTTCCCACGCCCGCCGGATCAGCACGCCTGCAAGCTTGGCTTTCGCGTTTAAGTACTCGGCCCGCCCCGTGAGGCATGCGCCGGCAAGCAGGATCAGCGCCGTCAAGAGCCGCAGGGCCTTCACGAGAGCGCTCCTGGTCTCCGCACGAAGCAGAACAACACGATACCGGCCAGTAGAAGCGCGGCCCCCAGGGTCTCCAGAAACGCATCGGCCGTACCCGTCGCGGGAGCGCCGAAAACTTTCTCCATTTGCCAACCCGCTGGCAATTCGGTCGGTACCGGAACCGTCTTGGACTGTCCACCCGCGTTCACCACGACTTCCTCGACCGCAACCAACGAAGTAAAGCGCGTCACGAGCCGGTAGCAAATTGCGTGGGCAATCACGTTCGCGCGAATCTCCGCTTGCCCGGTCTCATCCGACTCCCTCCAATGGTCCATCAACTCCTCGACGCGCTGTCGCGCCCAAAGCGTCGTAATGCCCGGATGGAAAGTCGCCTTCGAAGCGTCGAACGCGATGCTCGTTTCATAAGGGTCATTCCCGGCGCGAGCCGTCAGATGCACGTTGCCCACACGGCCCTTCGAAATGCGCCCGAAGATCAGCAGTGGCTGCCGTTGAAAGAGGTCGGGCAATCGCTCCGGATATACGTTGGCTACTTCCACGCCTTCAAAGGACAGTTTCACATCGGTCAAAACGGGACTCTCGATGCTCTCGAAGAGCCGTGTCATCTGCGTTTGAATTTCCTGTATGTCCGCGATATGCGTGAAGGTTCCTCGCCCGTATTGCGCCATCTTGGTGGCGAGGAAGAGATTCGGGGCGCTTCCAATGGCGACGGTGTACAGGCGCGCCCCGCCCAAATCGTGGCGAAGCGCGGAGAAAATTTGTTCTTCATTGCCGAGATCGCCGTCCGTTAGCAGGACAATGTGGCGCAGCGTCCCTGGAATTTGCGGCTTCCGCATCAGGTGCTGCAGAGCAGGCAGCATCTCCGTGCCGCCACCAGCCTCAAGACTTCGCACATAGTCGCGTGCCCGCGTGAGGTTGTCCGCAGAAGCAAGCAATGGCTGTGAGGAAAATTCTTTGTACGTGTCGCAGAATGCGAGAATGCCAAAACGATCGTTTGGCCGCAGGCGATCCAACGCCTGGAGCAATGCTTCGCGGGCTTGTTCGATGGAGGTACCAGACATTGAACCAGACACGTCAATCATGTAAAGCATTTCCACCGGCATACGTTCGCTGGGCTGCACGGTGGGAGGAAAAGCGGCCAGCAAGAAATGCGTTTCGCCGGAGTCGTTTCCCGGAGAGAGGAAAAGAGCGGCTTTCGGCTGCGTGCTCTCCGCTTGTTGCACTTCCAGCACAAAATCTTTGTTTGGCAGCGTGACACCTGCCGCCAGTTCCACGCGCCGCCGGCCATCCGCCAAACGATGCACGTTGACATCGTGCGATACGCTCTTCACGGATGCAGCTTCGAAGCCCGAGTCCAGATCAACGCTGACCGAGATGTCGTGCCCGGAACGGCTTTCCGGATTCCGAACGATAGGATTGATCCGCGATGCGTCCGGCACCGCATCGGTATCGGAAGCCCATCCGGTTCCGCTGTGATCCACTGCCTGTGTTCCCGGAATGTAGCGCGGACCCACGACCATCGGGAAAACCAGTCGTATCCGCCCTTCTTCCCAGCGCAACGGTTCGACGTACCGCAAACGCACCTCGATGCGGTCGTTAGGCATGATGTTCGCGATGGACGCCGTGAAAATATTGGGCCGCTCTTCCTCTAGTAACGCGGCGCGCTTGCCTTCGGACTTCGCTGCTTCATACACGCGCTTGGCTTCGGCGCGTTCGTGGATTTCGCTCCGAATCACACGATTGCCGATGCGGATTTCCATGTCGTATACAGCCGCGTCATGCGGCAATGGGAAAATGTAAACGGCTTCGATCGGCGCGGTACTGGAATTGACGTATTGCTGCGTTACCGTAGCCGCGGCCACCAATCCGCGCATGTCCAGGACAGCATCGGTATGCACCAACGGCACAGACTCATAGCGGCCCGAGATGGGCGAGCGATAAAGCAAAGATCCTTCGCCGCACTGGGGCGGGCGGTCATCAGTCTGTCCGCCAGACAGACCAGCCAAGATCGTAGATACTGCCAGAAGCGCTAACACAAAGCGCGCAGACATACTCT
>Ga0185299_10002684_pt1 | contig 26400 bp, 23 predicted proteins | sample PaiPotPPA55metaG_FD_128002 | JGI IMG/M metagenome (GOLD analysis project Ga0185299, IMG submission 128002) | Iron sulfur acid spring bacterial and archeal communities from Banff, Canada, to study Microbial Dark Matter (Phase II) - Paint Pots PPA... ...
ACCAACGGCAACGACCCGAATTTCCAGCAGGAATTCCAGAACTACCAGGCCTGGCAGAACCTGACGTTCATGCACCCGCTGCTGGCGGACGACGCGCGGATGTTCCTGGAGTACGGCGGGTTCGCGGCCTCGGCGCCGCAATCGGGGACGGTGCAGTTCCGGGTCGCGGTGGAGGATCTGAAGTCGCGCTTCGCCTCGTGCGAGTGGCGCAATCCGGCCGACCCGTACGGCGTGCTCGGCCAGGAGTTGCAGAGCGCCGCGACCGAGTGGCAGGCGGAGCTCGCCGGGCAGGGGTCGCAGCGTGACTCGATCTACGCGGCGAACCTGAAGGCCGTCGCCGCCCTGCAGGTCGGTGCGCAGGCGATGGGCGAGGCGCTGGGGCAGTCCTGGATCGCCGACAATCTCACCGTCTGGCAGAACTACTGGGTCCACCAGAAGCCGGGGTCGACGGCCCTGTATCCGTCGGCCGCCGACTTCGCGCGGGTCAAGAAGGAGTTGCCGGCCGCGCAGGCGGCGGCGCAGGCGCAGTGGAGCCTGGCGCAGCAGCAGGACGCGATCGCGCAGCAGGCGGTCAAGGACACGAACACCGCCGAGGCGGCGGCGTACGCGACCGCGGACTCGATCGGTGCGCCGCGCGGCCGAGGTCTGCTATCGGGACAACAGGAAGCCCAGGTCACCAAGGCGTCGGCGGCCGCGCTGGACGCGATCGTGAAGGCGACGCAGACCGCGTACCAGGCCACGACCGCCTCCGCGGCCGACGGCGCGACGCTGGACGCGCTCGCCCAGACCCAGGCGCACGCCTCGGCGGCCGCGTTCCGCCTGGCTGCGGCGCAGGAGGCTGACAACCAGGCGAAGGCCGCCGCTGCCGGCGCGGCGCTCCAGGCGAAGAACGCGGCCACTGCTGCGCAGGCCGCGCAGACCCAGTTGACCGCGGCGCAGAACGACGAGGCGACCGCGCAGCAGGCGGCGGCCACCGCGCACGCCAAGCTGCTTGCCGCGCAGGCGAACCAGGCGAAGGCCGCGACCGACAAGAGCACGGCTGCCACCGACCAGGCGAAGGCGTCGCAGGACCAGCAGACCGCCCAGTCGGATGCGACCACCGCGCAGAACGCGTTGACCGCGGCGCAGTCGGCCGAATCGACCGCGTCGGCCAAGCAGCAGGCGGCGCAGCAGGCCGATCAAGCCGCCACGACCGCGCGGCAGCAGGCGTGGGACGCCTCACAGCAGCGCAACGCCCTTCAGGCCAAGGCAGACGCGGCGGACGCCTATGCGGCTGCCCAGTCGAGCGGCTCCGACGCGGATGCTGCTCGCTCGGCCGCCGACAGTGCCGACCAGGATGCGCAGAACGCTTCGGACGCGGCCGATGCCGCGACGTCTGCCGCCGCCGACGCCACCTCCGCCGCGCAGAACGCGGATGCCGCAGCCACCCAGGCTCAGGGTGCGGCCAGCCAGGCGCAGGCGAACGCCGATGACGCGGCCTCCGCGAAGGCCACGGCCGACTCGGCGGTCACCGCCGACGAGTCGGCGGCTGCCAACGCGATCGCGGATGCGCAGACGGCGTCGTACGACGCTCAAACCGCGAAGTCCGACGCCGCCACGGCGCAAAGCCAGGCCGACACCGCGCAAGCCCAGGCCAATGCCGCCGAGGCTCAGGCGCAGCAGGCTCAATCGACCGCGGCGAACGCGGCTGGCGACGCGTACACCACCGCCCAGGCGGCCACCGCGGCGTCGGCGGCAGCGAGCCAGGTGGCGGCCCCGGCGAACGACGCGATCCAGCTCGGCGCGCCGTACCAGGACTCGGATTCTTCCGCAGGCCTCGCGGTACTCAGCGCCGAGGGTGCGAAGACGATCGCGGACCAGCAGCAGGCCGTCGCCCAGGCCAAGGCGGCGCAGGCGGCCGAGGTTGCGCAGGAGGCCCAAGCCCTCGCGAACAAGGCGACCGGAGACGCGAAGGCCGCCGAGGTCGCGGCCGCCGACGCCGCGGCCCAGGCCGCCCAGGCGCAGGTGAGCGTGCAGCAGGCCCTCGCCTCGGCCGCACAGGCTGAGAAGTACGCGGCCGAGGCGCAGGCCACGGTCCCCGTCACCCAGCAGTACGACGCCCAGGCCGCGAGCGACGCGGCATCCGCCCAGGCAGCGGCTCAAGCAGCGGCCGGTGACGCGGCCGATGCCAAGGCCTCGGCGAACGCGGCGGAATCCGACGCGACCGCCGCTCAGGCCGCTGCTACCCAGGCGCAGCAGGCGGCGGCCACGGCCCAGCAGGTCGCGGCGCAGGCCGACAAGGACGCGGCGGCGGCCGAGGCGGCAGCTCAGGATGCGCAGCAGCAGGCCGCAGCGGTCCAGCAGGCTGCGACAGCGGCGGAACAGCAGCAGAACGCCACGTCCGTGGACAACGGCGGCGCCACCGGCGTCCCGCACATGTACACGGTCCAGAAGATCACGCCGGTCGGTGACCCGCAGCAGGAAACGCCGTGCAACATCCCGCCCTTCGGGGCCGGCTGCAACGTCACGTTCCTGCTGACCTTCAGCGTCACCGTCGACTTCTACCTGTGCAACGACCAGTCCGCACCGGCAGACGTGAACGCCGGCGGCTGCCCGAGCGGCGACAGTGTCCTGCTGGACTCCGAGACGTCGCAGGGCACGCACGAGGTCACCGCGTTCATCACAGCGGCCCAGGTCATCGAGGGCATCCTGAAGGCGGTCGGCCAGTCGCTGTGGGACGGACTCACCGGCGACATCACCGCCTGCGCCCACGGGAGCCTGAGCGGCTGCGCCTGGACCGCCGCGTGGCTGGTACCGACGAGCAAGGTGCTCAACGTCGTCAAGCTCCTCTCCACCCTCACCGACGCGCTGAAGACCGGCGACGGCTTGGCCGCCGCGTGGGACGCGCTCGAGGCGGCGAACCTGCTCCCCGCCACGACGATGTACCGGCTCCAGGACCTCGTCGCGGGCGAGGAGGCGGCAACCGCCCAGACCACAGCTGAGATCCAGCAGGCGGTCACCGACCTGACCGCCGAGGAGGGCCAACCGGTCACCGCTGCCAGTCTCCAAGCCCAGCTCGCCGAACTGATGCGCCGTCGGACGCTCGGCATGGACCCGGACCACGGCGACGAGTTCAACCGGCCCGAGATGGAGACCGCTCTGTTGACCGAGGCTCTGCGCGGCGTACGTCTCAGGCGTGCCCCCGATGGTGGAGTCGAATGGTTCGACCAAGCGAACAACAGCTATGACGCGATGTTCAGTGACCTGGCCGCCCAGTACTTCGACCGGCAATGGCAGCTCGGGAAACTGCAGACAAGCATCCTGGATCACGTGAGGAAGGCGGATTTCGTGCCGTTCGATGTGCGGCACCTCACCGCTGACCAGGTCGCGACGCTCAAGTCTTACGTCGCGGGTCTCACTCCCGCCCAGCAGGCCAAGATCTTCTTTATCAGCTAGCTTGACGAGATCAATCAGCCGAGGTGTGCCGCCCGGAGCTCGGGTCCCGGGCGGCGTATCTTCACCCAAGGACCATCTGCGACAAGGAGGACCACCGATGCGGTTGCCGAACGGCCACCGGTGGTTGAGCGTGAAGATCGAGGACCAGGTGGTCCGGTTCCTCCTCGAGGAGGTCACTGATCCGGCTACGCGTGACCACCTTCGCGAAACGCTCGCCGGCGAACCGGGCCGGGAGCTGGATATCACGGAGCTTCCGCCGGAGGGTCAACAGCAGGTGCTGCGCGCGCTGGCCGAGCGGCTCGTACCCGCCGCCCTTACCTGGTACGCGGACGATCCCGACCAGCGCGGCTCTGTTGGAACCATGAAGCAACTGTGGCTCATGGCCGAAGACGTCCTTCGGCAGGGAGGCGATGTGTCGTGAGCGGGTACGTGTCGCTGTCCGACGAGTACATGTGGAATGCGTCGAACAGCACTGTGCTGTGGGTCGCTGAATTTTTGCTCGGCCACGGCGCCATCACCTCGCCGGACGTACGCCGCGAATTGCAGCAGCAGGTTGACGACCGCTACGGCGGCCTGCTCATTGTGGACGACCTGCCCGAGCCGGACCGGGAGCAGGCGCTCAAGGCACTACGTGATGACCTGCTGCCCGGCATCGTCCCGGATGAATGGGGCGAATGGATGCTGCCGCGTTTCCGGCTTCTGTCGCTCATCGCGGCCGACGTCCTGAATCCGCGGGAGTGGACCGCGAGAGGCTAGAAGCTTCAAGGTGCCGACGGGTCCATCCATGCTGGTCACGAGCTTGCTGGACCTTATTCTATGCCAGAATCCATAACCTACGTATAGGTATTGAACTACAGGTTTGTGTAAAGCATTAGAGTCGTCACTTGCGTCCCCAGAACAGGCGGCATGCCATCGGGAAGACGAAGGAGCCATCCTCGGTTCGATACTGCGACATGGCGTCCACCAGTTCCGACCGGACTCGGCTTGTGCCCCCGTTGTCGAGGGTGGCGAACGATCTGGCGAAGGGAACCGGTGCGGATGCGATCTGCCACACGTGATCGAATGACGGCAGTGGGATGGCCCATCGGAACGGTTCCGAGTGCAGTTGTTCGATCCCGGACTCGCGCAACACCCGTTCGCGCAATCCGGGTGCCGCCATCTGCGTGAGGTAGTCGAAATCCGGCAGGGTATCCGGCGGGACGTCTCCAGCGAGCGTTCCCGCGATCGTGGACATGAGCGTGTTCAACGCCATGTCGTCGAAGACCGCGAGGCTGAACGGCGCGCCGGGGCTCAGCACTCGGGCGAGTTCGTGTACCGACGCCGCGACGTCACCTTCTGCTAGTAGGCAGAAATGGGCTGGCCGATACCGCAGCCGAGGTCTAGGACCCGCGCGCCGGCTTCCATGTCATCCTGCAGGGGTCCGATTGGCTGGTCACGGCCGCCGAAGAGCCGGTCGCGCTGGGACCGGGCGACATCGTCTTCGCCCCGCACGGAACGGAACACGGGCTCAGCCACGCGGCTCGCGCCCTGGGCGAACTGCCCGATCGCGGCGACGGGCGCGGGGCCGCCTGCCCCGGGTTCGGCCGACATCGAGTTCCTGTGCGGCGCCTACCGCCTCGAACGTGGCCAGGTGCACCTGTTCCTGCGCAGGCTGCCGGATGTCATCCGCGTTTCGCCTGACTATGACCGCCGCCCGGAACTGCGGTCGCTGATCGATGTGCTCGATGACGACGTCACCCGGTCACGGCCCGGCACCGGGGTGACTCGGTCGGCGCTCGTCGACCTGCTGCTCGTACACGTTCTGCGGCTATGGCAGGAAGAGCAGGGCGAGGCCGCATGGCCGAGGGTCGCCGACGCCGCGATCGCCACCGCGCTGCGGGAGCTTCACGAGAGCCCGCAGACACCGTGGACAGTGCAGCGGCTCAGCGAGATAGCCGGCTTATCGCGTACCGTGTTCACCCGGCGTTTCACGGTCTCGGTGGGCAAGCCGCCGATGGCCTACCTGATCGGCTGGCGACTGATGCGTGGCGCCTAATTGTTGCGTGAGACCAAGGCCCCTCTCGCCGTTATCGCACGACAGGTCGGCTACTCCTCGGAATTCGCGTTCGCCAGCGCGTTCCGACGCGAGTTCGGCATCTCGCCGGGTCGCTTCCGACACCGTGAGCGGGAACCGGGCGAATATTCGGCGTAGACCGCGTCGCCTGACCGGCCCGCAGCGTCACCTTAGGGTTGCCGACTATGAACGTGTTTCGCCTGGTCTCGGTCTAGCACACGGCGAGGCCGGTATCAGGGCCCTTCCACGATGGCGGGGCGCTCGGATCGCTGCAGACGACGGTGCTGAACTGCTGCATGTCGGACTGGGGTAGCAGGTGCAGTCCGCCGGAGACGGAGAAGACCATGTTGGCGTCGCCGCTGCCGGAGACGTCGGCGACGACCCACTGCTTCCAGCATTCGATGTCGTCGAAGCCGTACAGGTTTGCTCCGGGGGCGGTCCAGCCGTCCCGGACCGGCGTCGAGGCCGCGTTGAAGGCGGCGAGGAGCCGTGTGGAGGCGGGTTTGGTGCAGGCGGCCGTGATCGCTGGGGTGGCGCCGACGGGCCAGTCGCCGTTCGGGTACAGCTGGACGACCAGCGCGCCTGAGGTCGTCTCGCCGATGCGGGTGAAGCGGCCGTTCTGCGGCACCGACAGTTCGACCCGCGTCGAGACCGAGCCCAACACGCCGGTTCCCGAGGCGGACGTCGCCGTCCAGGAGGTCCAGCGGATGTCCTCGATGGTCTCGCCGCCGGTGGGGGTGTCCAACTGGATCGCCGAGGGCTCGCGCCCGGTGTAGGTGCCGAACGTGACGGTGGGCGCCGTCGGCGGCTTCGACGTCCCCGTGTCGATCGCGTAGGTCGCGCCCGCGCCGAGCACCACGGTCAGTGCGACGGCGCCGCCGAGCAGGGCCCTGGTACGCGCGCGCGAGGGCCGCGCGGCCGGTGCCGGTGCCGATTCCGATGTGGCGAGCCGATGCCAGGTCTGCGACAGGACCAGCTGCGCGGAGGTGGAGGCGTCGTCGTCCGGCTCGACGTGCCCGTGACCGGGTTCCGGGTTCACCGCGGCCGTCAGCGATGCCAGGAGATCGGCGGCGGTCGGCCGCGTGTTCGGGTCCTTGGACACCGCGGCTTCGACGAGGGGGAGCAGGGCGGGTGGCACCGCGGCGATATCGGGGGTCCCATGCACGATCCGGTACGGCAGCACCTCCGCCGGTCCCGAGCCGAACGGCTGCCTGCCGCTCGCCGCGTAGGCCACGGTCAGCCCCCAGGCGAAGATGTCCGCCTCCTGCCCGGACGTGCCGGTGATCTGCTCGGGGGCCATGAACCCGGGCGATCCCATGGACCTTCCGGTCCGCGTCATCACGGTCCCGTCGAGAGCCTGGGCGATGCCGAAGTCGATGACCTTCGGGCCCGCCTGCGTGAGGATCACGTTGCCGGGCTTGAGGTCGCGGTGCACCACGCCCGCGCCGTGGATCGCCACCAGCGCCTCGGCCAGTCCCGCCGCGAGACCGGCCAGCATCTCGGGGTCCACCGGTCCGCCGCGCTTGACCTGCTCGGACAGCGACGGGCCCGCGGCGTACTCCGTGACCAGGAACGGGCTGTCCGACTCGGTGTCCGCCTCGACGACGCGGACGGTGCACAGCCCCTGGACCCGGGTGAGCAGCGCGACCTCGCGGCGGAAGCGGGCGCGGAACTCGTCCTCGTCCCCCGCCTCGGGGCGCATCACCTTGATCGCGACCTGTCCGGTGTCCCTGGCCTGTCCGAGGTAGACCACGCCCATGCCGCCGGCGCCCAGCCGCGCGGACAGCCGGAACCGGCCTATCCGTGACGGGTCCCCCTGCCGGAGAGGTACCAGAGCCATCTCGAGCCCTCCTCGAGGCAGACGTCGGCCACCGCGCACGACTCTAGTGATCCGGTACGAGCCCGGGCCGGGCGGGGCGAGTCCGTCTGCCCGCCGTTATCGCATCGTGATCAACTGTGCGTGGGCCGAGGCGTCTCTGTCCTCGAACAGCGTGGCCCACAACGCACTGAAAGTTGGCTGATTCCCATGAGCAGTCGGATTCTGCACAAGGCGACGGCGGTCGGCGTACTCGTTCTGGGCGCGGCGGCGCTCGGTGGCTGCGCCTCGAAGGGCGGCATCGGGGCGGCGGCCGGCGCGACGCAGAGTGCGACGGTCGTCACCTCCACCGGCACGGGCTCCGCCGGCGCCGCGAGCAGCACCCCCACCGCCGACAACGGCGGCGGCACCTCCACGCAGGCGGCCGGCGGCGGCACGGCCAGCTGCACCGGCAGCCAGCTCTCCCTCAAGATCAACCAGGGCAGCTCAGGCATGGGGCACACCGGATCGGTGCTGGTGTTCACCAACACCGGCGGGGCGGCCTGCACCCTCTACGGCTACCCGGGAGCCGACGTCACCGAGGGCGGCTCGTACAATTTCGCGCCCCGCATGAACGCCACCCGCGTCAGCGGCACGGCCGTGAAGACGGTGACCCTCGCGCCCGGCTCCAGCGCCTCCGCGATGCTCGAGTGGGGCGTGAACCCGACCGGCGGAGGAACCGCGAACGCCGCGAACTGCCCCGCCATGGACGGCGGCTACCTCGAGGTCACCCCGCCCAACACGACGGACACGATCAAGTCGGACCCGCCCCTGGACATGTGCACGGACCTCCAGGTCTTCCCCGTGGTCGCCGGAACCGCCGGCCAGTAGGAGCGGGGGCGCGGGGCTGGGACCAGATCGACGACCTGCCCGGAAAGGTCCCCCGGGGACGCCCACGACCGAGCCTGAGCGCAGGCCCGCAACACGGCGGGGGTGGCCGCGCGCGCCGACATCGGCCGTCATTGCCGGGGCGTCGACGATCGGCGTCGTCGCAATGATCTGATACCCGGAGCGCTCGGGCCGCCCGGCAGGTTGCCCGACCGTGGCCGACCGCCCGCGTATTTCGGGTGGAGCGAGGCGAGGCCGTCGGCGTTGAAGTTGCGGATGACGTCCCGGGCCTGGTCCTCGCCGTCATCGATCTCCCGCACCTGAACTCGCTCGGCCATGGAGAACTGTGTCCCGCGATCACACCGGCCGAGAACGAAACCCGACCAGCGCGTCGCCGGGGCGCCCCGACGGCGGCCCCGGGCTCACTCGTCGACGCCCAACCCGGCCTCGCGGGCACGCAGCGCCGCCTCGGTACGATCCGTGACCTGCAGCTTGGCCAGGACGTTGCTGACATGGTTACGCACCGTCTTGTCCGCCAGTACGAGCGTGCGGGCGATGCGGCGGTTGTCGTAGCCGCGTGCGATCAGGCTGAGAATCTCGCGTTCCCGCTCGGTCAGGGTGGGAAAGGCCCGGCAGCCGGGCGCCGCCGCGAGCACGGCGAGGAAGGACTGCAGCCGGTCCGCGGAGCGCCTGCCGTAGAAGGCGCAGCCCAGCGAGACGGCGCGCACCGCCTGCAGAAGTTCCTCCTGGCCGGCGCCCTTGAGCAGGTAGCCGACCGCGCCCGCCTGGACCGCGGAGAGCAGCGTCTGGTCATCCTCCGACATGGTCATGATCAGCACCCTGCAGCCGGGGTTGCTTTCGGCCAGCACGCGGGCCGCCTGGATTCCGGAGACGCCGGGCAGCGCGACATCGAGCACGGCCACATCCGGCTCTGTTTCCGAGACCAGCTCGAAGGCCTCCTCGGCGGTGCCCGCCTGGCCGACCACATCGATCCAGTCGGCCGCGCCCAGCGCGTCGGCCAGCCCCTTGCGGAAGAAGGGGTGGTCGTCGACCACCGCGACCCGCACTTTCCTGTCACTCGGCGCGCACGACTCATCACGGTCCATCACGGCCGACTCTACCCGGTCGGGACAGGGTCGGGACACGTACGGGACGGCGGCCCCGTGTGCCCGGGACGCAGGGCGGCCGAATATCCAGGTAGTCGGGCTGAAACGGATGAATCGGCCAAGCCCGGCAGACTTCGGATCACCGATCCGGATCGGTCGAAGCAAAGACGAAGGAGTCGGAAGATGCACACCATCACCAAGTTCACCGCCCGCGCCGGGGCCGCCCTGGCCGCCGTCCTGATCCCGCTGGCCGCCGCGGCGCCCTCGTTCGCCGCGGCGGGCACCTCGACGTCGGCCGCCGCCCCCGACGCCGCGCGGCACGCGGTCTCCGCTCAGGAGGAGTGGATCACGATCGAGTCCAACAGCGTCCTGCGCGACGGCAACGGCACGCGGCGCAACGTCACCACGGCCGCCGACCCGGTCGACGTGGCCTGCTTCATCACCGACCCCTCCTGGGGCAGCGGGACCTGGTACTTCCTGTACGAGGTCGACGACCCGACGTTCACCGTCCTGAACGCCTGGACGGCGGCGGAGAACTTCCAGGTCCAGCCGCAGGTCCCGGCCTGCTGAGGCGCTGATCGGGGGAACGGGTGCGCGCGGCGGGTCGCAACCCGCCGCGCGCACACCGGCCCGCTAGCCTGCCGGAGGTGAGTTCCATGGCACCGCGCGGAAACGACCGGACCCTCATGCTGGCCGCCGCGGCCGCCGCCTGCTATCTCGTGTGCGCGGCGGGGTGGGCGATCGTCGCGGGGAACGAGCCGCCGCATGCGCTGAGCACCGCCAGCATCGCCAGCACCCTGCGATTCGCGATCCCCGGCGCGGCCTTCGCCTCCGCCGGGCTGCTGATCACCGCGAACCGCACGGCCCGTGCGGCGGGACTCGCGCTCTCCGCGACCGCCGTCGCCACGATCCTTTCGCAGTTCGCCACGGCTTGGGCGCGCGAGGCGGCGGCCGGGCCGACGGTGCGCGTCGCGGCACTGATCCTCACCTGGGTCTGCTACCTCGGCCTGGTCCTGTTCCAGTACACCTTCCCGCTCTGCTGGCCGGACGGGGCCCTGCCGAGCCGTCGTTGGCGCTGGTACGTGGGCGCGGTCGCGCTCTGGTGCGCGCCTATGGTGTTCCAGGACATCGCCGCCAGCCCGCTGCTGCCGACGCCACTGGCCCACGGGTCGTGGGGAAGCCTCGCCGATACGCTCGACGCGCACCTGGGCACCGCATGGAACTGGTGCCCTTTCGCACTGATCCCGGCCGCCACGGCCGTCGCCGCCCTGCGGGCCGCCGGACTCCCGCCCGCGCGCCGTCGCAACGTACTACTTCTACTGGCGGCGTACCTGCTCTGGGTCTGCACTCAGATGGCGACGTACTACCTGTCGCTGCCCGCCGCCGTGAACGTGACGGCGTCCGTGCTCGTCGGCCTGGTCTGGCCGATCGCACTCGCGCACGTGCTCACCCGCGAGCGCGCTTGGCACCTCGACCGCGCGGCCCGCCGCGTGCTCGTCGGCTTCTTCCTCGCGCTGCTCGTTCTGATCGGCTATCTCACCGCCGTGGCGCTGCTGTCCATGCACCTGCCCGGTACGCGCACGGCCGGCGCGGCAGTCCTGGCCGGCCTGGCGTTCCTCGCCGGGGTCGGCTCGCGGCCGCTCGCGCGCTGGACCGGCCGCCGGGTCGAGCGCTTCTACTACGGGGAACGCGCGGAGCCCTACCGGCTGCTGCGCACGCTGGCCGGACTCGTCGGCCGCGCCTCGGACCCGGAGCAGGTGCCCGCGTTGCTGTGCCGACGGATCGCCGACGCGCTGCGCCTGCCGGGAGTCGCGCTCCAGGCCAGATCCCGTGCGGGCAACCGGATCCAGGCCGAGGTCGGCACGTTCGGCTTCGGCGCGCACTCGCTCGACCTCGTGTACCAGGGGGAGATCGTCGGCCGGATGCGGGTCGGATTACGGCGCGGCGAGGACGTGCTCGGCAGCGAGGACCTCGAGGTGCTTGAGTCCCTCGCGGACCAGGCCGCCGCAGCCGTCAGCGCGCTCCGGCTGTATCAGGACCTGCAGATCAGCGCCGAGCGGCTGGTCGTCGCGCAGGAGGAGGAGCGGCGCAGGCTGCGGCGCGACATCCACGACGGGCTCGGCCCGACGCTCGCCGCGCTGCGCCTGCAGGCGGACGTCCTGGCCGGCCGGCGCGAGCGCGAACCCGCGGAGGCCGCACGGCTGCGCGAGCTGTCCGGCGGGATCGCGCAGGCCATCGCCGAGGTGCGGCGGATCACCGACGGTCTCGGCCCGGCCGCGCTCGGCGAGCTGGGCCTGGCCGCCTCGCTCGAGCAGCTGACGCGCCAGTTCAGCGCGAAAGGCCTGGCCGTCGCCTCGGATCAGTCGGGGTTCCGCCCCGGGCACGAACTGCCCGCGGCCGTGGAGAGCGCGGCGTATCGGATCGTCGCCGAGGCGCTGACCAACGTGGTCCGCCATGCGCGGGCGGCGCGGGCCGGAGTGCGGCTCGCCGCGGACACCAGGTGCGTCGTGCTCGAGGTGAGCGACGACGGGGTGGGCCTGCCCGAAGCCGTGCGCGGCGGGGTCGGTCTGGCGTCCATGGCGCAGCGTGCGGCCGAACTCGGCGGCACGTTCCAGGTGCTCGCCGCCGAGCGCGGTACGCATCTGCGGGTGACTCTGCCGATCGCGCCCGCCGCGGGCTGACCGGCGGGCCCGCCGCGCAGGACCGCGAATCCACGCCGGATCCTCAACTCGCGTTGGAGACAGGGGTCGGGCAAGAGGGGCAGGCCGGGACCGTAGGCCCGGACTGCGTGTCGGTCCCGGTCGCCGCGCCATCGTCCGAGGCCTGCGTCGTCGGCTGATCAGTCGGCTGATCAGACGGCACGCCGGAGTCGTCGTCCGTACCGGGATCGTCGGCGGGCCGCACCACCGCGGCGGGAACCGTCCGCGGCGGTGCGGCGGACGAGCCGTGCCCCGCCGCGCCGAACACCGCGGCGGCCAGGCCGAGCACGGCCCCGGCCGCACCGATCAGGACTCCGACCGACCGTCCATGCTTCGTCATGACACCCCTAGGTGAGCATTCAACTCCGGCTCCGGAGTGGAGCGGAACCCAATACTATGGGGAGGAATCAGCGCAATAGGTTATTTTTCGCGTGATCCGTCGGCCACGTAAGAGTGATCATCCGGAGCTATCGCAGCGCGGCGGGCAGTAGTTCGGCCAGCCGTTGAAGACGATGCGTCCGGCGATCCGCTCCAGTTCGGGCAGCAGTTCGCGCGCGGCCGCCACGTCCGCCGCGTTGTCCGCGTCGAGGTGGATGGTCGAGGTCAGGTGTCCCTCGCCGACGCTGCTCTGCCGCAGCAAGTGGGAGGGCTCGGTTGCGGTGCCCGGGACGTAGCTGACGATCAGGCCGGCCGGGCCGAGGTGCTCCTCGCGCAACAGCTATGCCGAAGTGGCGCTGATCTGCGTGGTCGCGCTGGCGACCCTCGGCGGTTTCCTGTTCCTCAATACGCTGTATCTCCAGGATGTGGGCGGCTACCGTGCGCTGCACGCCGGACTGCTCACGATCCCGATGCCCGTGGCGCTCGCGGTGTTCTCGAACATCCCGGGCCGGTTGGTGGCCGCCCGTGGACCGAGGCCGGTGCGATCGTGTCGGGCGGGCTGATCGCCGTGAGCACCGGCATGCCGGCCGGCCTGAGCGCGAACACCGCGGTGTGGTAGCTGATCGTCGCCTATCTCATCTACGGCGCCGGAATGGGTCTGGTCGGCGCCCCCGTCACGAACACCGCCCTCTCGGGCATGCCCCGGGAACAGGCCGGTGTCGCGGGAGCGATCGCCTCCACCTGCCGCCGCACCGGCGGGGCCGTCGGCGTCGCGGTCACCAGTGCCATCATCGCTGCCGGCTCAGCCGGGTTCGTGCATGCCAGCCGCACACACCGCGTGGATGGTACTCGCCGGCTGCTGCGTCATGGTCGTACTGCTCGGCACCGTATCAACCGGACGCGGGGCACTCGCTACCGCGCAGCGCACCAGCGCGGGCCTGGCCACCGGCACAGACCTCGCCCCGGGAGGAGCCGGATGACCACCCGACGTGCACTCGCTATGAGCAGGAACCAGCATTTTCGCTGAGCCTCATCACGGTTTCGGCTTCGGTGCGGTGGTTGCGGTGCAGACCGGGCATTCGGGCCGAACTTGATCTCCTCTCTGCACTTGTCGAGCGGGCGGCTGTGAATCCGTTGGCGGACCACGGCGACCACTGCTAGTTTTCTGGAGGCCGTGCGAGAGAACGAGGAGGTGGTACCCGTGGACGTATCGACATGGGTGCTCCCCTCCGGGGTCACGGTCGGGCGATAGGTCGTCCGGGAGCGCCGTTCACGAGCACTCCCGAAAGGCACGACCATGCGATTTACTTCCGAACAGCGCCTCGAAGACGGCGTCCTCGAACGCGAATTCACCCTCGGCGAGATCCCTGGCATCCTGTGGACGCCCGGATCCGGATCCGCACCGGTGCCGCTGATCCTGCTCGGCCACCCCGGCGGGCTGCGCAAGATGTACCCCCGGCTGGCGGGGCGGGCCCGGCGCTGCGCGGCGGAGGGCTTCGCCGCGGCCACCATCGAACTCCCGGGGAGCGGTGACCGGCCCCGTTCCGCCGCGGTCGAGCAGGCCCGCGCCGACCTGCGCCGGGCGTTGGCGGCCGGCGAGCCGGTCGGCGACGAGATCGTCGACCGGCTCGTCCTGCCGCTGGTGGAAAAGGCGGTCCCGGAATGGCAGACCGCGCTGGACGCCCTGCTTTCGCTGCCCGAGATCGGCGGCCCGGTCGGGCACGCGGGGGGAGTGATCGCCATCGGCACCCGGCTGGCGGTGGTCGAGCCGCGCATCAAGGCCGCCGTTCTCTTCGCCGGGAGTTTCGTGCCCCGCACCATGTTCGAGGAGGCCCGGCAGGTCACCATTCCGCTCCAGGTCCTGCTCCAGTGGGACGACGAAGGCAACGACCGGCAGTCGGCCCTGGACCTGTTCGACGCCTTCGGCTCCAAGGAGAAGACGCTGCACGCCAATATGGGCGGGCACACCGGCGTCCCGCAGTTCGAGGCCGACGACGGGAACCGGTTCTTCGCCCGGCACCTGAAGTAAGGCCGAGCCGTCAGACCGGCAGCAGACGACAAGTGCTGTCGGCCAGGATGCCGCTGATCGAGGTCGGGCCCCGGCCCTCCTCGACGGCGGTGGCCGGCAGATGCACAACCGCCCTGACCGCAGCGGTACCGCTGCGGTCAGGGCGGCGCGCGTTTCGGATTGATGCCGGACGGTCCCGCCGGTGCAGGTGTCATGACTGCCGCTCGTCGTAAGCGGAAGTGTCGTGACGGGCCACCTAGACGGCAGTCGGACTTCGTGACCTGCGGCACCGCAGCAATCTGATCTGGCAGCCGCCCGTCTACCGGGGTTGGCGGTTGGCCGGGTTCGGGGTCCGGGGGTTGGCGAGCGCGGGCCGCGATGTGGGATCGGGGTGCTGGCGTCGGGTTTGTCCGGCGAGCTATGCTGCGCGGCATGAATACCGGGACGGCACTTTGCCACGCACGGATCGGTGACCCGGTGCCCTTCTGAGCGCCGTGCGGGCCGGTGCGGGCCCGCTGCTCGATCGAGGATCTTGCGCTGCTGCGCGGGCTCCGCCTCCGTCGTGTTGATCACAAGCTCGACACATCAACCACGACTGGAGACCTCATGCCCACCAAGACACTGCAGATTCCCACCGCGGACGGCCGCGCTGACGCGTTCGCCGCCTTCCCCGACCGCGGTGAGCGGCACCCGGGGGTGCTGATGTACGCGGACGGCTTCGGCATCCGGCCCGTGCTGCGCCAGATGGCCCGCGAACTGGCCGGGCACGGATACTACGTGCTCGTCCCCAACTTCTTCTACCGGCACGGCCCGGCACCGGTGGTGGAACTTCCCGAGCACATCGGGGAAGAGGCCCGGCCCCGGGTCATGGCCCAGCTGACGCCCTTGCTCAAGGCGCACACCGCCGAACGAGTCCTGCGCGACGCCGACGCCTACCTCAGGTTCCTGACCGCCCAGCCCGAGGTCGGCACCGGTCCGGTCGCGGTGACCGGCTACTGCATAGGCGGCCTCCTGGCGATGCGCACCGCCGCGGCCCACCCCGGCCAGGTGGCCGCCGTCGCCGGATTCCACGGCCCCGTGGGCGCCGCAGGGCCCGACCTGTTCTCCAAGCTCACCGCCCGGGTCCACCTCGGCCACGCCGAAGGCGACATGACACCCGAGGCCCTCGGCGAACTCAACCAGGCCCTGGATGCCGCAGGTGTCGACTACACCTCCGAGATCTACCCCGGCACCATCCACGGCTTCACCATGTCCGACACCGACGCTTTCAGCGCCTCCGGGCTCAAGCGCCACTGGGACCGCCTACTTCCCCTCCTGGACCGCGCCCTTCTCGAAGTGATCGTTTGCCGGTCGGCGATTTCAGGAGGCTGAAGCCCGGTGTCGCGGCGAAGGCACGATCGCCTACGCTCGCTGGTCGGCTCTCGACTCGATCTTCTAAGGTGACGGGCGTGGACAAGCCCGACTGGTACTGCGACGAAGTCATCCCACGCTTGATCGACGTCGATGTGGTCATCGAGACCGAGCACGTGTTGGCCTTCCGCCCGCCGATCTGTCAACGGTCACGACGAAGTCGTGGCTGATGGCCTTTGGTTGTCGAGGCTGGCGGACAACGGAAGTGGCTCTGGCGCTGATCTTGTTGCGGTGCGCCGGCGTCAGGGCGCGTCGGTGTTCTCGATGATTGTGGCGATGAGTGTGTCGAGGTGGTCCGGGGCGAGTTCGGCGTTGCGTCGGGCGCGCATGCGGTCGGCGGCCATGGTCCTGCCGTCGGGATCGTCTTCGAGGTCGTCGGCGGCGATCCAGTCGGTGATCTCGGCCCCGCGCCGCCCGGTCATGATGGTGGCGGGGCGTGCGGAGTGTCGCGTCTCCGGTCAGTCCCCGGTGCGGGCGAGGACGGCGGCGCCGACGGCTCCGGCCAGGTCGCCGAGGCGGGCCGGGAGGACGGGTGGTGTCCATCGGTAGGGCGCGTTGCGCTCGATCCCGGCCTGCATGGCGTGAGCGTACAGGTCGAGGTATTGCGCGCCGGAGCCTCCGAGGACGACGCGGTCCGGGCGGAAGAGGGTCAGCAGCGTGCCGAGGCCGGCGGCGACCTGGCGTCCGTAGTGCTCGAACGTCCGCGCGGCCTGCGTGTCGCCGCGGCGGGCGGCGTCGGCTGCGCTCGTCGGGTCCGATCCGGTCATGGCTTCCAGGGCGGTGCGCGACGCCGCCTGTTCCCAGCAGCTGGGCAGGCCGCAGTAGCAGGGTGTGGGGGCGTCGGGCACTGCGATGTGTCCGGCTTCGGGATGGGAGCCGTCACCGGCGCGCAATAGGCGGCCGTCGGTGATGACCGCTACGCCGATGCCGGTGCCGAGGGTGACGGTCACGCTGGTGCGGCTGCCGTGCCCGGCCCCGTGGGTGTGCTCGCCGATCGCGGCGGCCGCGGCGTCGTTCTCGATCACGCACCGCAGCCCGAGCGTGTCCCGGACGGCCGCACGCAGGTCGAGGCCGGTGAACGCGGGCAGGGTGGCCGGATTGTCGATGATGCCGTCGGCGGTGACCGGGCCACTGGCCCCGATTCCGACTCCGCTGACCTCGGCGCCCACGCTCGCGCGCACGGCCTCGGCGGCCGTGCTGATCGCGGCGAGCAGTTGGCCGACCGGGTCGGGGGGTGAGTGCCGGGCAGTGGGGAAGCTCGCCTGGTGCAGGATGGTTCCGTCGGGGTCGAGGGCGAGTACGCGGGTGCCGGTCCCGCCCAGGTCGACGCCGATGCTCGCCTGGGGCCCGGTTCCCGGCTGGGACCGCGGGCGGGGTGACGGGTCTGTGGTCACAGCGCCGTGGTGATCTTGCTGCCGTAGGCGAACGCGCCGGGGGTGATGCCGCGGGCGCGGGCGATCACGACGGTCAGGTGCTGGGCGACCAGGGCGCCGTGGGTGAGTTGCGCGGTCAGCCCGGCGTCGGGCGGGGGCAGGTGCACGGTGGCGCCGGGCAGGTCGAGGCCCGCCGCGGCGACGACGGTGGATCCGGCTGCCAGCAGGTCGGCGCCGATCCGGGCCAGTTGCCGGTTGGCGGCCGGATCCGCGGCGCCGTGGAGCACGGCGGTCAGTCCGGGGCCGGCGAGTTCGAAGGGCCCGTGGCGGAACTGGCCGCCGACGTAGCCCTCGGCCGGGATCTTCGCGCCTTCCTTGGTGATCAGCCCGGCGTACAGGGCGGTGGCCCCGTGGTCGCCGAATCCGATGTAGGCCAGGCGCGGGTTGTCGGCGTGCAGGAGGCCGGCGGCGATCGGGGCGAGCGCGTCGGCTCCGTCGAACTGCTCGAGCGCCGCGATGGCCGCGGAGATCTCGTCGCCGGGCCGGTGCAGGAGCGTGGCGGCGAGCCGGTCGTGTGCGGCCAGGGTGTTGATGTAGCTCTTGGTGCTCACGGTCGCCTCGCTGCCGCTGTGCAGCGCGATCACCCGGTGCGCGGCCTTGGCGAGCGGGCTGGTCTCGTCGTTGGTGATCGCGGTGAGCGAGGCGGGCCGCACGCCGGACTCCAGCAGCGCGACGATCTCGCCGCTGGCGCCGGACTGGGACGTCGCGATCAGCAGGGTCTTGTCGTTGACCAGGTGCGGTGCGTCGAGCAGTTGGCCGGCGTCGACCCACCACGCGGGCAGGCCGTGCTCGACCAGGCGCCGCCAGGTGGGCAGGGCGGCGAAGTGGGAGGAGCCCATGCCGGTCAGCACGATCCGCTCGTACGGCGGCGTGGCCGGTGCGGCCGGTTCCCAGGCGGTGGTCGAGGCGGCGAAGGCGCGCAGGGCGTCGGCCTGGTCGGCGATGTCGTGTTCGAAGTCGGTGGTGCTCAACGGTCGTTCTCCTTGGGTGGGGCCGGTCTCGGGCGCCGTCACAGGGCGGACGGTGCCGCGGCGGCCTGGGCCGGGTCGAGTCCGAGCAGTCCGGCGGCGATCCGGGCGCCGATCATCGCGGTGGGCAGGTTGATGTTGCCGCGGGTGATCTCGGGCATGATCGAGGCGTCGGCGACGTAGAGGCCGGTGACGCCGTGCACCGCGCCGTCGGCGCCGACGACGGCTGACGGGTCGTGGGCCGGGCCCATCTTGCAGGTGCCGGCCGGGTGGCAGTAGCTGACGATCTCGGCCAGGGCGTCGCGTCCGGGCCGGTGTTCGGGCCCGAGGATGTCGGCGAGCTCGCGGTCGGCCGCGATCTCGCGCAGCAGGGCGAGGGCCTCGCCGAGCACGGCGCGGTCGTGGCCGTCGGGGTCGGTGCCGTAGCGGTGGTCGACGCTCGGGTTCGCGTGCGGGTCGGTGCCGGTGATCGCGACCAGGCCCTGGGAGGTCGCGCGCATCGCCCCGCCGTACAGGCTGATCGGGGGCAGGCCGGGGTGGCCGCTGTTGGCGCCGGCGACCATGAACACGTGGATGTCGTACGGGCCGTTGTCGCAGCGGCTGGAGCGGGCGCGTCCGACGGTCTGCTCGTCCGGGTTCCAGGCCGTGGCGGCCAGTTCGTCCAGCAGGCCGGGGCGGCCGAGGAAGTCGAGTTCGACGCAGGCGTGGTCGAGCAGGTTGCCCCCGACGCCCGGCAGGTCGGCGGCGATCTCGATGCCCAGGGGGCGCAGCAGGCCGGCCGGGCCGAGGCCGGAGCGCTGCAGCAGCGCGGGGGAGTGGTAGGCGCCGGCGGCCACGACGATGCGCCGCGCCCGGATGGTCGCGACCCGCCCGTCGGGGCCGGCGGCTTCGACGCCGACCGCGACGCCGTGCTCGATCAGGATCCGGCGGGCGTGCACGTGTCCTGCGATGCGCAGGTTCGTCCTAGCGCGCACCGGGTCGAGGAACGCGAACGCCGCGTTCCAGCGCGTGCCGTCGACGATGTTGACCGGCATCGGCCCGATCCCGACCCCGGCCTCGAGCTCGTCGAGGTCGTCGGCGAACGGCAGTCCGGCGCGTACCCCGGCGCCGACGAACCCGGCCTGGGCGACGGTGAGCTCGTCCATGCGGTAGCGGCGCGCCCGCAGGCCGCGGTGGGCCCAGTCAAGCAGCGGCTCGACGGTCTCGGCCCGCCAGCCGGGGTTTCCCGCGGCGGCCCAGCCGTCGTAGTCGGCGCGGGCGCCGCGCGAGACGGTGCACCCGTTGTGCGCCGAGCAGCCCCCGACGATGCGCGCCCTCGGCAGATCAAGGCTCTGCGGTCGGGCGGAGATGAGCCCCCAGTCGTGCGAGAGGGGGATCGACTTGGCGTCGAGCATGTCGCTCGGCCATCCGGCGGCGCTGTGCGGTCCGTAGTCGGGTCCGGCGTCGATCAGCAGCACCGATTCGTCGCTGTGCGCGGCCAGGACGCCGGTCAGGGCGGCGCCGCCGGTGCCCGCTCCGACCACCAGGGTCTCGACGTGTTCGGGCAGTTCGGGCTCGGTCACGGGGGTGCCTCCTTCGCGGGGGACGGGGGGTCAGGCGATGGTCACGACGGCGGCGGCCGCGAGGACCTCGCGGTGCTCGGCGGCCAGGTGCGCGTCGGTGACGAACAGGTCCGCGGCCTCCAGGCCGGCGATGCGCGCGAAGGCGACGTTGCCGAACTTGGAGGAGTCGCAGGCCACCAGGCAGCGGCCGGAGGAGGCGAGGGCGGCGCGCTTGACGGCGGCGTCCTCGATGTTCCACTCGGTCAGCCCGGCGGAGGCGTCGACGGCCGAGACGGTCATGACGTAGGTGTCGAAGCGGTGGTCGGCGAGCGTGCGTTCGGCCGCGGGGCCGGTCAGCGACAGCTCGCCGGGTCGGATCACCCCGCCGGGGACCATTACCCGGGTTGCGGGCGAGCCGGAGAGGATCTCGGCGACCCGCATGTTCAGCGCGCACACGGTCAGGTTGCGCCCGACCAGGGCCTCGGCGATCGCGGTGCCGGTGCTGCCGCCGTCGAGCACGAGGGTCTGCCCGTCGACCAGCTGCCGGGCGACCTCGGCGGCGATGGCCTTCTTCGCCTCGAGGTTGGTCCTGGCCCGCAGGGCGAACGGCGGCTCGAAGCTGCCGGACGCGGTGCGGGTGGCCCCGCCGTGCGTGCGCCGGAGCAGTCCGTCCTCCTCGAGCTGCGCGAGGTCGCGGCGGACGGTCATGTCCGACACCGACATCCGCGTGCTCAGATCGCTGATGCTCACGTTCCCGCGGGCCTCGAGCAGCTGCAGGATCTGTTGCTGGCGTTCCTGGGCTTGCACCGTTCCTCCTGTGATCGGTGTGCGGGGCGGGTTCTAGTCGAGCTCAGGCAGCTCGCCCGCGTGCGCCATCCATTCCCGGCGGCCCGGGCGCAGATTGCGGCCGAACAGGATGATCGCACCCAGCAGCAGGTATCCGGCGGCGATCGCCGGGGCGTAGTCCACCGGCGAGGCCGGCAGCGGCACGATGCTCTTGTATCCGATCACGATCAGCGCGGCGGTGGAGATCACCGGCGCGACCACGAGTGTCAGGATCCTGAACTCGTCGCGGTGCTTGTCGCGGAAGAACTTGAACGCGGCCACGTTCATCAGGATGAAGATCGGGATGTAGACGAACGTGCCCGTGGTGCCGAGCAGGTTGAACAGGTTGTAGGGGCCGAGCGGCAAGCCGACGGCCAGGGCGATGGTGACCGCGATTCCGGTCTGCAGCAGCACGGCCGTGACGGGGGTGCCGTGCTTGCGGCTGGTCGCGGCCAGCGGCGCGGGCAGCGCCCCGGTGCGCGCCATGCCGAAGATCGTGCGGGTGGAGCTTGTGGTGCACGCGATGCACACGCCGAGCCCCGAGTTGACCAGCGCGATCAGGACGATGATCGAGCCGCCGCTCCACAGCCGGTCGGCCAGCACGAACGCGGGCGCGGTGGGCGAGTTCGCGAGCGCGGTCAGGTTGTCGGTGCCCCAGCCGATCTGCAGCCCCCAGGCGCAGAACACGTAGAACGCCCCGATCAGGATGAGCGAGCCGGCGATGGCGAGGGGCACGAGACGCTTCGGGTCGCGGGACTCCTCGCCCACCGCCGCGGCGGACTCGAACCCGGTGAACGCGAAGATCGAGAGCACGATCGCGAGGAAGAAGCCCGAGGACGAGCCGATGGAGCCGGGGTTGAAGCCGGAGGCGTTGACGCCGCCGGGACCGGGATTGAACACGCCGGTCAGCGCGAGCCCGAGCCCGACGCAGATCTCGAACAGCGACATCGTGACCAGGAACCGCACCGAGATGACGATGCCCCGGTACCCGCAGGCCAGGCAGACCGCGAAGATCGCCAGCGCGTACGCCCACCACGGCAGGCCGAAGCCGTACTTCGCGTCGAGCTCGTCGTGCAGCACCGCGCCGGTGAACGCGGCGAGAGCCGCCGGGACGATCGTCACCATGATCGCGTAGAGCCAGCCGGTCATGAACCCCCAGCGCGGGCCGATGCCCTGGGAGACGTAGGTGTAGAACCCGCCGGCCGACGGCAGGTGGCGGGCCAGCGCCGTCATCGGCACCGCGATCACCAGGCAGATCGCGAACGCCGCCAGGTAGGTCAGCGGCGCCGCCTTCCCGGCCTGGCCGGTGTTGAACGCGATCGTGTAGAAGATGCCGAGCGTCGGGGAGATCTGCGCGACCGACTGCATCAGTACACCGGCCAGGCCGATCGACCCTCTGCGCAGCTCGCTGTGCACCACGCCTATCGCCTCGTCACCGCGCGGCGCGGCCTGGGCGGAGGGCTGGGACGGATCCGTGACTGCCATTGGAAGAACCTCCACGACGGCGGGCAAGTGAGGTGAGGGGCCCAAGCGCACGACCCGAACACCAGTCGTGTTGAGTTTCACATTCCAAATGTTCGATGTCAACGATTCTGTTCACGAATATGTTCACGTCGAGGGTCGAGAGCTCCACGCTCGCGTACGCCGCGGCCCGGGCGGGAGGCGACGGACTTCCCAAGGAAACTGACGAAGCCGGGCAAGGGCGCGGCGGAAGTGCCGGATCTGATCCGGCGGGAGTTCACCGCGCCGATGCCCGGCCTGAAGCTGATCGGCGATTCGCAAGCAATACCACTCGAAGATCTACCGGAACGCGCTGCGGCGCCTGGAGATCCGGTAAAGCGCCAACCGCACCGGATCCTGTCTCGACGGCGCGGCAGCCGAGTCGTTCTTCGCCACGATCAAGCGGGCCGGGATGCCGGCCCGCCGCGTCTGACCACAGAGTTCTTTGCCGCGCGTCTAGGTGAGTGTGACGATGGTGACCGAGTTGGGCGCGAACGTCAGGCTCAACGCGCTGTCGGCGAGCGTGTAGGCAGTCGTGCTGTTCTGCGGGGTCACCTGGTCGACGTTAGCGGCGTTGTTCTGATCGGTGCGTGCGCCGCTGAGGCTGGTGATCTGAGCGGTCTGGCTCGTCGGTGTGAAGCCCGTGAGCGCGATCGTGGGGGACAGCGCCGTCGAGGACTCGTTCGTCACGTTGAGGACGAGCTGGCTGCCGTCGAACTGCGCGCTCACGGCCAGGTACGGGTTGTTCGTCTCGGCGTGTACGACGGTTCCCAGGTTGCCGTCGGAGAACATCGCGGTGACGTACCCGGGCGGCTGGAGCCAGCTGCGGTGGGTGTCGAAGAACACCAGGCCCTGGTTCCAGCCGTTGTCGTTCTCCCCGTCGGGCTGCAGGGCGTTCGCCGATGAAACGACGGTCACCCGGTCTCCGTACTGCTGTAGGAGCGAGATCGCCTTCGCGTTCGCCAGCGCGCGTTCCATGTCGTGCTGCCCGGAGTTGAGCTCGAAGACGTTGATCTGGTAGTCGGCGTCCTGGTTGTACTGGTAGAGCCAGTAGTCGAAGCTCCTGAGCGCGTCGACCGATTGCTGTAGCGCCTCGGGGGCGTCGTCGTAGATGTGGAGGTCGATGGTGATCTGCGCGTTGCTGGCGACCGCGTTGCTCAGGATCGATTCGTAGGCCGACAGGGAAGTGAGCCCGCTCGACGAGCCGGTCACGTTGTTGGGATCCTTGATGACCTCCGTGTACCCCACGTCGGCGACCGTGACGATGATCGACGGGTCCTTCGCCCAGATCGCGTTCGCGGCGTTGTTGAAGCGGGTGGCGTAGTCCGCGTCGACGTACTCCTCGTTGCCGAACTCGATCTGACGGAACGAGTAGGGCGCCGGGTGCCCGTCGGCGGCGCGCTGGGCACCCCAGGTGGTGCTGGTGGAGCCGTTCAGATAGTCGATGAAGTCGGCCATGTCTTGCGGCGTCTCGTACGAGTTGAACGTGGGAATCGCGAGAATGCCCAGGGCCTCGGCGAAGTTGAGGAAATCCGGGATCCCCCAGCCGTTCGACTCGTACGGGTACCACCATCCGGTGTAGTCCGGCCGGTTCTCCCGCGGGCCGACCATGTTCTTCCACTGGTAGTTGGTCCAGTCTCCGGGACCGAAGGTGCCCGGGTCCGCGCTCGATCCGCCGAGGCGAAGCACGGTGTTGTTCTGCGCCTGCATCGCTTTTGCGATGTCGCCTCGGACCGGCAGTCCGGCGAACCGTCCCCAGGCGCCCGGCTCGAGATACACGTACCCGATGTTGACGGTTCCCGGACCGGTCAGCTTGATCGTGAATCGGCCGGCGGAGTCCGTCGTGTTCGGAGTGAAGGAGAACGCGTACTTCGTCCATCCTGTGCCGTTCACGGTCAGCGACTGCGATCCGTAGACGGTGCCGGTGCTGCTTTCCGCGGCCACCTGCACGGTGACCGAACCGGTGCTTCGCATGTAGGCGTAGCCGTCGTAGCTGTTGCCCGCCTGCCAGTTGGTTCCCCATCGGTTCAGGCCCATGTTGTTGACGCCTACCGAACCGGAGCCGCCCGTGAAGGTGATCTGCTGGCTCTGCGAGCCCTTGAAGGGATCGCTCGTGTCCAGTGCGAACGATCCGCTCGCCCCGCCCGAGATCGCGGTGCGCCACATGCCGCTGATCCCGGCGTCGCTCTGCGGTTCCGCGAAGCTCTCCCCGAACACCATCTGGCTGTAGAGGCCTCCGTAGATCTCGTGGTTGACGTCCTCCATGCCGACGCCGGTCATCCGCGTCGAATTCACGGCCTGGTTGTTGATCGCGTTCACGCTGATCGAGTTCCCCACCGGGACGATCGTCCAGTACTGGTCGTTCGCGCTGATGTCGTCCCAGATCTGGGCCTGCGTGCTGTTCGCGGTTCCGGCGCCGACGATGGACAGCACCCCCGTGGTGCGGCGCAGATTGTAGAACTTGTAGTAGCCGTTCGGCTGAGCCGTGATCGTCCACCCCTGGTCGGTGGCGCTGACGTTGTCATAGATCATGGCGATCGTGCCGTTACTGGTACCGCCTCCCGTCATCGACAGGATCCGGCCGCTCTTGTTGTTGATCAGGTGGTAGTAGCCGCCGCCGATGTCCTGGATCGTCCAGTACTGGTCCGGCGCGGTGATGTCCGTGTAGACGATGGCCGGGGTGTCGTTCGTGGTGCCCCCGCCCTGCACCGACAGCGAAGACCCGCTGTTCTTGTTGATGATCTGGTAGAGCACGGTCGGGTCCTCGAACGTCTGCACCGGGATGATCTGCCACGACTGGTCCGAGGCGTTGATGCTGTCCCAGATCTGCACGAGGGTGTTGTTCGCCGTGCCCGCGCTCACCGTCGACAGCGCGGCGTTGGCCCGCTTCCTGTTCGTGATCGTCACTGTGCCCGAGGTGCTGCCCGGCTCCACCAGCCAGTCCTGATCGGGGTAGCCGTTGAGGTACTGCCAGAGGTGGACGAGGGTGCCGTTCGCTGTGGCGCCGCCGTTCAACGACAGCGCGCGGCCGCTGCGCACGTTGATGAACTTCTTGTAGCCCTGCGCCGAGTCCTGGATGTACCAGAACTGGTCCGTCGCGTTCACGTCGTCGTACAGGATGTCGCTGTCGCCGTTGTCGCTACCGCCAGTGAGCACGGACAGCAACCGCCCGGACGCCACGTTCTTGATCTTGTAGTAGATGGTCGGGCTGTACCCCGTGTCGGCATAGGCCGGAGACGGGGCCGCCAGCATCCTGACGCTGCTGGCCAGCACCGTGGCGCCCGCAGCGACGATGACCTGCCGACGCGAAAATGACAAGGGCGACATCATGGGCTCGCTTTCGTGGGTCGGTACTTTCGTGGGTTAGTGGTGCTGCTCCGAGGGTCGATTGGGCGGTCGACTAGGGTCGGTTGACGTAGTGCGGTGTCGCAGATCCCGGTTCTCGGCAACGGCCGTCATGGTCGGCCTCGTCGGGGGGTCGGCGCGGAGCCTGAGATCAGGGTCTGGATGGCGTCGTCGTCGGCGTCGGCGAGTGAGCTGCCCAGGGACACGGCGGCCGCGCCGGCGGCCAGGAACTCGCCCGCGTTGCCGGTGGTGATACCTCCGGTGGCAACGAAGCGGGCGTCGGGGAAGGGTGCGAGCATCGCGGTGATCCAGGCGCTGCCCAGCTGGGCGGCCGGGAACGCCTTCACCCACCGCAGGCCAAGCCGGGTCGCGCGTTGCACCTCGGTGCCGGTGGCGACGCCGGGCAGGTGGGCCAGCCCCAGGCCGGTGCAGGCGGTCAGGACGTGCTCGTCCAGCCCGGGGGCGACGGTGAAGGCGGCGCCGGCGGCGGCGACCTGAGCGACGAGCTCGACGCTGGTGATGGTTCCGGCGCCGACCGGTCGCCGGCGGTGCCTGGCCGCGGTCGCGGCGGCGGCGAGCGTGGCCAGGTCGGCTTCGCGCTGAACGGGGATCTCGACGGCCACCACACCCAGGTCCCAGAGTCGGTGGCAGAGGTCGAGGGTGGTCGGCTGGTCCAGACCGCGCAGGATCGCCATCACCGGGCTGTGCTGGAACATCTCGTCGAAGACGTCCTGTGGCGCTGGGTGGGAGCCGGTCATCGCTTTCTCCTGCTCGGGCGCGGTTGCTCCGGGTCGGCCGGAGGGTCGATCAGGGATTGGGGGTGTAGGCGTCGGCGGGGCGTCCTTGCACGCCCACGTCGGCGCAGAACACCTTGCCGGAGTGCTCGTGGTGGACCCGCTGGGCGTCGGTCATGTTCTCGGCGGAGGTGGTGATGAACAGGGTGCTCAGGTCGGGGCCGCCGAAGGTGCAACTGGAGACCTGCGGTGCGTCGACTTCGACAATGGCCAGCAATTCGC
>Ga0185299_10002685_pt1 | contig 26397 bp, 29 predicted proteins | sample PaiPotPPA55metaG_FD_128002 | JGI IMG/M metagenome (GOLD analysis project Ga0185299, IMG submission 128002) | Iron sulfur acid spring bacterial and archeal communities from Banff, Canada, to study Microbial Dark Matter (Phase II) - Paint Pots PPA... ...
GTTCGCGGGCCAAATGCTGATTCCGATCTATCTCATCCGCGCCTGTGGCCAATCACCGAGTGCGACGGGCTGGTTGCTGGCTCCGCTTGGAGTGGGGATGATCTGTTCCTATCCATGGATAGGAACCCTGACGCTGCGGTTCGGGATACGAAAGGTATCTGCCGGAGGCGCGCTTCTGGCCTTCGCCGGAACGCTGCCATTTCTCTATCTGGCCAGCCACGGACTGGTCTTTGCCGTGCTCGGGTGCGCTCTTTTCGTGCGCGGAATGGGCCTGAGCGCAGTTGGCATTCCCTCCATCTCGGCGGCATACGCTTCCGTCAGAAAGCGCGACCTGCCAATGGCGACAACTTCGCTGAACATTGTGCAACGCCTCGGCGGCCCGACTTTGACTACGCTCTGCGCGACCTTCCTGGGATGGAGGCTGGAGATGGCACAGTCCAGCGCCGGTCTCTCCAGCGCATTTACTGCTGCCTTTCTTCTGCTCTGCGGATTACACGCTTTGCTGTTTGCTGCCGCTCTGAGACTCCCTCTTTCCCAGGACAAGGCGACAGAACAACCTCTTGCAGAAGAATTGCCGGCCTCATTCGAGATGATGTCCGAGTAACTGAACTTGTGGAAGGTTCGTTTATGTCAGAGCAACGTTCTAAAACGCCGAAGACCGTTCTTCTGCATGTTCACGTGTGCATTCGATGTGGAAGTGCAACTCGACGGGAGGAATTTGAAGATCGAGCACACACGAGCTTCGGCCGGCGAAGCTAAACATGTCGAGCGGATCTACCTCGCTGCGATGGCCGCAGCGCGCGTTTCTTCGACTGTAAGGTTCGGTTTCCCATACTGCTTGACGATTCGAGGAAACATGGGAATATGCCGCATCGAGTTTTGTCGAAACTGGGATCAGCACTTAGATCCGCGGCTAATTCACTTCCGCTATGTGGCCCCAGGCGGCATAATCCGGTCGGCTTCACAGACTCTTGAGGAAGCCAAGCAACTCATCATCCGGCCGGAAGAATCGTCGCTTGCTTTTTATGGGCGTAGTCCTTCGCCAACACCTTCTCTTTCAGAGCAAGATCGGCATCGAGATAGATCTGGGTCGTCTCAACTGATTCGTGACCGAGCCAAAGTGCAATGAGCGCGCGATCCACTCCTGCCTGAAGCATTTCCATGGCGGCGGAATGCCGAAGCACATGTGGCGAAGCACGCTTTTGCAGCAAGGAGGGGCATTTCTTGCGTGCCACCGCCGCATATTTAGTTACGAGGTACTGGACGGAATCGGAACTCAGTGGGCCACCACGCGCGTTGGGGAACAGGATCTTGGAGCTATCCTTTCCTTGTTCCTTAACCCACGCGGCGAGCACACTCACCGTCGGCTTCGCCAGCGGTGTACAGCGCTCCTTCCGTCCTTTTCCTTGGCATCGGACGTGGGCACCAGAACGGAGCGTGATGTCGCTCTGCCGAAGGGTTGTGATTTGGCGGCGGCTGGAATGGTTGGGGTCGGTGAATTCGAGCAGTTCGAAGGGCGCGCCGTTTTCGACTAAGCAAACTCGAAGTGTTCTGCGAATCGGCGATGTGCGTCTGCAGTCCCCTCCGCATACACGTAGTTTGCCTCCAAATCAATCCGTGCGGACTTTGGAGAGCCCACTTCAGAGCTTATTTTGCGGGGACGACTTGCAGATTATTGGTCACCGAAAAGATTCCTGGGACGCTGTTGGCGAGAAGGGTGACCAGGTTCTTGTCGGCTTCGCTGTCCACGACGCCCTCCAAGGTAACTTGACCGTTCTTCACGATGATGCGGATGGGCTTCTGCACGCCGAGCGCGTATTTCTCTAGCGGAGGCTAGCCGTAAATGGCGCGGTACAGAGCAAGGCGCAAACCATCATCCATGGAGGATGGCGGTAGGACCTCGATCTTGTTTTCGACGCTCTCCACGCCTTCAATGCGTTTGACCGCATTCTCGGCGTCGGACTTGAGTGACGGCCGGACGACCTGGCCCATCAAAGTTACAGTGCCTCCATCGACCTTGAAGGCGATGTAGTCGAAAACTCCGAACCAGGGGAGCATCAGCAATTCGTGGCGAACCTCTCGTGCAATCCGCTCCTGAGAGCGCGCATCGGCTTGCGCCGCCGCGTTCTGGTTGACTGCTACTGCGGTCAGTATGCCTAGACTGATGGCGAGTACTAACAACCTGTGTTTCATATCGGCTCTCCTTGCCGGACAATTCCCATTAAGAACTTCTTTGTTTTCGACAAATGGCGGACGCAACGGGAAGTATCAGTGTTCCTAACGGCTCTTGCTACTGCCCGTTGCCACCTGGCTAGACGTATGGCGTTATTGCGGTGGAACCTCCACCTGAATGATGTACAGGTCACCTGTATCGGGATCAACAGCCACAATCACCGCCACGTGTTGGTCCTCGTAATCCTTCAACGCGTCGGGGTTGTTCACCTGGTACTTCTTGCTGTCCGCGTCATTAGTAAAGGTCTTGCCGTCGGAGCTGACTTTGCCTGACATGTTCTTATCATTCTTGGCATTGGCCTGGTTCTGCTGACTCTGGTTGGGCTGGTTGTTATTCTGCTTGGTCGTGTCCTGAGCCACGGCCACGATTGGCAGGGAGAGGGCAAGAACCGCAACGCTGACGACTAAACTTTTCATGAGAGGTACTCCTTTTTGCGTCAGTTTGGAATTGACAATGTAAGCTGACATTCGAGCGCCAGATTACTTTTGTTAAGTGGTGAGCACAATTCCTCGCAGGAGTGAAAGAGGATTACGACTTTCGACGTAAGGATTTTCAGCATCGGCTGGCTAGCCCTGCCCAGTTGCCCCATCGCGGACGAGAGCCTGGCCGACAAAAACTCCCGCTACGGATGGCTGTTGAACGTCGCCGTCAAGAAGATGTGTAATTGCGGGTCGCGGATGCTCCACCTGAACTGATCAGCCAATCGAATGTTCGGTCGATCGTCGCAGATCAGGCCGTGTCAGTTAGCTGACCTACCTCTAAAGTCTTATAAGCCTTTCACTCTCACGAAGAATTGTTATCACTAGCGGCCCTGCCTACGATGCTTTCCTGGAGACAGATTCGATATGCCGGGGGTCTATGCGATTAAAACAAACCTGCCAATTCGCAATCGTGTTCTTTCTAATGCCGGTGGTTTTCGCAACAATAGCTCAAAGTGCGAGCAAGAGGGCGGATCAGAAAAGCGGAGCACAAGTCCAGGTTCCCAATCGGCCAACCGCACCTCTATTCAACAGCACGCAAGGCAAGCAGAAAACGGAGATCCGTTTCGATCCTGCGACTGGCATGGTTACCCTCAAGCTGCTGGTACAGGATCCGAACGGATACTTCATTCCCAATCTTCGGCGCGACAATTTTGTTGTCTATGAAAACGGAGTCAGGCAGCAGAACGCGACGGTCGACATCGAGCACGCGCCCGTGACCTTGGCGGTACTGATGGAATTCGGGGGGCGGGCTCCCGGATTGAACCGCCAAATGGGCGACGAGGTGGCCAGAGCGGCGCAGCCGTTACTGGATGAACTCGGTCCGGAAGATAAAGTGACGTTCTGGAAATATAGCGACCAGGTTCAAAAGCTGGCCGACGCAAATCAAAGCCGCGACGCCGTTAAGACTGAACTGATCACGATGGGGACTCCGGCAGTCTCCGAGACTAACTTGTACGACGCGGTCATAGCGACTGTAGCGGAAATGAGGCCAGTGAGGGGTCGAAAGGCGATCGTTCTGATCACTTCAGGCATCGATACCTTCAGCAAAGCTCACTATAAGGACGCGCGCAAGGCCGCCGAGGAATCCGATTCGCCAATCTACGTTCTTAGCCTCACCCAGGTGCTTCGCCAGATCCTGCAGATGCAGGATCGACCGCTCGCGACCATTGATTGGAATCAGGTGGAACACCAACTTCAGGAGATCGCTCGTGTATCTGGCGGACGGGCTTACACTCCGTCGGACACGATCCAGCTGTCTCCGGTCTATGACGACGTGATGGAGAACCTCAAGGTTCGATACGTCATCACGTACAAGTCCAACAATGGTGATGCGAATTCCCCACGGACGGTTCGCGTTGAGCTGGTCGATACACAAACCGGGGGGCCGCTTGTGATTCGAGACGCCAACGGCCGAATCGTTCGTGCTAGCGTGATTCTCCAGGAAAATTATGTGCCGAGCCCGGCAACCAGTCACTAGAAACAGTCTCAAAAGTGATGTGGCAGCTGGGCCCGTCGAGATCGATCCCCTCTATTTGTTCCTGTGCGCTGTAGAATGCAGCAAACGAGGCAGCGGCGAAGCCGCCTGGGAGTTGTTGGGAGCCCTGACGTCCACAGATCCGGCGACCCGAAGCGTCGCTCGCGTTGTCTTGAACAGATGCTAACTCGCGGCTCAACCTGGAAAGGGAGTTCCTTCTGGCGATTTCGGCTGACGCAGCAATGACCGGTGTTTACGACCCGCCGCAGGCCACGCTCTCGGTCCTGATTGCAATATCCGCTTCCTACGCAGCTCTCGATCTCGCCGGACCGGTGACAACGGCGAGCGGTCGCACACGGCTAACCTGGCTGATCGGCGGAAGCACTGCGATGGGCATCGGCATCTGGGCGAGACACTACATCGGGGTGCTGGCTTTCCACTTCCCTTCCCTCAGGAACCCGAAAGCCGTCCCCCTGCAGCCTACGACAAGCCTTTGTCGCGATATGCCTTAGTCTTCAAATAGACGGTGGAAAATGGTCAAACATCTTCTCCACCGATTTGTCGAGATCCTTTAACGCTTTGGCTGGTTTGTCAGGTACGGTGTCGGTTGCTGATCCTCGCCAAATCAGTCTCTTGCTTCTGCTATCGAACATGTCGACGAGCAGGGAGCCAACCTCATAGTTGTCGACGTATGTGGTTGCCTCCCCGAACCCACCCCAGCGCCATCCCGGAAACCCGTCGTAAAAAGTTCGCAGTGTGGGCCTTTCGTGGGTGGTGCCTACTGCCATAATCGTCACATCTCCGTCCGACGGAACCTCTGTCCAGCCTTTCTTTGCCAACTCCCTGTTTACCGCCTCCTTAATGCGGTCATCCCAGAGAGGATTCGGCGTCTCGATCTTGCCCCAAGAGTAGGTCTTGTATTGCGAAAAATTTGCGTGGTGGTCGTAGTCGGTCTTGACTTCGCGAGAAAATGCCGGAAGCGTGATGGCCAGCAGGACGGCGACAAAGAACAGAAAACGGACTTGGACTTTCATATTTTCTCCTTCATTTTTTCTATCCGACTCACGACTGCCAGCCGGACGAATCTGCCAGGATCCCAGACTGAACAACTCAGGTTTCGACCCTCGACGGTCTAAAATCCAGGGTCTTCAGCTAGCGATCTCTAGCAGGGATGCTAGCGATTAGGGGTGCTTGGGACAATTCCTCAGCAGCACGAACGGGGAATCCGAAACAAGGCGTAGCCTCAAATCAATCCCACGTTAGAGATTTCCATAAGACTGTAGCGGTAGCTAGTCGTTCGCACTCGCAGCTCATCCCTGAATGCTTTCTCGCTTGCCAGTTGGTCCCTACAGCCAAAGTCCTACAGGGCGTTCGGACTAGCGGAGTAAGAGTATCTACATGCCCTCTCCGAGGTCCCGTTCCGTCTCCCGACGAATTGTTTAAGGACCGCTCTGTCACTACCATCACGAATGAAAAAGCACTCTTGGTCGAATCGCGGCAGCGGTCCGGCGCAGAACTTGCGGAAGTCAGGGCCAAACAGATGTCAAAGGAGAATCGATCATGGCAACCGCAACACTCGTACACAAAGATGAAGAGATTCAGAAAGACGTGCTTGCTGAACTGAAGTGGGACGCTCAGGTCCAGCCCAACGAGATTGGCGTTTCCGTGAAGGACGGAGTCGTTACGCTCACCGGCTGGGTGGATTCTTATCTCAAGAAATGGGCTGCCGAGGACGCCGCGCACCGGGTCGCAGGCGTAAAGGCCGTGGCCAATGACCTGGAGGTCAAACTGTTCAGCGAGCGCACGGACGCGGACATTGCCGAGACTGCGATCCGTGCGCTGCAGTGGGATGCCGCGGTGCCCGCGGACAAGATTCATGTCACGGTTTCTAAAGGTTGGATCACGCTCAAGGGCGAAGTGGAGTGGCAGTTCCAGAAACAGGATGCCGAACGCGTGGTGAGACGCCTGACCGGGGTGACAGGAGTCAGCAATCTCATTACGGTAAAGCCCAGCACTACGGCTACAGAACTGAAAAAGAGGATCGAGAATGCGCTGGTGCGCAACGCCCAGGTCGACGCGGGCAAGATTACCGTTGAGGTCCAGGGTAGCAAGGCCATTCTGAAGGGAAGCGCTCGTGCAGGGATTGAGAAGGAAGAGGCGGAGCGGGTCGCGTGGTTGGCGCCCGGAATTACCTCAGTGGAAAACCGGATTACGGTTGAGGTTTAGCGAGTTGAATCGGCGGTTGGGGCGGAGAACTGAACCGCCCCAATGGTGAGTGAGTTTCGGAGCGATGATGAAAAAGATGAAAAAACTGATACCACTCGTCGCGATACTTGCTCTCGCGGGACCCTTGTGGGCAAGTGCAGCCAATACGAAAGTCGAAGAGCGTCTGCAGAATGCTGCTGAGGTTTTGCAGGAGGTCATGAACGCGCCTGACAAAGGGATTCCGATGGAAATTGTTGAACACGCCAAGTGCATTGCCGTGATTCCTCACCAGATCAAAGCGGGGTTCGTGGTGGCCGCGAAGTTCGGAAAAGGGGTAGCGACCTGCCGTACAGAAAGAGGATGGAGCGCGCCGGCCTTCTTCACGATTACAGGCGGCGGATGGGGCGCTCAGATCGGGATTGCGAGCATCGACAACGTCCTCATGATCATGAACCAACGCGGGATGGATCATTTGCTCTCGGCAAAGTTCCAAATTGGCGCGGACGCATCCGCCGCCGCGGGTCCGGTGGGACGACATGCCGCTGCGGGAACCGATTGGAAGATGGAGACCGAAATTTTGAGTTATGCACGAGCCAGGGGTGTCTTCGCCGCTGTGTCGCTCGATGGAGCGGTCGTGCATCCCGATCAGGAAGCCACAAGAATCGTGTACGGCAAGTTGCTTCCGCCCCGAGAAATCCTGACTGGGAAAGTTCAACCTCCTGAAACTGTCCGCTCGTTTCTAGCTGCGGTGCGGGAAGTGGAGGAGAAAGCAAAGAAAGAGTCTTGAGACGTTCAGATCGCAAAAGACAAGGAGATCAACACATGCAAACTTTGCGCAAAACGGCAGCTGAATTGATCGTAGGAGTACTGACTGTATCGGTGCTTTTCCTGTTTTCAACGCCACTATCGGCACAGAAGCAGGAAAACCCCGAGGTTACCCGACTTCTTGCGGACGCTCGCGAAAAGGCAGCGGAATTGAGCCGCGATGCGGACGATATGGAAGCCCTGCTCCGTTCGGATGTGAGCTGGCAAACTCATGCCGACATGTTGGAACGAGTGAAAGAACACGTAAACCAACTGGGTCGCATCGCCGCGCAACTCGAGCAAAAGCGCGACTCGGCATCGCAGTGGCAGCAGCAGGCAATCGATCGTATGCTGCCGGTTCTCAAAGAGCTAGCCGCGAATACCACCGTGGCCATCAACCATCTCAACGAGAACAAAACCCGGCCGCTTCAGATTTCGTCGTATCCGCAATACCTGAAAGAGAACGCGGAGTCGGCTCACAATCTGGCGGACGTGATTTCGTCGTTTGTGAAGTATGGAGAGACCAAAGCGAAAGTGGAAAAGCTGGAACAGAAGCTCGAGATTGCCAGTCGGTAAGATGCCGCGATGATCCTCCTGTGCCCGCAGGGCCGGTTCGGCTTTTCCCGACAGGCTGAACCGGCTTTTTTCAGGCGCAGGGCCGAGTGAAAGTAAGAGCGCGACCGGGAACTGAGGGATCCGAACACCCGGAAGAAGAATAGGAGGAACGTTGCTATGAAAGATGTGATCAATATTTTGCTGGCTCCGGCGATCGCGATTCTGCTCGCCTTGTGCTTAACTTTGGCTTCTTGCAGTTCAGCCAAAAACTCCAGCGACAATTCGACGGTTAACGCGGCGACGCAGACTCAAAACCAGACGCAGTCTCCGCCTAACCTCCAGAAACAACGACAAGAGGCGGAGCAGCAGGCGCGACCTGATGTCGAAAAAGAGCGCAAACAAGCAGAGGACGAAGCTTCAAACAATCTGGATCAGGAAGCCAAGGCCGCCATCGACGAAACTCAGAAAGCGATCGATGCCATCGCTGCAAATAAGAATGAGCAAGCCTTGGCGGCGATCGAGCAGGCCACCGGCAAGATCAACATCTTGCTGGCTCGCAATCCGGCCACGGCGCTCATCCCCGTCGGCCTTGAGGTCGAAGTCATTGACGCGGCGCCACACGATAGCAAGGCCATTGCGGAGATTGCGAAAAATGCATCGAAGGCGGTGGATGACAAGAACTACCCAGCTGCGCGCGTGTTGCTCTACGCTTTGACTAGCGAGATTCGCGTGCGCACCTACAACCTCCCGCTGGCGACGTATCCCGCTGCTTTGCAGGAGGCTGCACATCTGCTTGACCAGAAGGAGCCGCTGGAGGCCAGCAAAGTGCTATTGACCGCGCTTGACACTTTGATGGCGGTGGATCGAGTTACTCCACTGCCGCTGGTTCTGGCGCGCGAAGCGATCGAGCAAGCCAAGACAAAGAGCCAGAGCGACAAGGCCATGGCCCAAACTTTGGTGCAAACAGCGAAGAAAGAAACTGAGCGCGCCAAAGAAATTGGCTACGCTGGCCGCGACCCCGAATACGCAGCCTTGAACTCCGACATCTCGAACCTGGAAAAGCAGCTTAAGGGAAATGAAGATGCAACCTCCGTTTTCGCCAAGCTCGAGGATCGTTTGTCGGCGTTCCTGAAACGGCAGTCGCAGCAAGAGCGGCGCTGACGGCTTCCGTTCCCGCAGGCCGGACTGGGCTTCGGATTAGCCAGTCCGGCTTTTTTTCTTGACTCGGCAAGTTCATCCGGCTGGTTCTCAGTCTTCCTTCGCTGGGGCAGGAGGGTCGCGGCGCAAAAGTGTAATCGAAAATACAAGCACTAGAACGAGTAGACTCAACAAACCAAGTTCAATCATGGAATCGCGGAAAACACGCGTTTTATCGCTCGACCATACAGCCTCCTTCCCGAGGGCGGCCATTTCTAGGCTGATTACGAGAATGCGTCGAATCGAGGCGATCACGCCGACGACGAGGAATGGCTCAGTGACCAGAACGTGCGAGCGAATGGAGACGCGAACCGTATGCAGAATCTCGGCGAGCATTAGCACAATGAGCAGTTCGTTCAAGACCCGCAGTGTCTGCGTTGCCACTGTCCAGTGAATCACGCTATCGAGGAGTAGCTTGCATGCACTGGCGAGGGCAGCGAGGATCGTCAGCGAAAGCAACACAGCCAGCGCGGAATAAATTGCCATCTGGGCAACGCTAAGCGAATAGTCAAAGCGCTGACGCATGGTGCTTTCTGCCATGACATCAACCTCCGCAGCCAGAGTCGCTGGTGTGACAGTCCACTTTTTGACCGGAATCGTATTTATTGCCGAGAAAGGCCCATCGTCGGCGATGGAGCAGCAGCTGTCAATCAGAAAAACCGGTTTGATCGCATGCTCTGCGATGGAGGGCCCGCTACTCCCAAAGTCGTACAGGCTCCTGTCACCCGGGCCGGAACAATGTCTAAGCCATATTTCTGAATTCATAGTCGCTCCCTCGTTCAATTGTTATTCAAGGGCTCGGACGGTTAGCCTCAGCCTTGAGATGGCAAGGAGCTTTTCGATGAACCAACGAGGAGACTGGACTTGTGTTCGCAGCAACCGCAGTGGGAAATACTTCGCAGCAGTATTGGCCTGTCTGGCCTTGCTGGCCGCCTGCGTCCCTGCCGTAAGTCAGGACGATTCGTCCGGCAATCCTCCCGCGCGCATTGCGCGGCTCAGTGTTGTAAAGGGCAATGTTTCTTTCTTGCGGGCAGGGCTGGATCAATGGGCCCAGGCTACGCTCAACTTTCCCGTAACGACCGGGGACCGTTTATACACGGATAAGGATGGAGGGGCTGAACTTCAAGCCGGATTCTTCGCGGTGCGGATGTCTGCCTCTAGCGATGTCACCGTAACTAACCTGAATGATGAAACCATGCAACTTGGACTGGAGGAAGGGACGTTGCGGATCAGCCTCTATGAATTGCCCTCCGGAAATGCTGTCGAAGTGGACACTCCTAACGGAGCGATTACGGTGCAGAGTCCCGGAAGATATCGCATTGATACCGACCCGGACGGTGACCGGACAATCGTCACGGTAAACCGAGGCAGCGTAGATGTAACCGCCGAAGGTTTTTCGCAAAGTGTCGACGAGGGCCAAGCATTCGAACTTAGGGGCCAGAATCCGCCGCAAGCGACAACTGCTCCGATGCCTCCCCCCGACGGGTTTGATGAGTGGAGTGACGAGCGCGACCGGCGTCGAGAGTCTGCCACATCCGCAAAGTATGTGAGCCCTGGCACTCCGGGCTTTGACGATCTCGATGAATACGGACATTGGGCGGTCGTCGACGAATGGGGGCCGATCTGGTTTCCGCCGGTTGCGGTTGGCTGGGTACCCTACCGCTTCGGCCATTGGGCATGGATCGATCCCTGGGGATGGAGCTGGATTGAAGACGAGCCGTGGGGCTTTTGCAGCTTCCACTATGGCCGATGGGTTCGAATCGGAATGACCTGGGGATGGTTGCCCGGACCAATCGTCGTCGCGCCGGTGTACGCTCCGGCGTTCGTTGCATTCCTGGGAGGTCCCGGCTTCTCGATTGGCGTTGGCATTGATCTGGTGGGCTGGTTTCCGCTGGGACCCGGAGAGCCCTTCTTGCCCTGGTATCACTACAGCCCGGAGTATCTACGCGTAGTGAACGTCACCAACATTCGGAACGTAACCAATATCACCAACATTACCAATATTACGAACATCAGCGACGTGCATTACGCTTACAAGACGGTCGCAACCACGGCGGTTCCCAAGAATGCTTTTAGCAGCGGGCAACCAGTTGCGCACCAGGCTGTCAAGCTCAGTCCTGAGCAGATTGCAAGGGTGCCGGTCACTCCACACCCGGCTGCGAACCCTACCATGCGTGCAGCCACACCGGGCAAGCCTGTGCCCGCGCCGCCGGTACGTTCCCAGCGGCTTGTTGCCGGTAGCGGAGCGGCCCGGCCGGGCCGGCCGGCTGGGAATGAGCCTCGGCAGCCCGCCTCTACGAGAACGCGCGAAGCACCGGTGGGCCGAAACCCCGGAATCCCGTCACGGTCTGAGTCGCGGGGTTTGATCACCAGGATTCCGCCACCAGTGCCAAGGATACCGTTTGCCGATACACGACGAGCGATGATGGAGCATCCGGGAAGGCCGCTCGAACCGGGCCAAATCGAAGATCTGCGAGTCGGAAGACCGGTTGGACCCATGCGGGATCGCGAGTTTCCTCCACACCCGGCGCCGGTCTTGCGCGAGCGGGCAGTACCGCTGCCGGTTCCCAAGCCCCATCACTGAGGGAAACGTCCATGTCGATGCCAGTGAATCCATTCCGGAAGGTACGCGGCTCTGCTCAGCTTTCACGGAAACAGCATGGAGGCCGCGAAATTGAGAGTCTTTTGGCCATGAATAAACGAACTGAAAAAACCGAAAGAATATCGCAAGGCTGGAGGTGCAGCTGTTGCGGCGACCTCATCACGAGCATTGAGGATGGATGGGTCGAATGGCTTGCGAGCGAAGATGAGCGTGGTGCACGGCTGAAGGGTCTAAGGATGGTTCATCGTTTATCGCGTTCCCCAGGGTCGACCGGGCCTGGCTGCCGATACGACAGCCGCCAGGAGTTCCGCAATGATCGGAGCATTGTGGAAGGCTTATCGCTCGAACGATTTGTGGGATCGGATGGTTTGATGCTCCTCCTCTCTTTTCTAGCCTCGAGTGAAATGCCCCGCGGAGATGTACTCGAACTCGCAAAGCGCGTGCAGATTCCAGGATACGAACAGGCTCGTGAACTCTTCCCGGAAGCAATTGGCATGGGAGTATTCTCGCCTACAATCGGCGAGGGGTACTACATGCAGTCCGAGATTCGGGAGCTATTGGGTTGGGCCGGCCGCGAAACCAACTCTTAGGTAAGACTTTTGTCGTATCAATTCCTCTGGCCTGAAGGGAATCGTCCACTAAGCGTAGTCGTCGAATTTTCATTCGTTCTACTGATGAATTGTTCTGAGTGCTGCGGACCGTTAGCCTCGGCAATGGAGCCCGGCAACAGATCGAGTCCCTATTTCCGCAGGCCAACCTCGGGAGGTTACTAACGTGGGCAAAACGATTGGCATTGATCTTGGTACTACGAATTCGGTGGTGGCAGTCATGGAGGGCGGTGAACCCAATGTCATTGCCAATGAGGAAGGCGGGCGCACGACTCCGTCGGTGGTGGCGTTTACCAAGACCGGCGAGAGGCTGGTGGGCCAAGTGGCCAAGCGCCAGGCGATCACCAATCCCGAGAACACGATTTTCTCGATCAAGCGTTTCATGGGGCGACGCTATGACGAAGTGAAAGAAGAGCTGAAGATGGTGCCGTACAAGGTTGAGCCCGAGGGCGACCACGTGGTGATCGTGGCCCAGGGCAAGAAGTATACGCCACAGCAGGTCTCGGCCATGATTCTGCAGAAGTTGAAGAAGGCAGCTGAGGATTATCTGGGACAGCCGGTCCAGGATGCGGTGATCACGGTTCCGGCGTATTTCAACGACGCACAACGCCAAGCCACCAAAGATGCCGGGAAGATCGCTGGGCTCGAGGTAAAACGCATCATCAATGAGCCGACGGCAGCGGCCCTAGCTTATGGTCTGGACAAGAAAAAGGATGAGACGATCGCGGTCTACGATTTTGGCGGCGGGACATTTGATATTTCGATCCTGCGAGTTGGAGAAGGCTTGATCGAAGTTGAGGCTACGAACGGCGATACGCACCTGGGTGGTGACAACCTGGACCAGCGCATCGTCGACTGGCTGATCGACGAGTTCAAGAAGAGCGAAGGTCTCGATCTGCGCGGCGGAGGAAACGGGATGGCGCTGCAGCGTCTTCGTGATGCGGCGGAACGGGCCAAGATCGAACTTTCCACCACGATGGAGACGGAGATCAATCTGCCGTTCATTACTGCGGATGCTAGCGGACCGAAGCATCTCGTAAAGAAACTCACGCGGGCGAAACTGGAGGCCATGGTTGAAGAACTCATCCAGCGCTCCGTGCCGCCAAGCAAGCAATGCATGAAGGACGCGGGCGTAGATGCCAGCAAGATCGACGAAGTAGTGCTGGTTGGCGGACAGACTCGCATGCCGCGTATTCAGCAACTGGTCAAGGAGCTCTTCGGGAAAGAAGGCAACAAGGGAGTGAACCCGGATGAAGTAGTCGCGGTAGGCGCCGCGATCCAGGGTGGCGTACTGGGCGGCGAGGTAAAAGACCTGTTGCTGCTGGATGTGACCCCGCTGACGCTGTCGATCGAAACACAGGGCGGTGTGGCGACGCCGATGATTCCGCGGAACACGACCATTCCGACCCGCAAGACTGAGACGTTCTCGACTGCAGCCGACAGCCAAACCGCGGTTGATGTTCACGTGCTGCAAGGGGAGCGTCCGATGGCGAACCAGAACCGCACATTGGGCAAGTTCCAGCTTACTGGCATTCCTCCGGCACCACGGGGCGTTCCGCAGATCGAAGTTACGTTCGACATCGATGCCAACGGCATCCTGAACGTGACCGCGAAAGACCTGGCGACGGGAAAGGATCAGACCATCAAAATTACATCGTCTTCCGGCCTATCGAAAGAAGAAGTCGAGCGCATGGCCAAGGAGGCAGAGGCACACTCGGCCGAGGACAAGTCGCGGCGTGAGCAGATCGAATCGAAGAACCAGCTGGACTCATTGGTCTACAGCGTCGAAACAATGCTGCGAGAAAATGGCGGCAAAATCTCTGGCTCGGAGCGCGGCGATGTCGAGAAGGCGACTGCCGATGCGAAGAAGGCCTTGGAGTCGAATGACAAGGCGAGCATGGACAATGCTCGCGAGCGTCTGACACAGGCTTCGCACAAACTGGCGGAACAAATGTACCGGTCTACGTCCACGCAGCCACGAGGATCGTCGGGAGATGGGGGCGGCGCGGGTACGGGCGCGGCTTCGTCATCGGGCGGGCAAAGCAAGAAGGATGAAGGTGTGGTCGATGCGGAATATGTAGATGTGGATACGACGAATCGCTAAAACGCCGTTTCTGGCCTGGGATCGCATGTATGACCGTGATGGACATTACGCTTCACTATCTGGCGCCTGTGGGCCCACGGCAGCTGCGGGCTATGTACAGGGTCCGGGAAGTGTACGGTATTCGCCGATTGAGCTTGGATGAAATCAGGCACTCGATTTTGGTGGAGTATGACGCGTCACGATTGCACCCCGAAGATGTGCGGGCGCTGCTTCGAAGTGCAGGCTTGGATACGGACGGTGTGGCTGAAGGAGTTTTTGCTGCTGGTTGAAGTGTGTGCTCGTATCGAAGGAATCAACGAGATCAAACAGCCCGAGGTTCGGGTCTGCGAGCTGTGCGTGCAGACCGGATAACCATGGGTGCACCTGCGAACTTGCCAGGAGTGTGGCGTCACACTTTGTTGTAATTCCTCGCCCAACCGCCACGCGACCAAACATGCTCACGCGAGCGGACATCCGGTCATTGCCTCCGCCGAACCGGGGTAGCGTTGGCTCTATTGCTACCCGGATGACGCGTTTGCACAGTACTAGCCGGGTGAGGACTCGTATCTTGAAAAGCGACGGAACCGGCGGTGCCAATCACGAGAGTTCAGGGACGACGCGGAGAGCACGGGAAGAAGTTCTGGGTCACAAACTGGGTCACAAAGAGGAGGAACTGCGCAAGCTGGCCTCCGAAGGGAAGTGGGATGAGTTCTTTCGAGAGATTATTCCGCTGCTGAAGCCGCTCCGGTCGTACTTCAAGCGTCGTCTTCGTGGTGCTCGCCTGACCCAGCGAGCCAATATCCCTGTACTCAGCAGCGTGGACATGCTCGACGACCTGGTGCTTGAGGCCTACGAGAAGTTCAATCGCAAGCCAGAAACGTTTGACACTCGAACAGTGGCTCTACCGGCTAGCAAACGAAGAACTCGACCGCTATGTTTCGAAGCGAAGGCCGACTGAAAAGCGTCGAAAGAGTTTAAACACCTTAACCCAGACTGAGTTGCGCACGCTGGAGGAGATGCCCATCACAGCTGATGCCGACGGAGAAGTCTGGTTTCCCGAGGAATTGGACGATAGCGAATATCAGGCGCTCGAATTTTTGCCGCCGGCCTTTGACGATACTCCTGAGCAACAGCTCGAGAGGAGAGAACAGATCCTCGAGATCATTAGGACTCTCGCCAAACTTTCCGAGCGCGAGCGAACGGTGTTCGAACTCTACGTTGTCGAAGGTTTCTCAAAAGGAGCTGTGGCCAGAATCTCTGGCGTGCCAACGGACGAGGTTCCGCGCATCGCGGAAAAGGTCAAAGAGCATATTCGGCAAGCGATCGCGGCGAATCAGGAATCGAAGGAAAGAAGCGGAAAGGCCTCTTGATCAAGAGCGGCTGAGCAGCTACCCATTCATCACGTAGCGATGGACGAACGTCACTGCCATTGCTCCCTCGCCAACCGCTGATGCGCAACGTTTGACTGAGCCGTGGCGCACATCACCAGCTGCGAATACTCCCGGAATGTTGGTTTCCAGGTAATAAGGATCCCGATCGAGCGTCCAGTTGTCAGGACGCCGGCCGTTCTTCAGCAGGTCCGGCCCGGTGACCAGATAGCCGCCGTCATCACGAACGATGCCGACTTCCTCCGTCCACTGAGTATGAGGAAAGCCGCCGAGGCAAAGAAACAGCCAATTGGTTTTCGCATCCGATTGCTTGCCCGTTTCTTTGTTTCGTAAAGTGATCGATTGCAGAGAAGAATCGCCATGGAGAGCGACCACCTCAGTGAGCAACAGCACCTCAACTTTGGGCGATGATTGAATCCGATCAATCAGATACTGAGACACAGACTTCTTCAGCGAGCTGTCGCGCACGACCATCGTTGCTTTTCCGGCGTAGCGGGAGAAGTGCATGGCGGCCTGCGCCCCTGAGTTGCCACCCCCGACAATGAAAACGTGATCTGTTGCGAGGCAGAGCGACGCCTCGCTCGCGCCTGCACCGTAGTAAACGCCGGCGCCGCGGAAACGATCTTCATTAGGAAGATTGAGTTTGCGGTACTCGACGCCGGTCGCGCAAATTGAAGCTCGCGCAATAATCTTGGTTCCGTCTGCCAGGTAGCCGATTCCTCTTCCTGGCTTGAACTCGCCACGGACGCCTTCCCGAAGCAATAGAATCTCCGCACCAAAGTGACAGGCCTGTTCCCGTGCGCGCAGAGCAAGGTGGGCTCCGCTGATGCCACCCGGAAAGCCGAGATAGTTCTCGATCTTCGGACTCGTGCTCGCTTGTCCTCCGACCGCAAAGCGTTCAACCACAACTGTCTTCAGACCCTCTGAAGCGCCGTAAACGGCGGCGCTAAGACCGGCGGGCCCCGCTCCATATATCGCCAAATCGTACTCTGATCGCGAGGGATTGAGGAACAATCCCAGCTTCTCGCTGATCTGCCGAACCGTCGGGCACTCGAGCCGGGTACCGTCGAGAAAGACGCAGAGCGGCAATCGTTTCGCATCGTACCCGCCGGCGTACGCTCGTAATGCGTCCGGCTGGTCGGGGCTGACCTCAATCCATTGGAAAGGTACGTCGCAACGATGTAGCAAATCGCGGATTGCGAATGCCTCTGCAGATCCGCGAGTTCCAAACACCAAGACCTTTGATTCCGATTGGTTCATGGTTCGTTCTCGCTGTGGGCGTTTAGGTTTGCGCACTTCGCTCGTTCTTCAATTTTGCCGGCTAACAAATGCTGGCCGCCCATACCTTGAGCAGCCAGCATCTTTCCGCAATTCTGTTTCCGATCACGCTGCCTTTTGCGTAGTTTGTTCAGCAGTCTGTGACTTAGCGGGCTGAGACTCAGACTTAGACTGAGATGCGCCCATTTCAATGGGTATCTGACGGGCATTGCTCTGCGGTTGCGGAGCTGGAACACTGATTTTCAGAACTCCGTTCTGGAATTCGGCGCGTGCCTGGTCAGTCTTAACGCCCTCCGGCAAAGCAATCGCCCGATAGAAATGTCCATAACGGCGTTCCGTTCTTTGAATGCCACCTTCGTTCTCCTCCTGTACGAACTGTCGTTCGCCCTGGATGACGACGGCATCATCCGTGATCTCGACGGTGACATCCTCGTTTGACAGGCCCGGCAGTTCAGCTGACACGACAAAGTTACCGTCTCGGTATCCCACTTCAACTGGCGGCATCCACAGAGGGCTGGCACCATCGGTCCGGCTGAGGGAATTCGGCCCTGGTTGAGCGAACGCCCGGTTTATTTCTTGCTGCAGCCTTCTCAGTACGGTAAAGGGAGAGTCGTCGAAAAAACCAAGAGGATCAAGCAACAGGGACGGAACTGAAGGGAGAATATTTTGTCGCGCCAGAGAGGTCTGTTGGCTGTTCCGCTCTTGCCGCGAAGTTGTCTGCGAAGAGGATGGTTGCTTAGTTTGTTCTGCTGTTTGTTCTGACATCATCTGCCTCCATATATGGCGATTCTTAATCGCTGGCTAGAATTGCGTGCGCTCAACTCGGCACGAAGCCTGACCGCTCGACTGGTCGTTTCTCGTGTTTGTCATTGCGCCGGTGAGATTGCGGCAATTTACGCAGGCGGGCAACTCCTTGCGCAAACATGATTGAGGACCAACCTCGCAGAATCATTGAAGTGCCGACGGAGAAGCCAAAGACCCATGGCCCCAGCCGAGGTGAATTTGTCCAGAAGACCGCGGCGAGGAGGAGTGAAACGATTCCTTCGAACGCCGCCCAAATCCAAGCTGGGAATTTGAACCAGAAAGCGGAAATTGTTCGAAACAGTCCGACGACAGTAAAGTACGATGCGAACAAAAGCATCCACGCGGTTCCACCTGCCGATGGATGCGTTGCAATGAGCAGGCCGATTGGAACGCCCGCAACGCACGGCATCAGGTGCAGAAGAAATCCACCCCAGCTGCGTTTGTGAAAGGCATGAACGGCCTCCATTAGCCCACTAACGACAAGGAGCCAGCCGAATAGCATCGGCGAGGCCCCGGTCGAATCGGCGGCCCTGAGGGTGCCCAGAGCAACTGTTCCTAATAGGATCAGCGCGATGCCCAGCCGCATGGACCAGACTTCTCTGCGACGGAATCGTTCCATCTCGGCGGCCTCTGTCCATGCATCGGAGGCCCTTCCTTGCTCTCGGTGTTCGATCACACGAATTCTCCGCTTTCACTCTCTGGACGTAGATTGAACAATGTTCTGCCGAGCCTTAGACGATGCTAGCGATGGGAGATGCGAGCGGCAATTGCTAAGGAGGCGGAACTGCTCGTCAGAAATGAGCGCTAAACGAGAGTCCGGCTAGCGTTACAAAGGAACATAAGACTTAAGACGTAGGCAACCGCAGTCGGACAGGACTCTTGTGAGCTACGCTGGATGCGCCCTGAACGGGCATCACACTCAAGCCGTGTTTCGCGTTTGGTGGCGAAACACGTAAAGGTACTTATCGTCGGAGGTGGTGGCCAAGGGCACGTTTTTTTTCTGAGCGGCACGGTGCACAGCCGCCCGCCAGATCGGCCTTCTTTACTCCAACCTTCAAGAACTCAACTTTCAGCGCACTATACTCGTCGAGTTTTCCAGGTCGCTCAGGATCTGCGAGACCATCTTGTAATGCTTACCCATTCGCCGGTTGGCTGCCGCGGCCAGAGGAATGGCCGCAAAATGAAGTCGCGGAGGGGGCTTCTTCTTGTCTTTCACACGCGCTCCTTTTACATTCGCTGCGAACTGCAGCGTCGCATACCGTACTAAGACGAACTACAAATAAAATAATTTGCATTTGCATTTTGTGTAACGTATCGCAGCGTATTGTACTGGACATATTGCTAACGTAGGGGTATAACGCTAGACACTAACACGCGCCATCCTTGAACTGGGGTCCGTTGCTGCAAAAGTAGCTGAACATCCACGATGTACGGTGGACGTTTGGGCCCGCTTGCGCATCCCTTGCGCTCGTAGCTCGATTCGATTGCTGGAGGACTGCGATGGAATTCCTCAGAACTCTGTTTTCTCCCGATGATTTCATGCCCCATGGATTTTGCTATTCGTGGAATGCCGGCCTTGTCTGGCTGCATGTCATCTCCGATTCTTTGATCGCGCTGTCCTACCTCTCAATTCCTGTGACGCTGGTTTATTTCATCCGCAAACGGCGAGATCTGCCATTTAACTGGATGTTCGTCGCCTTTGGAGTATTCATTCTGGCATGTGGAGCTACCCACATCATGGAAGTGTGGACGCTCTGGCACGCCACCTACTGGCTCTCCGGCGCGGTCAAGGTTGTAACTGCTATAGCTTCGCTCACCACTGCGGTCCTCCTGGTCAAGCTAGTTCCGCAAGCGCTGGCAGTGCCGAGTCCAGAGGAGTTGAGGCGTGAGATCGCCGAGCGCTCGCGGGCTCAAGCCGAGCTCGCCCAAGCGAAAAACAACCTGGAACAGCGCGTAGAGGAACGAACTGCGGAGGTCGCTGCGACGAATCAGATACTCACTCAAGAGATTCGCAGGCGTGCGCAGACAGAAGACGAACTGCGTGAAAGTGAGGAGCGATTTCGTTTGCTCATTGAAGGGGTCCGCGACTATGCCATTTTTTCACTGACTCCGACGGGATACATCACGAGTTGGAATGCTGGCGCTGAACATATCAAGGGCTACCAAGCGGCTGAGATTATAGGCCAGCACTTCTCCCTTTTTTACACGCAAGAAGATCTTGAACGTGGCAAGCCACAGATGCAGTTGCTGACAGCAGCGGACGAAGGTCGCTCTGAAGACGAGGGCTGGCGGGTGCGGAAAGACGGATCGCGCTTCTGGGCGAATGTGATCATCACGCCATTGCGCGACCGGGAAGGAAAGCTGATTGGCTTCTCGAAGATAACTCGTGATCTCAGCGAACGAAAACAAGCCGAGAACGCCGTGCAGGAAGCCAGGTCGGAACTGGCTCGCATGGCACGCGTCACGGCGGCAGGAGAATTGACCGCGTCAATCGCGCACGAGATCAACCAGCCACTTGCAGCCATCGTCAACAATGCAAATGCCTGCAATCGGATGCTGGCGAAGCAGTCGCCGGACATCGAGGAATTGCGCGAGGCTATCGCCGACATCGCACAATCCGCGACGAGGGCAAACGAAATCGTCTCGCACATCCGCGCGTTTTTCAATAAGACAAGTCAGGACAAGGCCCAAATCGATCTGAATCAAATCATCCACGAAGTTCTTTCGCTTACCGTTGCAGAGGCAGAGAGGAATCGCGTTTCGGTCCAAACTGAATTGGGAGGCGAATTACCCCCAATCTTGGGCGTCCGAGTTGAACTGCAGCAGGTTGTCCTGAACCTTGTGATGAATGGTATTGAGTCAATGACCTCTGTAAAAGGAGAGCGAAGATTGCAGATCAGCTCTCAACAACAAGAACCGGGAAAATTACTGGTCACCGTTCAGGACTCGGGCGGGGGCCTCGACCCTCAACATGCCGTTCATATTTTCGATAGCTTCTTTACTACCAAACCTGAAGGAATGGGCATGGGACTGCCGATCAGCCGATCGATCGTGGAGGCTCACGGCGGCCAATTGAGGCTTGTCCCGTTGCCGCGGCAAGGAGCCACCTTCCAGTTCACACTTCCGGCGTGCGCCTAACGCCAGCATTTGCGGTCCAGCATGAACGAAACTCTGCCCATTGTCTTTGTGGTCGACGACGAGTCAGCCGTTGGGGTCTCCATTAAGAGATTGTTGCATTCCGTCGGCCTCGAAGCTCGGTACTTTACTTCGGCGAGCGAGTTTTTGCGCGCGAAACGTCCCGATGCACCGGGTTGTATCGTCCTCGATGTCCGCCTGCCCGACCTGAGCGGTCTTGATCTCCAGCAAGAGCTGGCGAAGGCAAACGTGGACCTTCCAGTGATCTTTGTCACCGGTCACGCCGATATTCCCATGACCGTCCGCGCCATGAAGGCGGGTGCCGTGGAATTTCTCACCAAACCTTTCCGCGAGCAGGAACTACTGGAAGCGGTGCAGCGCGCCATCAGTAGACACCGACAGACTCGAGATCAACGCGCTTCGATGAGAGTGCTGCAGAGCCGCTATGAGTTGTTGACGCCTCGCGAGCGCGAGGTGTTTCCCCGGGTCGCCAGCGGCTTACTCAACAAGCAAGTCGCCGCCGAACTTAATGCCAGCGAGAAGACGATCAAAGTCCACCGCGGCCAGCTGATGCAGAAGATGGAAGCCCATTCCCTGTCTGACCTCATCCGAATGGCCGAACAGCTGGGAGTTCTTTCCCCCAGGTCCTAGTCAGATAGGACCAAGGCCCAATAGACGAAATTAACTTCCGCGTCTAGTCTCACACTTGTAAGGGGGAGATGAGTATGAGTTCACTAACTTTTAGCGCCGCAGAGATCGGAAACGGGCCTCCGCTACCCGATGTGATCCACTCGGATCCGAAGGGACTGGGAAAGGCAAAAGACGGTGCGGCTCGGATAGCGATCGTGGACGACGATCCATGGGTGCGAAGATCGCTGGACAGGTTGATGAGGTCTGCAGGTTTCAAAACAGAGTGCTTTGGCTCAGCAGAGGAATTCCTGGAGTCCGCTGAAGATTTCCTCGGCTGCATGATTCTCGATCTGAAGCTTCCTGGGATGAACGGACTGGAACTTCAACGTCGCCTGGCGGACGAGGATAGAAAAATACCGATTGTTTTCGTGTCAGCACACGACGACAGGGCTTCGAAAAGTCAGGCCTTGAAGGCAGGAGCCACGGCCTTTCTGAATAAGCCCTTCGGTGATGAGACCTTGCTCGATGCTGTGGACTCGGCATTGAGACCGGGAAGATCGTGAGTATATGCAGTTCAATGGTGCGTAATCTGACGTGATCGCAAAAGGCGTAGCTGACAGCTCCCCGCGTCAGCATCCAGCGAAACACCGAGATCGTCAGAACGCACTACAACGTAAACGCGAAGACGGGGCGGCTGGAGGTTGCAATGGCTATGGTTAAAAAGATCGTTGAGCGACGGCCCAGAAGCGGTCGGCCTTCGCTAGCAGTAACCACATCCCCCAAGAATTGTGTTGGGGCCAAGATCCACGAGATTCTGCTCAGAGATCCGTCGCGTGAATTGGCGAACTCCAGGAAGGACTCGCCGAATTCTGACGGCCGGGAAAAGCTTCTGCTCGAGACTCGCCCGGCCGTCGGCCGTTGTTTCAAAGTGTTGCTCGCAGATGATCACCCGGTTGTACGCTCCGGGCTGGCGTGGCTGCTCGGTAATCGGAGTGACATGCAGATCATTGGCGAGGCCAAGGACGGGCGCGAAGCAGTGGAACAATTTTCCGCGCGCCATCCCGACATCGCCTTGTTGGATCTCCGCATGCCCGTGATGGACGGGATCCAGGCCGTAGCTCAGATTTGTGAGAAAGATCCCTCCGCCCGTCTTGTCATCCTCACTACCTTTCAGAGCGAAGAGGACATTTATCGCGCGCTTCGGGCTGGCGCTCAGGGATATCTGATCAAGGATGCGTCGGTCGAAGAGTTGGTCGGCTGTATCCACGCCGTATGCGAAGGCAGGTCTTGGATTCCACCCTCGGTGGGCGCCAAGTTGGCCAAGCGGGTTACGGATCGGGAACTGACCCGGCGCGAGATGGAAACGATGCAGGCAATCGCTCGTGGCAAAAGTAATAAAGAGATCGGATGTTTATTTGACATCAGCGAGGCCACGGTCAAAGTGCATGTCACACATATTCTGGAGAAGTTGAAGGTCACGGGAAGGACGGAAGCCATTAACGCGGCTATAAGAAGGGGATTGGTGGGGATCGACTCGGCGCTGGTCGCATGAATGATTAAGGGAGCAATGCCATGAAAGCAGAGAATGTATTTGACATGACTCGTCCTTTGAGTGTCGCCGACGGCCAACCCTTTTCAAAGGAAGATTACGCTGCCGAGGCGGCCATCCTTGAGATGCCCCAATCGCCCGCTGCCATCCGGCGATCGGCATTTCTCGAGCTGATTCTGCGGCAGATTCCAGATGGTGTAATTGTGTCTGACCGACAGGGAACCATCATCCTTGCCAACCCTGCCGCAAAGCAATTCGCGCAGTTTGATCCGGAAGGACAGCCACTTGATCTTGCGCAGAGCATTTGGGGAGAACTGTTCGACGGCGACGGAGCTCACATAGGCGCCGAGGACTGGCCTCTGATGAGAGCTCTGCGAGGGGAGCGAACGAACGGTAAAGAGTGCCGTCTGATCAATCTAGGAGGGGATTGCAGCGAAATTGTCTTCAATGCACGCCCCGTCGAGGACATGTCCGGCCAGGTTGTCGGAGCCATCGCAACACTTACGGATATTACCCATCAGAAACGTGCTGAATGGCAACTCCGCGAAGAATTGCTGGAAAAGCAGCGTACCAACATGGCCGCGGATATTCACGACACGGTATCACAGAGTCTGGCGGCGATCGTGCTCCAACTGAGGGCAGTGGAGATGGAAATGCCCAGGAGTCCGGAGATGGCGCAAAGACATTTGCGCAGCGCACAAGATGTTGCCCAAGACAGTTTGCGTGAGATCCGGCGTTCCATTTGGACGCTGTCTCAAGAATCACTTCAAGGACAAGATCTGGCCCAAGCGCTATCGCTGTTGGCTCAGCAGTTCTTCACCGCGACACCGGTCAAATTGAAACTCTCGCTGCAACAGGAGCCGCACTCCCTGTCGCCCGACACCCGCCGCGAGCTCATAAGGATCGGCAGGGAGGCGTTCGTCAACGTGTTGAAGCACGCAAAGGCAACGAAAGTTCGCCTCGCATTGCTTTACACCAATCGAGAGGTTCGCTTGTATGTGGACGATAACGGGCGTGGATTCGCGACCCCCGGTCGTCCGCACGCCACCGGCGGCTATGGTTTGACGAGCATGTCCCGGCGCGCCGAGAGCCTGGGCGGAAAGATCGATGTCTGCAGTTACCCGGGCCGTGGAACACGCGTTGTCGCACGTGTGCCTTTGGATTCTCGCTTTTTGCGAAGGTCGGCATAGCGCGCCGGCAGGAAGGTTTCGATGTATACAACGCGAAGCATCTAGCGGAAGTCGTATACGCGAGTCGGACTCATGCGTAAGCCGAGGCTACGTACCTGCTCTGAAAGTCAAATGATGCCCACGTGCGATTGTGCGGTGATTGGGCATTGAATACGATGAGCTTTTCCTGGAGCTAAGACCTCTGTCCTTCGGCCAGATTTCAGGCTCAAGGTCAACCGCCACTAACTCGCAGTTGTTAAGAGTAACTCAAAGCTTCTCAACTGCGAATGGAAAGAAAGGAAATTGGAGGTGTGTTATGAGTCCCGCCAGCCTAAGACTCGTCGGCAACGTCAGCGACATCTGTCGGCCCGTGTATAGCAGCGACAACCAGGAGCAGGTGACCGTGTCTGTGGAGGGCGCGGAGCCGTTGTACGCCGAGATCCGCATTCCCAACAAGCAGGGGTGGAGACTTGGCCAAAGAGTAGCGGTCATGATCGCGCCGGTTTCGGCGGACGATGGCTGGGACTCGTCGACCTAATTCTGTGTACTCCCATACCCGAGCCCCCGATCGAGGCGCTAAGAGGTGGCGCAGATATGAGCGACCAGCAGGCGCTCCAAGACCGCGAGAAACAAATCGCGACTCTGCGCGAGCTAAGGGAAAGGAGGCACGAAGAGCGGGCTGAGCGGCCACCCAGGCTGCTGAGGGGGCTCGACGCGCCTGCCATAAATCTCGAAAGAAGAGATCAAGGGCCTTCTCAAGGCGGAATATCAAGAATCTTGTGGTGAGTCTTTATCTGCAGCTGGGTCCCGACAAGGTAGCGCCCACACAAAAAGCTCTGGCAAGGTCCTTTCACTCGCTACAGACTCGCGAACTGGAGCGACGGAAAGACTTGATCGAAGCAATTCCCAAACCACAAAAGGAAATGCTCACGCACGACTTGAAAGAAATTGAAGAACTTCTCGCGCAATATTATGTTCCGCACGATTCCCACACGCTTATCATTTTCAAGTCTGCAGGGGAACTAAACCGTGTCATTCAACTCCCGGTTCACGCGACGGACAGGCTAACGATTGACCCCGACCCCTATACCAAACCTTTCCCCATGGACGGTGGGGCAGTGAGTGGTCGTCACCATTGACCCCGATTGAATCTGAGCCAGATTCGATCGGAGTCAGACACGGGAACAAAATTGTCCTGCCCTACCGTTGTTCGTCGCACGGCCTGGTCCAAGGCCGACCTGACAAGACCAAGTCGAGACTGCGGCGGCGCGCCGACCTAGGCCGCTTGCCTGATGGATGATGCAATTGCTACAGGCAATGCGCGGACCGCGATCGCAAACATGACGTAAGACCAGCCGCGCAAGATTAAGGATACTCCGACCGCGAAACCAAGAAACCAGAGTCCCGACGCCGGCCAATCCATCCAAAGCATCAAGCCCAACAGAAGCGTAACCGCACCATCAAAGGCCGCCCAGCCCCAGTTTGGAAATTTCAGCCTGATTGCCGCCACCAGCCTGAACATCCCGATAACGGTGAAAAATGATGCAAACAGAAGCGTCCATGCCAGGGCGCCCGCCACTGGATGAGTCACGACTAATAACCCCACCAGCACGCCAAGAACTCCGCCGATCAGGTGAAGGAAAACGCCGCCCCATTTCCGCACGCGAAAAGATTGGATTGCCTCCACGACACCGCTCACCACGAGGAGCCAGCCGAGTACCAGAACGGTGCCGAGCGTAGCAGCCGGGGCGATAAAGAGCGCGACGGTTCCGAGGATGACCATGCTGATGCCAAGCACGAATAACCACCCCCATTTACGCCGAAGGTCGTCAATTTCCAATAACAACGCACCCGTAGTCATATGCCTTCCCTCCAACACTGCTTGACCAATCGTGCTTGTCGGTCCCGTGAAATGTTCGACTCAAATGTACCGACCACAAGCGTCTCCATCAATTCCTCGTGAGAGTAAGCGATGAATGCGAAATGACACCTATAACGAGGTGCGTCCCGAGTCTAAGGCACTCATACGACCTTAGCCGTAGTTACGCAGACTCGCGGAAACTATAAAATTAATATGCCGATCGACGAGTTGAGCGAAGCGGAATTTGGCTAAATATAAGGAGAACTGGAATGCCTCTGGTGCGAACCTGCAAGAGCTGCGGGCGGAAAAATCGGATTCCAGCGAAACATCTTGCTGAAAC
>Ga0185299_10002686_pt1 | contig 26389 bp, 20 predicted proteins | sample PaiPotPPA55metaG_FD_128002 | JGI IMG/M metagenome (GOLD analysis project Ga0185299, IMG submission 128002) | Iron sulfur acid spring bacterial and archeal communities from Banff, Canada, to study Microbial Dark Matter (Phase II) - Paint Pots PPA... ...
TGCTGCGCGGCGCTCGATGGGATGGACACCAAGAGCGAAACGAAGACGAACAGGCAAACAATAACGCGCGATCTCTTCAATGGGCCCCCTCAAGCGTTGAACCGCAAACTAAACAGAATAAACTAAAACGTCGGCAACGGCTGGACCGGTGTCCTTTGGCTGACAAGGTCTAGCCGATTGCGGCCAAGGTATGTGCCAAGCTCGCTTTCAGGGTGGGCATTGCTCCTGGCTGACTGGCGACCCACGCGCCGACGCGGTTGGCGGTCTCATTGATTTGCGCGAGCGATGTCCCACGCAGATATCCTTGCACCAGGGCTGCAGTGAAAGCGTCTCCAGCGCCGACGGTGTCGGCCACCTCCACCTTGAAGCCAGGATGTGCGCTGGATTGGTCGGCAGTCACCAGCAGGCTGCCGCCATTGCCGCGGGTGACGCAAACCAGTTCCAGATCATGCAAAGACAATAGGCGTCGTGCCGAGTCTTCGTCGCCGTGATGTTCCAACTCGAGCAAACGCATGATCCTTGGAAGTTCTTCCTGGTTGAGTTTGATGATGGTGGCGAGGGTCATCGACGCCGCGAGGATTTCCGCAGCAAAGAAATTCTGCCGGAGGTTGACATCGAAAATTCGCACTGCGTTTGGCCGCGAAGCCTGCACAAATTTGCAAATGGTGGCGCGACTGCGCTCCGAGCGCTGCGCCAACGATCCAAAGCAGACGGCATCCGCCTGTTGCGCGAGCATCTGCCACTGCGGCGTCCAATCGAGAGAGTCCCAGGCTACTGGCTCGGCGATTTCAAAGTCCGGCTGACCGGCGGCGTCCACTTCTATCTGCACCGTTCCGGTGGGTTGCGTGGGATCTCGCTGAATGTAGTCGGCGCTGAGTCCGAGTTGCGCAAGACGATCGAGGGCTTCGTCTCCCAGAGAGTCACGTCCCACGCGGCTGGCTGGAGTTCCCGTATCCCCGAACAGGTTCGTGATGTAGGCAAAGTTGGCGGGAGCTCCGCCAAGCTGCTTGCCGGAGGGGAGTAGATCCCAGAGCAGTTCGCCCACGCCTACGATGATGCGACTTGCGTTCGTCTTTTCCTTCACGATCTTGTATTGACAAACTTCGCAGCCAGCCGGCGGGACCCTACGGCCTCGCTCAGGGCGGGCTGCCAGCGTTACGGACTTGCTCCCAGGACTTGGCGCGGGAGATTGCTTCATTCCACCGCTGCCGCATTGCATCCACCTGAGAGCGCGGCAGGCTTGGTTCAAAGCGGCGTTCCTCCCGCTGCAAGTCAGAAATCACCTGAACGTCCTTCCAGAAGCCCGCGCCCAGACCAGCCAGAAATGCGGCGCCCAGCGCAGTTGTTTCGGTCACGGCGGGTCGCACCACGGGCACACCGAGAATGTCCGCCTGAAATTGCATGAGGCTGTCGTTGGTGGATGCACCGCCATCCACACGCAACTCCTGAAGGGGAGTGTGGGTATCGGTCTGAACCGCGTCCATCAGATCTGCGACCTGATACGCGATGCTTTCTACGGCAGCACGCGCGATGTGGCCCGCAGTGCTGCCGCGGGTGAGGCCGAAGATTGCGCCGCGTGCGTAGGAATCCCAGTGCGGAGCGCCCAACCCCACGAAAGCGGGGACGAAGTACACTCCACCATTGTCGGGAACAGAGTTCGCCAGGGCTTCCACTTCCGATGAGCTGCGAATGATCCCCAAACCGTCGCGCAGCCATTGAACCACGGCTCCGCCTACGAAGACGCTACCTTCGAGGGCATAGCTGGTATCGTTGGCGATTCTCCAGGCTACAGTTGTGAGCAGCCGATGAGTCGATGCGACGGCGCGATTGCCCGTGCTCTGCAACATGAAGCAGCCCGTGCCGTAAGTATTCTTGGTGAGACCCGGGCTGGTGCATCTTTGCCCAAAGAGTGCGGCCTGCTGATCGCCAGCGATGCCTGCGATGGGAATGCCGTCGAGGCCTGGGATAGAGCCTACTTCTCCATAAACTTCACTAGAGGGGCGGACTGTTGGCAACATCGAAGCGGGGATCTGAAAGAGGTCGAGAAGTTCGTTATCCCAGCCGCCGGAATCAAGGTTGAAAAGCATGGTGCGGGAAGCATTGCTGGCGTCGGTGACGTGCACTCGCCCGCCAGTCAACTTCCAGAGCAGCCAAGTATCGACGGTGCCGAATGCAAGGCGGCCGGCGTCAGCGAGTTGGCGGGCTTTGGGGACGTGCTCGAGGATCCAGAAAATCTTGCTGGCGGAAAAATAAGCATCGATCAACAACCCGGTTCGCTGCTGTATCAAACTCTCGTGGCCTTGGGCCTTGAGTTGCCGGCAAAAAGCGGCGGTGCGGCGATCCTGCCAGACAATCGCGTTGTGGATGGGCTTGCCGGTAGCGCGGTCCCAGACGATGGCAGTTTCGCGCTGGTTGGTAATGCCGATGGCAGCCACATCGCTGGGCTGTGCCTTGGCTTTGGTCAAGGCTTCCAGGGCTACGGCGATCTGCGACGCTGCGATCTCTTCGGGATCGTGCTCGACCCATCCGGGCTCGGGAAAAATCTGCGTGAACTCGCGCTGGGCCACAGACCGGACGGTGCCGAGATGGTCAAATAGAAGTGCTCGCGAACTGGTTGTGCCCTGATCGAGAGAGAGAATGTAGCGCAAGGGGCCTCCTAATTCCGGGGACGTTTCCGCGACGCTAGCTTAGGTGGGTGGCTGGGACGCGCGCAGGAATCTTCGAATGCCGAAATCGTAAACGGTGGCGCCCACTAATCCACCGAGCAGCGGTGCAGCCACTGGAACCCACCACACCCGAGGGCCGTCGGTGAGGCCATTGTTTCTGAATCCCGCGACGGCGGTGAAAAGGCGCGGGCCGAAATCGCGCGCGGGATTAATCGCATATCCGTGCATACCGCCGAAGCTCATACCAATGGCCACGACCACTAGTCCAATCATCGCAGGCGCGAGGTTGGATCCGGGAGGGACGTTTAGCTCGTCAGTGATGGCCAGCACCAGGAGCAACAGCAGAGCCGTGCCAATGACCTGATCCAGGAATCCGGCTTGAGGCCATTCCGGAAAAGCAGGGAAAGTTGTAAACACTCCCGCTGTTTTTTCCAGTTGAGGGTCGAACCGATGGAAGGCGGGCAGATAGTTTCGGTATACGAGGGCTGCGGCAAGAAATGCTCCTGCCGTCTGCGCGATGGAATAAGGCACGACCTTGCGCCAGGGAAAACCGCGGAACACCGCCAGAGTGAGGGTGACCGCTGGGTTGAGGTGGCCGCCAGAAACTTTTCCGGCAAGGTAAATTCCCATTGTAACTGCCAGTCCCCAGCCTAGGGTGATGTTGGTGTAGCCGCCGTGAGCCGTCGCTGCCGGGGTGTTTGCGGGAAACAGGACGACCATCGCAACCACACCCGAGCCAAAGAGAATCAAGACGAAAGTTCCGAGGAACTCGGCAAACAACTCGGCAACCAGGGTGAGCCTGTCGTTCATGCGTGCTCCTTGACTTGGCGGTTTTTTGACCGCGAGTAGTCTAGCAAGGATTTTGAGCCTGGCCCGGAGTTTTCAACCAGGCGTCCTCCTTCGCGGCCTCGCCGGAAGAGCGCGAAGAGGTTACTAGGAATAGAAATAGCGGCACATTTTCCCTTGACACGGTGGGCGTGGACTGTAAGATAGAGAATATTTATTCATATTAATGAATAAATATTCATTATGAATAAAGCCCTGCGGCGGAGAGCCGTTTTGGAAGCGTTGCGGCAGGGTCCCGTAGCCAACCAGGAAGATTTGCAGCGGGCTTTGCGGAAGCGGGGGTTCAAGGTAGGGCAAGCGACGCTGTCGCGGGATATTCGCGATCTGAATCTGAGCAAGACGGCAGCCGGCTACACACTACCTCAAGGCGAAGGCGCGGCGGGGTTGGCTCTGCCGCCGGTGCATCGGCTAGTTCGCGAGTTTGTGCTGGATGTGCGGCCAGCGCAGAACCTGCTGGTAGTGAAGACAATTACAGGCAGCGCTCAGCCCGTAGCGGCGGCGCTCGATGAGCAGGAATGGAATGAAGTGGTGGGAACGATCGCCGGTGACGACGCGATCCTGATCGTTTGCCCGGACAAGGACGCGGCAAAGAAGGTCGCAGTGCGTATTGAGGAGATGCTCGGCTGATGTCTGCGAAGCTGAAAAGCGCGGTGCTGGGGGCGAGTGGCTATTCCGGATTGGAGTTGACGCGTCTTCTCGAACGCCATCCGAGATTAGAGAAGCCCTTGCTATTCCGGCGCGAGGGCAGTACTGATGGCGCGACAGATTTGGCGGAGGTATTTCCAGAGTTATCCGGCAACGGAGGCTATCCTCTTCGGCCGCTCTCCTGGCCGGAGTTGAAACGCCAGGGTGTGCAGTTACTTTTCCTGGCTACGCCGCATGAAGCGTCGCGGTCTCTTGTGCCGGAGGCCATCGCGCAAGGTTTGCGGGTGATCGATCTGAGCGGAGCTTGGCGGCTGAAAGAGGCGCAGCACCGCTCCATCTATTCGTTCCAAGATGCGGATGCGGTCACCGCGGCGGAATTCACGGCGATGGCGGTATATGGCCTGCCGGAATTAAACGGCGACCGCATCGGAGCAGCTCAACTGGTGGCGAATCCGGGCTGCTACGCGACCTCGGTCATCCTGGCTTTGGCTCCTCTGCTGCAGGCCGGACTGATCGATCGGGAGCGCGGGATCATTTCCGACTCGAAGTCGGGAGTTTCGGGGGCGGGCAAAGCTCCTACGCCGCGAACCCATTTTGTAGCGTGGGATCATTTCCGACTCGAAGTCGGGAGTTTCGGGGGCGGGCAAAGCTCCTACGCCGCGAACCCATTTTGTATCGGTGGCGGACAATCTTTCCGCATACTCGGTATTCAATCACCGGCATCTGGGAGAGATGGTCGAGCAGTTGAGATTGGAAGATGCTGAGCTGACTTTCACTCCTCATCTCCTGCCGATTCCGCGTGGGATTCTGTCGACGATCTACGTACATCTGAACCGGGCGATGGCGGCCGCGGAAATCGAATCCTGTCTGCGTGATTTTTATGCCGGCAAACATTGGGTGCGAGTATTTGTGACCCCGACGCTGCCGCAGTTACAGTTTTCGCTGCACACGAACTATTGCGATCTGGGGTTTTGCCTGGCGGAGGATGGCCGGCGGCTGGTGCTGGTTTCCTGTGTGGACAATCTGATGAAAGGCGCGGCAGGACAGGCGGTGCAGAACATGAATCTGATGTATCAGTGGCAAGAGCGGGAGGGATTGCAGTGACGATCGTAGTGAAGATAGGCGGAGGGGCAATTGAAGATGTGGCTACCCTGCGTAAGTGCGCGCGGTCTGTTGCGGAGTTGGCGCAGGACGGTCACCGCGTTGCCGTAGTTCATGGCGGCGGAAGCGCTCTAACCCAGATGCTGAATCGGCTCGGGAAGAAGAGCGAATTTGTGGACGGACTACGCGTCACCGATGCCGAGACTCGGGATGTGGCGCTGATGGTATTGGCGGGAAGCATCAATAAGAAGCTGGTGGCGGCTATCCAGTCAGCGGGCATGCCCGCTATTGGATTCTGCGGCGGCGACGGCATGACGTTCCGCGCACGCAAGAAGTATGTTCACGGCCGCGACTTGGGATTTGTCGGCGAGATTTGTTTCGCGGAGCCCTGCTGGATCGACGCGCTGTGGCAGCAGGGAGGGATCCCGGTGCTGGCCTCCCTGGCTCTGGGCGCCGACGGCGAATACTACAACGTAAACGCCGATGAAATGGCAGCATCGTGCGCCGCAGCCTGCGGCGCTAACGCGTTGATCTTCCTCACAGATGTGCCCGGAGTGAAAGATGCTGCGGGCAGTGTGATGCCGTGGCTGAGTACGAAGCAGGCCGCCGAACTCGCGGCCGGCTCGGTCATCAGCGGCGGCATGTTGCCCAAGCTTCAGGCCTGTGGGCTGGCGCTGAAACAAGGTGTAGGACGAGTGAGAATCCTGCCCGCGACTGAGGCGGACATCTTGTCGCAATTCTACCTGACCAAGCTGTCGTGTGGTACGGAGGTCACTTATTCATGAGTCAGTCAATCGCCGCGCATCGCAATTACAAATCGCAACTTGCGGATACGCAAGTGCAGAGCAAGGAGTCAAAGTTGAATAGTCACGTGCAAGGTAGGATGGCGGCCGCTCCCGAGAGAGTGCCGCAGGTGTTTTGGTGTCCGGACCTGGTCTCGACTCGTGACCTTGGTCCCGCCGGAGTCGATGCAGTCTTGCGTCTCGCGGGAATCATGAAGTCGCGTCCGGCGGATTTTTGGCGAGCGCTTACGGGCAGGCAGATTGTCATGTTCTTTGAGAAGCCCTCGTTGCGAACCCGGCTGACCTTCGAGGCGGGAATGGTAAGCCTCGGAGGCACGGCGATGTTTGTCGATCAAACTCACGAGCGACTCGATGCGCGCGAGAAGTTGAGCGACGTGGCTCACAACCTGGAGCGCTGGGTGGACCTGATTGTGCTGCGCACGTTTTTGCAGCAGACCATCGAGGGCATGGCCCAGCACGCCACCATCCCGGTGATCAACGCGCTCAGCGATTTGGAGCATCCGTGCCAGGCGCTGGCTGACTATCTCACGTTGCTGGAACGGTTCGGAGATTTGAAGAATCGCTGCCTGGCGTATGTCGGGGACGGCAACAACGTGGCGCACTCGATGTTACTCACCTGCGCATGCTTGGGATCGTCGATCCGCGTGGCGACTCCAGCGGGCTATGAGCCCAATCCCCAGATTGTCGCCGATGCGTGCAAGATTGCCAAAGAAACCGGCGCCGAAATTCGTTTGCTCACCGATCCACATGAGGCGGTAACCGGAGCCGACGCCGTTTACACCGATTCCTGGACGAGCATGGGACAGGAGAAGGAAAAGAGCCGGCGGGCGAAAACCTTTCCGCCCTATCAAGTCAATTCTCACCTCATGGCGGAAGCCGCGCCCCACGCGGTGTTCATGCACTGCCTGCCGGCGCACCGCGGGTTGGAAGTGACCGATGCGGTGATAGACTCGCATCAGTCAGTGGTTTTCGAGCAGGCGGAGAATCGGCTGCACGTACAAAAAGCGATCCTCTATTTACTGCTCGGCGGCGGTGATCGTCTGCCCGCAAGGAGTGCTCATGCCTGAAAAAATCGTACTTGCCTACTCCGGAGGATTAGATACCTCCATTATTATTCCGTGGCTCAAAGATAATTATGCTTACAATGTCATCGCGATGGTCGCCGACGTGGGCCAGGGAGACGACATCGAAGCTGTGGTAGAAAAAGCCTATGCCACGGGTGCAAGCAAGGTGATCGTGGAGGATCTCCGCGAGGAATTTCTGACGGGATATGTTTTTCCGGCGCTGCAAGCCGGTGCGGTTTATGAACATAAGTATCTGCTGGGGACGTCGCTGGCCCGTCCGGTCATCGCAAAACATCAAGTCGAGGTCGCCCTGCGCGAGGGAGCGACGGCGGTGGCGCACGGCTGCACCGGGAAGGGAAACGATCAGGTTCGCTTTGAGTTAACTTACCAGGCGCTCGCGCCGGAGCTCAAAGTGATCGCGCCGTGGCGCGAGTGGTCTTTGAAATCGCGCGAAGACTGTTTGGATTACGCCGAGCAGCACGGCATTCCGGTGGCGGCTAGCCGTGAGAAAATCCACAGCCGCGACCGCAATTTGTGGCACCTCAGTCACGAGGGCGGAGAACTGGAAGATGCCGCGAACGCGCCGCTGCCAACCACCTGGCAGATGACCCGCTCGCCCCAGGACGCGCCAGACAAAAACGAGCAGGTGACGATCGGATTCGAAAAGGGGATTCCGGTCACCGTCAACGGCATGAAGCTGCCTCCAGTCTCGCTGGTCGAGTTGCTGAATGAAATTGGAGCGCGCAACGCCATCGGCCGGATTGATCTGGTGGAGAACCGCTTTGTCGGAATGAAGTCGCGCGGCTGTTATGAAACGCCTGGCGGAACCTTGCTGGTTGCCGCGCATCGCGAACTGGAAGCGCTGTGCCTGGAGCGCGAGGTAGCACACTTTAAGCAGCACGTGGGGCTGAAGTATGCGGAACTGGTCTACTTCGGTCTGTGGTTCACGCCGCTGCGCGAGGCGCTGGACGCTTTTGTCGCCAGCACGCAAAGAGATATGACCGGCAGCGTAACGCTGTCTCTGTATAAAGGAAACGTTTCGGTGATGAGCCGCCAGTCCGAGCACTCGCTCTACCGCACCGATCTCTCGTCGTTCACCATGGGCGATAGCTACGATCAGAAAGATGCGGAGGGCTTCATTCGCATCCTCGGCTTGCCGTCGCGCGTACGCGCGCGGGGTCGCGTGGAGGTTACGCGATGAAGATGTGGTTGGGCCGGTTCCGGCAGCCGCTGGACCCCCAATTCGAGCGCTGGCAGCGGTCGTTCGATTTCGACCGGCGGTTGCTGCGTTACGAACTGGCGGCCAGCGGAGCTCACGTTCGATCCCTGAAGAATGCAGGGGTTCTGTCCGCCGACGAACTCATCAGCATTCTCGAAGGACTGCAGCAGATTGGCAAGATGGCCGCGGCGTCTGAGGATCCTATCGAAGACAAAGAGGCCGAGGACGTTCACCATTTTGTTGAGAAGCAACTGGTGGCGCGGATCGGTGAAGTCGGATACAAGCTGCACAGCGGACGCAGCCGTAACGAGCAGATCGCTACCGACCTGCGCCTCTATGTGCGGGCGGCGATCGATGAGGTACGGAAGGAATTGGCGGATGTGTGCTGCGCTTTCACCGACCGCGCCGAACACGCCGGAAACGCCTCGATGCCCGCCTACACGCATTTGCAGCGGGCTGAGCCCGTGCTGGTTGCACACTGGCTGCTGGCATATGTTGAAATGTTCTTGCGTGATGCCGGCCGCCTTGCCGATTGCCGTAAACGTTTGAACGTGTGTCCGCTGGGATCGGGCGCCGTCGCCGGGGCCACGTTGCCGCTCGATCGCGCGTTCATGGCGGAAGAACTCGCCTTCGATGGACCGACGGCGAACAGTATCGACGCGACTAGTGATCGCGATTTCGTTCTGGAGTTCGTCAACACGCTCTCGCTGCTGGCGCTGCACTTGAGCCGGTGGGCGGAGGAGATGATCATTTTCTCTACGCAAGAGTTCGGCTTTGTGCAGTTACCCGAGGCCTATTCCACGGGCAGCAGTGCTATGCCTCAGAAGAAAAACCCGGATCTTCTGGAACTCGTACGGGGCAAGACCGGCCGCGTCATCGGTAGCGCAACCGCACTGACGATTACGCTGAAAGGCCTGCCGCTGGCTTACAACAAAGACCTGCAGGAAACGCAAGAGTCCTTGTTCGATGCCACGGATACCGCGCTAGGATTGCTCCCCCTGGTCGCCGCGTGGATGAAAGCCGTGGAGTTCGACCACGATCGCATGAACGACGCGGCGCAGTCAGGATTCATGAACGCCTGGGCAGCAGCGACTTACCTGGTCAACCGCGGCGTTCCTTCGCGTCTCGCGCACGAGCAGATCGGCAAGGCCGTAAAGTTGTGCGGGGAAAAACATTGCGAGCTTCACGATCTGACGCTCGACGAGCTGCGCGCTCTGAATCCCGTATTCGATGAGAGTTTTCGTGACCATCTGAAACCGGCTTCGGTGTTGGCGATTCATGATGTTGTCGGCGGCACCGTGCCGGCCCGCGTGCGGCAAGACGTTCTCGTGGCAAGAAAGAAAATCGAGTCTCTGCGCGAGGAGGTCAATTTCCATGCGCACGCGTAAAGCCATCTTGCCGGATGCGAAGCACATCCACGAACTGATCTCAGCCTATTCGGGCGATGGAACTTTGCTGCCGCGCACGCTGGCCGAGATTTGCGAGAACGTAAGAGATTTTGTGGTTCTGGAAAATGAAGGCCGCATCATCGGATGCGGCGCCCTGCATCTTTACGGCACACACCTCGCTGAAATTCGTTCGATTACCGTGGGGCCGCGGGCTCAAGGCAACGGCGGCGGCACCCGGCTGATGAAGGCGTTGATGACCGAAGCCAAACGGCATCGCGTGGATTGCATCTGCCTCTTCACACGCGCTCCCGAATTCTTTGCGCGCCAAGGCTTTTCCATGGCGCGGCGTGAAGATCTTCCCGACAAAATCTACAAGGATTGTCACGTCTGTCCCAGGTTTCACGCCTGTGATGAAGTCGCCATGGTGCGGGGCAAGCTTCCTACATTCGCCATCCTCCCCGAACCGGCGAACTGGCTGGTAAGCTCGAGGCCCTGGCGCCTGCTCCTTGACCATGAGCGTAAGTAGTCTTGAGTCGGCGAGGCCGAACGCTCATCCTCACCCCATCCCCAAAAAGATGCGCAATCCCCTGTTTCCCGGTCCGCGGATGCTATCATGCAAAAACGATAAGGCTGGCAGAATTCACAGCAAAGGATGATTCACGATGGCAATCGTCACGCCGGGCACTTCCACCTCCACCGCCGCTACCGCGCCTGATCATTCTTCTTCGTACAGGGCGCCGCTGACGGTAGTCACTACGCTGTTCTTCATGTGGGGATTTCTCACCTGCCTGAATGACATTCTTGTCCCTCACTTGAAACCAATTTTCGATCTGAACTACACGCAGGTCATGCTGATTCAGTTTGCCTTCTTCGGAGCATATTTTGTTTTCTCCATACCGTCGGCGAAGATCATTGACTGGATTGGCTATCAGCGCTCGATGGTTGTGGGCTTACTAACCATGGGCCTGGGTGCATTTCTTTTCGTGCCTGCAGCCAGCGTTCCCTCATACCCGTTGTTCCTGGTGGCGCTCATCGTGCTTGCCGCCGGAATCACGTGTTTACAGGTGGCGGCCAATCCTTATGTAACAGTGCTGGGCAAGCCCGAGACCGCTTCCAGCCGCTTGAATCTGACCCAGGCATTCAACTCCCTGGGAACCTTTCTGGCTCCTTTCTTCGGCGGCGTGCTGATTCTGACTGCAGCGCCAAAAACCCTGGAAGAGATCCGCGCGCTGGCGCCGGATGCCCTGCAGGCCTATCGCCTTCACGAGGCGGCCACCGTCAAGCTACCCTACGTGCTTCTTGGAATCGCGCTGGTTATTCTGGCGATCGCCATCGGCAGTTTCAAATTGCCGAAAATCCCCCACGCTCAGCACCAGATCGGTGAAAAGGTAAACGACTCGATCTGGAGGCATCCCAATCTGATCTTTGGTGCGATCGGAATTTTCGTATACGTTGGCGCCGAAGTTTCTATCGGAAGTTTTCTAGTGAACTACTTCAGCCAGCCAGACATCGGCGGACTGACGGCAAGAGTCGCGGCCGATTTCGTTGCCTTTTACTGGGGTGGGGCCATGGTCGGACGATTTATCGGATCCGGGCTCTTACAGAAGATGAAGACCGGACAACTGCTGGGAATTTGCGCAGTGTGCGCTGCCGCCCTCGTGACGATTTCCATGTTTACCACAGGACACTTTGCCATGTGGAGCATCCTCTTGGTCGGGTTCTTTAATTCCATCATGTTCCCCAGCATTTTTACTCTGGGCGTAGCGGAACTTGGCCCGCTGACCGGCGATGGCTCCGGAGTCATGATCATGGCGATCGTTGGCGGAGCCCTGATCCCGCTTGCGCAAGGCGCGGTTGCCGATAAGATCGGCATCCACCACGCCTTCTTTCTTCCTGTGATCTGCTATCTCTACATTCTGTTCTTCGCTCTGAGCGGTTCAAAGCCCAACAGCGAACGACATGCGCGTACTTAAGGCGTATGGGCGCGTGAGCGCCCATACGTTGAACTTGGATGTGAACGGAAATCAGGAAAGAACTGCTTCGCTTTTGTCAGTAGAGAGTCGGATTGAACAACGGCGCCGTACCCCCGTCAAATCTGTACGGATACCAACTCAGGGTTGCAGCGGGAATTTTGCATGGATTTAACCGCATCTTCGGCGGTGAATCTCCCCATGGCCAGTGCCAGCTTTCGGTTCGTTGTGGTCTGAATGGGGCTGCGGTCAACGCGCAACACGTATTCAGCAGCTCGAGCGCCGCCGCGATTCACTTTCACAAGAAACTTGGTGTTTTTCATGAATTCCCCTTTTAGTTATTAGGATGAGCTAGACAGCAAACCACCGAAGCGACACAAAAATCCCTGACAGACAAACAGCGCACTTCTCCGCGGACACGCGCTAAATGCAAGATTTCAAGATGGGACGGACTTTAGTTCCGAAAGCTCGAAAGCGAAGAAGGGATATTTCCCTCAGCTATAATACTAAGCTGGTTTGCTGCTATTGTCAACCGGCAATCGAGCATTAGATCGAGCGCTCTGGGCGGCTCAACAGGTCAATCTTCATTGTTGCAAAGCCTGGCCAGCCTGCGGATGAACCTGCTGGTCTTTGATCTGGCTGGCATCCCAGCCGCCGCCCAGGGCTTTCACCAGGTAGACGGAGCTGACCATCTGCTGCCCGAGCAGTTGCGTCTCCAGCCGTTCGCTGGTGAGCAGAGTAGTCTGCGCCGTGATGACGTCAAGGTAGCTGGTGACTCCACCAATGTATCGATTGTTGGCGATCGCCAAGGCGCGGCGCGCATCTTCGACGGCCGCTCCCTGCGTGGCGAGAGCTTGCGAGAGCATGCTCAGATTGCTGATGCCGTCCTCGACTTCCTGAAACGCCGTGAGCACCGACTGGCGGTAGTTGGCCACGGATTGGTCATACGCAGCCTGCGCGGCCGCAAGATTGGCGCGATTTCGTCCGCCCTCGAAAATCGGCTGCAAGGCGTCGGCTCCAAGCGACCAGAAAAGGCTTGGCGCATTGAGCAGCGGCTCGAGGTCACGGCTCTGCCATCCCCCGGATCCGCTCAGAGTGATGTGCGGATAGAAAGCTGAGTGCGCGATTCCAACTTGAGCGTTTTGATAAGCCATCAGGCGTTCGGCCCGCGAAATATCCGGCCGGCGCTCTAGCACGTCGGAAGGCACGCCGAGCGGAACTGGCGGTGGCGTGGCCTGCAACGACGCGACCGGCACGCTGACGTTCGAAGCCGCCTGACCCATGAGCACCGCAATAGCGTGCTCATTCTGCGCCCGCGACTGCTGCACCAGCGCAAGCTGCGACAACGTGGAATCCAGCAGCGCGGACTGCTGAGCAACCTCCAGTCCGCTGGCAATTCCACCCTCGTGGCGGTTATTCACCAGATCGAGCCCTTTGCGCTGATAGCCCACGGATTCCTGCACCACCTGCCACTCAGCGTCCAACTCACGCAGCGTGAAGTAGTCGGCGGCGAGTTCGGCAGTGAGCACCAACTGGACGTTTTGCAGATCAGCAGCCGTTGACTGTAGCGACGCGTTTGCCGCTTCCACGTCACGTCGCACGCGTCCAAAGAGATCGACCTCGTAACTCAGCGAGAACGGAATCGTAAAGACGTTCTGCGTATACGGCCTGATAGACTGCACCACTCCGTTCAGAGGACGATTGCCGGAGCCGCGCTCCCGCACCGCGCTGGGATCCGCCGCAAGCTGCGGGAACATGCCCGCGGTGGCAACTCGCGCCAGCGACCGAGCCTGCTCTAAGCGGTCGCGTGCGGCTGCCAGAGACTGGTTAGCCTGGAGTAATTGCTGTTCGTAGGCGTCGAGCGCGGGATCGTGAAATACCTGCCACCACGCGCCTTTGGGAATAGCGTCCTTGGGCGCAGCCTGCTCCCATGGCGGTTGCGTCTTCCATGCATCCGGCGCCGGCACCGGAGCCGCGGGCCGGCTGTATCGCGGGCCAACCGTGCATCCGGCCGCAAGGCCGAGAAGGAGAAGAGCGGCTGGGATTGCGGCTCGTCTCACGATCCACTGCCTTTCTGCTGCTCCGGTTGTACTACGTTCACCCGCTGGCCGTCCTCAAGCGAGTCCGCCGGGTTGACGACAATCTGGTCCGTCGGTAAGACGCCGCCAAGAATCTCCAGCGTAGTGCCGTAGTCGCGCCCAATGTTGATCGGACGCAACTCCACCTTGCCGCCGCTGCCCACGACCGCGACCCGCGGCCCTTCAGCACGGAACAGCATCGCGTTGACCGGAATCGTAACTTTGTTCACTCCCGAACCAACGGCAAAGTGTACTTCCCCGAACGAGCCGGGCAGCAGCCGTCCATCTTTATTAGGCACGTCCACCTCAGTCAGCAGAGTCCGCGTGGCCGGATCAATCGCCTCGGCCGTGCGCACGACCTTCCCGACAAACTTCTGCCCGGGGAACTCCTGCAAAGTGACGGCGGTCTGGGCGCCAACCTTTATGAACGGCGCGTAGGCCTGCGGAACGCTGGTGTAAACGCGCAAGGGGTCGACCCGCGCCAGGTCAAACAGTTCGCGCCCGGCCGCGCCCGCGCCCGCGTTGATCAACGCTCCGGGATCGACGTTGCGCTTAGTGAGCACTCCGGAAAACGGAGCGTAAACATCCTTGAAGCCCTCAAGCTGTTCGAGGCGGCGGACGTTGGCGTCGGCGGCGGCCAGGTTCGCCTGGCTCTGTTTGTATCCACTGTCATACTGATCGGCTTCCTGCGCGGAAACGGAGTCTGTCTTCCGCAGGTTCTGCCAGCGGTCGGCGCTGATTTTTGCCAGCTCCATTTGCGCGACGATCTGCTGACGCGCGGCTCGAGTCTGGTTCAACTCCTGATCCACCTCGGGAGTATCAATCTTTGCCAGCAACTCACCCTTGGTCACGCGGCTCCCAATGTCCTTGTACCAGCGCACGAGATAGCCGCTCGTACGCGCGTAAATCGGAGACTCCTCATAGGCCTGCAGAGAACCGGGCAGCACCAGATCCTCATCAGGTTTTTCCGACTGCGGATAAACCAGCGCGACCGTCGGCACGGTCTCTCGTTCCGTCTCTTTGGCCAGTGCACGCTCATGGCTCACGTGGTCCCACAGCGTGAGCCCACCCCCCGCCCGCAATCACCAGCACCAGCAATAGCACGCCGACGATCATCAGGGCGCGGCGCGGCGGCGCGGGCGGAACCTCGGGGGGTTGCTCGATCCCCGAAGCTTGGTGCCGCGATTGCTGTTGGATCGCCGCAATTTCCTCGTCGAGCCGGGCTTGAGCACTCTGCGCATGATGTTCCTCGGCTTGGCCCGTCAGTTTGGATCGGTCTTCTGCACTCATACTAAGACTCCAATTCCTGCGAAAACTGTTCACCCACGTTCTTTCAGTTGTCCCTCGCGTGCAAGCCTGGCCTCGCGGCGGCCGTGGAAGATGGCGAACACGCTCGGCACAAAAAACAAAGTGGCGACCGTGGCAAACAGCAGTCCGCCGATTACGGCTCGGCCCAGGGGTGCGTTCTGCTCGCCGCCTTCACCAAAGCCCAACGCCATAGGAACCATGCCAATAATCATGGCCAGCGCGGTCATCAGCACGGGACGCATACGCGTGTATCCGGCGGCGACGGCTGCCTGCGCCGCGGGAATGCCTTCGTCCAGTTGCTCGCGCGCGAAGCTGACCATCAGAATCGAATTCGCCGTGGCGACGCCCATGCACATGACCGCGCCGGTAAGCGACGGCACGCTCAGCGTAGTTCGTGTTAGCAGCAGAAACCAGCAGATTCCCGCCAGCGCACCCGGCAACGCCGCGATGATGATGAACGGATCAAGCCACGACTGAAAGTTAATCACGATCAGCAAATAAACCAGCAGGATCGCTCCCGCCAGCCCCAGGCCCAATCCCACGAACGACGAGCGCATGGTGACCACCTGCCCGCGCACGACGATCCGCGTGCCGCGCGGCAATTGGCCGTCGAACGTCTTGAGCACTTTATCGGCATCGGCGGCGACCGCGCCCAGATCGCGGTCCTGGGTGCTGGCGTAAACGTCGATCACTGGCTGCACGTTGTAATGGTTGACCGTGGCGGGGCGCGCCGCCGGATATACCTGTACCAGGTTACCCATCAACTGTGTTCCTTGCTGCGCAATCACCGGTATAGCCATCAGGTCTTGCATGCCGGTCATGCGGTATTGCGGGGCCTGCACCGCCATCTGGTAAGTCACGCCATTGCGCGGATTGAGCCAGAAATTCGGAGCCGTCTGGAAGCTGCCGCTCAGCGACACCAGCATGCTCTGCGCCACGTCGCGCGCCGTGAGCCCAACTTGCGTCACCCGCGTGCGGTCAATATCCATATGCAGCGTTGGCAGGGAGAGCAATTGCTGCACGTGTACATCGGAGGCGCCGGGAATGTGCCGCATTTTGTTCGCGATCTGCTGCGCGATCAGATAACTCTTGCCCATGTCCGTGCCCACAATCTGCACATCGATGGGCGCAGGCAGACCAAAATTAAGAATCTGCGAAACAATATCGGCGGGCTGGAAGAAAAACTCGACCCCCGGAAAGCGCTGCGGCAACAACTCCCGCAGATGCCGGATATACCCCGCTGTCGGATGGTGATGCTCGGGATTGAGCGCGATCAGAATCTCCGCATCGCTGGTGCCAATCGTCCCGTTCGAACTGTAAGACTGGTTAATGCCGGAGTTCGGCAGACCGACGTTGTCGAGAATCGTCTGCAATTCGTCCTTAGGAATCTCCTTCCGCAGGACGCCTTCAACTTCGTCGCAGAGCCGCGCCGTCTCTTCCACGCGCAAGCCGGGACGCCCGCGTACATGCAGGCGCAACTGCCCCGCATCCACTTGCGGAAAGAAATCTTGTCCCAGGAAAAGAAACAGCCCCAGAGACAGCACGCAAAAGATCAACAAGCAAAATACGAAGGCGCCGCGATGCTCGAGCGTGGTTTCGAGCAACCGCTCGTAGCCCCGGCGGAAGTCTTCGAACTTGCGCTCAAAGTCGCGCTGAAAGCGGCCGAGGAACGACTTGGGCGTTTCCGCGCGATGTTCATGGCCGCGCATGATGAACATCACCAACGTAGGGATCAAGGTTCGCGAGAGCAGATAGCTGGCCAGCATGGCGAAACTCACAGCCTCCGCCAGCGGTACGAACAGGAATTTCGCCACGCCCGCCAGGAAGAACATGGGCACAAAAACGATGCAGATGCTGAGCGTCGACACAAATGCAGGCACGGCAATCTGTTGTGCGCCGTCGAGAATGGCCTGCTTCATTTCCTTGCCCAGGGCAAGGTTGCGCTCGATGTTTTCGATTTCCACCGTGGCGTCATCCACCAGGATTCCAACCGCAAGCGCCAATCCTCCCAGGGTCATGATGTTGATGGTTTCGCCGATGGCTCCCAGCATGATGATCGAAACGAAAATCGAGAGCGGAATGGAAACGGAAATGACGATGGTAGGCCGCCAATCGCCGAGGAAGAGAAGAATCATCACGGCGGTAAGAGCCGCCGCGATCAACCCCTCGCGCAACACGCCCTGAATCGAGGCGCGCACAAACAGGGACTGGTCAAAGAGCGCGGTGACTTTCAGTTCGGGAGGCAGCGACTGTGCCGCCTGCACCACAATGTTCTTGATCCCCGCGACAATTTGCAGCGTGGAGGCGTTGCCGATCTTGTAAATCGACATCAGCGCCCCGCGGTTTCCATCCTGACGCACGATGTTCGTCTGCGGCGAAAATCCGTCGCGGATGTGGGCCACATCGCGCATGTACAACGTCGCTCCGTTGACGGTCTTGACCGGCAGCTCGTTCAATTCCGCAATCGTCGCCGGAGTTCCGTTCATCTCCACGTTGTATTCCACCGGACCGAGCTTCACCGTGCCGCTGGGGAGAATCAGATTCTGCGCGTTGACGGCGGTCACAATGTCGTTCGGCGACAGACCGTATGCCTGCAGCTTCGGCAGGTCCAGGTCCACCTGAATCTGACGTATCTTGCCGCCGTAGGGATATGGCGTAGCCGCTCCCTGCACCGTCGCCAGATAATTGCGCAAGAAGTTCTGGCCTAGATCGAACAGCTGTTGCTCGGGCAAGGTCTTGCTGCTCAGTCCGAGCTGGACGATCGGCGTAGTGGAAGCGCTATAGGAAATGACCAGCGGCGGCACCGTGCCGGGCGGAAGGCCGCGCAACGTAGTCTGAGCGATCGCGGTGATTTCTGCGATGGCGCCTTGTACGTTCGTGCCCGGACGGAAAAAAACCTTGATGACGCCTAAACCGTTTACCGACTGGGACTCCATGTGCTCGATATCGTTTACGGTGATGTTGATGCCACGTTCGGAATTGGTTACGATACGGTCGGCCATATCCTGCGGCGACATGCCGATATAGGACCAAACCACGGAAACTACCGGAATGTTGATATCGGGGAAGATGTCCGTCGGAGTTCGGAAAACCGTAACGACAAAAAGGATAATGATGACGAGCGCCATCACCACGAAGGTATAGGGACGCCTGAGCGCTAACGCAACTATCCACATCGGTTAGGCACACTCCAGAATCTGGACCACCGCACTGCAAGGAAGCAAAGAAACAACGCGGACTCGATTTTAGATTCGATACTGACCGTATTGGATTCCAAGTCCGCTTTGATTATATTGTAGGGTAAGATCATGCGCCAAGAATCTCCGGCTCCTCAATATAGCGGCGGAGGCCGCCACAAGCGCTCTCGCGGGCGCCCGCGCAGCGAAAAAGCCCGCGTGGCTATTCTGCGCAGCACGCTGAAACTTCTCGCGGAGAATGGCTTTTCCGGTCTGAGCATTGAAGCCGTAGCAGCCCGCGCCAACGTGGGCAAGGCAACTGTCTACCGCTGGTGGCCCAACAAGGCCGCTCTTATCACGGACGCTTTCGCCAGCAGCACGGGCCGGAAGCTGCACTTCCCCGATACCGGCTCCGTTTTCACGGACATGAACCAGCAGATGCGCCAGGTCGTCAAAATTTTTCGCAGCCGGCGCGGGCGCATTCTTTCCGCCATTCTTGCCGCCGGACAGAGCGACGGAGACGTCATCGCCGCATTCCGCCAACGCTTCATGAGGCCCCGCCGCCAGGAAGCCTACGCGACGCTGCGACGCGGAATTCAACGCGGCGAACTGCGCAAGGATGTGGACATGGACCTGCTCCTCGATTCACTCTACGGGCCCATCTACATGCGATTTCTAATCCGTCACGATAAGTTGACGCCCGGCTTCGTCGACAGTCTTTGCCAACTGGTGCTGGCCGGAGTCCGTCCCTGAGAAGTCCTCCTACCGCGGTATCCACTGCGCGTGGTTCGTGAACAGGCCGTTCACAAAACAGATTTGGTAGGCAACGAAGAGACCGAAGCCAAGACTGAGCAACCCCGAAGCCAATGCCAGCCGCTGCGGAAACTTCTGACGGCCCCTTCCCATCATCGTGAATGCCGAGGCAATGCTCATAGTGATCAGCATCATGCCCGCAATCGTCCCCACGCCAAAGACCAACAGATAAGCGACCGCCCAATGCACGTTTCGGATCGTAGTCAAGACCAGCAAAGCCACAGCGGCTGAACCGGCAAGTCCGTGAACGATGCCCACCACCAGCGGCCGAAGATATTGATAGAGGCTGACTTTGCCGAAGACGCGGTCCATCCAATCGAGGGGCGCGTGGTTGCTCTCATGTTGGTGAGCGTGCAAATGGTTGTGGATATAGTCTCCGTGGCTGTGGGGATGAGAGTGGACAAGGGTCTCTGCCCCATGATCAGGCGCTGATCCAGCAGGAACCGCTCGCACAAACCCGGCTATATTCCACAGACCTAGGAGAATCAGCATCACTGCCACCGACAGCTCCATGCTGAGCCCGACCCGCACCGGAATGACAAGATTGAAGAGAATGATTGCAGCCCCGACCACGAAGATGGTAAGCGTGTGGCCGACGCCCCAGAATGCTCCGATCAAAGCCGCCCGCATGCTGTTGCGCTGATTGCTGACGATGGTCGTAACTGCGATGACGTGATCGGGATCGGTGGCGTGGCGCATCCCCAGAAAGAATCCCACCGCGAGGATGGACAAGAAACCGATCATGATTCCGCCCGGACAAGCTCCGCTGCGTGGACAACTCTATCAGGCAAGCCACAAGAAATGCCAGCATACGCTGGCCAGTGGAGTGGAGCGAAGCGAGCTTCCGGCGAATGCATCAGGACGCTGGAACAGGTGACAGGCTTTCTAACAGAACCTCAAAAATCACAGCAGGACCAAGGTCAAAGGCGTCGGACAGGAGTGTCCGACCCACACCCTCTTACTGCTTGAGTGTGCCGGTCCAGTTGATGATGACTTCCTGAGGATGAGCCTGGCCTCCGCTCAGCGCCTTCAGCGCCGGAAAACGCTCGCCTGGCGCCGGCGGTCCGAGAGCGGCGAATTCGTTCGCATGGATCGGCAGCGCGCTCGGCGTTCCGAATTCGAAAGTCTCAACGTTCTGGATGGGCACCACCATAACCTTATCTGCGACGGCGTAGTAGATTTGCTTGCCGTCGGCGGTCCAGTGCGGAGAACCTCCGCCACCATTGGAAACCTGCCATTTTCCTCCCGGACCGGGGAATGCGGTTACATAGACTTCAAACCTTCCCGATTCATCGGAAGTGTAGGCGAGCCACTTGCTGTTGGGCGAGAGGGCGGCGCCGTTTTCATTGGCCGGTGATTGAACGAAAGGAATCAACTTCTTGTCACCGTCGAGATCGATGTAGTAAACGTCCTGGCGAGTGGTATTGTTCTGCACCATGAAAAAAAGATAGCGGCCGTTGGGAGACCAGCTGGTCACGTTGGCAAATGTCTTGGGAGTGTCCAACTTTTCCTGATTGCCGGAACCGCTAGTGGGCTGAATCCAGATTCCACCCGTGGCTGTGCCGGCGATGGTGCCGACGGCGATCATCTTAGCGTCGGGAGAAAATGCGAAGGAGATGCTGGCCGCATCGGCGAATGTGCTGCGCGACATGGTGTTGCGGCTGGCATCAATGACCCACACGTCTCCCTTGCCAGTATCGGGATCGGGGCGCGACAGCCCGACCAGGGAGCCATCGGCTGAGGCGCGCGGCGACATGTAGAGACCGGGTTCGCCAAAGCGTCCAACCTCTTTGCCGGTACGATCGACCCACATGGGCTGGGTCTTCTGCAACGATCCATGACGGTACACTAGCGTGCCGTGGGCGGCGGTGAAGGCCGCGAGGTCGCGCGCGTTCCAGTAGTCGAGCTTCTCGGCGACGGGTACTGCGTCGCCACCGAGCTTGAGCGACTTAGGATCGAAACGCTGGGCCACCAGCACGGTTTCTCGAAGGTACAGCAGGTATCCATCGGAATACTGCGCGTTCGAGGCGCTCGGCAAAATCTCGCGCGGCAGCTCGCCAGAGAGCGACGCGCCATACAACGCACCCACGGCAGCGGTCGTGCTCGCCGCCCCGACTGCCTCGCGATAGGTAAAGAGGAAATGATCGCCATCGGGGAGAAAGTATGGGTTGCGATGAGTCCAGCCCGCTTTTGCCTCGGTGATTTTTTGGGGCGAGCCTCCACCCTCGGGCACCTTGTAGAGCGGCTCACGAATGTTGGGGGTGAAGATGATTACGCCGCGCGGACTCCACGATGCGCCGCGGCCTTCGGGGGCATCGCAGAGCACCTGCACGGGTCCGCCAGCCAGCGCCACTTTCTTCAACTTGCCCGCTGAAAAAAATCCGATGTACTTGCCATCGGGCGACCAGAAGGGAAAGGTTGGCCGCTCAACTTCCGTCTGATGGACCGCGCCGGTGGTTATGTCGCGCACCCACAACTTGGTTTCCGAAGGATCACCGGTCAGGAAGGCGAGTTTGGAACCATCGGGAGAAAGCGCCGGCGCGCCGGACACAACGGAGGTGAACTCCGTATCGACGGGCGGCAGCCAGGATGCGGTCAAGGGCCGTCGCGCGTCTTCAAGCGCAGAGCGGCTCGACAAGAAAATGGCGAGGGCTGCGGCAGCAAGAATCCAACCTACGGCGGCAGCAACCAGCAGCGTGCGCTTGTGCACGACCCGGCGGGCGCGGATCTGTGCCGGGGCAGCGAGTTGGCTGGCCGAGGCCGCCGCGATCCATTTCAGTTGCAGTTTCAGGTCGTGAACCGTTTGGAAGCGCTCTTCGGGATCCTTCGCCAGGCAAGACTTGATGACTTGCTCCAGCGCGGGAGGGGACATGCGCTGCACCATTGAAATCGGCGGCGGCTCCGACGCCAGAATTGCTGCTACGAGGCTGGCCTGGCTCTTGCCGGTGAACGCGCGCTTGCCCGTCGCCATTTCATATAGCACTGCGCCCAGCGCAAAAATGTCGGATCGAGCGTCGGCTTCTTTGCCTTCGGTCTGCTCCGGCGACATGTACTGGAACGTGCCCACTATCGTCCCGTGCGCGGTGAGCGGTTGATCGGCTGACGGGTGGGAGATCGTCATGGTCAGGCTGGAAGCCGGTGATGTGCCCGCCGGAGTGGCTTTGGCCAAACCGAAGTCCATCAGCTTCGCGCCGGTTTTCGTTAGCATTACGTTTGCCGGTTTCAAGTCGCGATGGACGACGCCGCTCTTGTGCGCCCGCTCCAGTCCCTCGCAAATTACGATGCCGTATTTCAGAACCTGCTCGGTCGTTAGCGGACCTTTACGCAAGCGGTCGGCCAGAGTCTCGCCTTCCAGAAACTCCATGACCAGGAAATCGACGCCATTCTGATGACCGACATCATGCAGAGTGCAGATGTTGGGATGGTTCAGAGAAGAGATGGCCCGGGCTTCGCGGTCGAAACGCTGTTTGGCTTCGATATTGTCGGAAAGATGGCCGGGGAGGATTTTGACCGCGACCGTGCGGTCGAGGCGAGTATCCTTCGCCCGATAAACCTCTCCCATGCCCCCGGCCCCCAAGGGAGATTGGATTTCATACGGGCCGAGTTTCGTGCCAGAGGTGAGTGCCATGCGCGGGCACAATTATAGCCCTCATTAGCCGGGAGCGCGCACAACGGTGTAGCGCGGGCCGCCTCTTACGGTTTACGTTTCTGCCGCCGGAGTAACGGACTCGTACGATATCCAAGCCGGGCAATTTCGATTGCAGCGACAATGTAAAGCGCTCGAAGATTCAGTTTTGATCCTGCTCTGCGGTCCGGATTTTTGAAAAGCATTAACATGCCTTTAACACCGGATTCACATTACCTCTCTACCATCAGTCGTCCCTTAAGCCACTGAAATCCTGTTTCAAGACCACAGGTGCCTGAGCGAGTTGCATTTCGCCAGGAACCATCCGCAGACCTTTTCCCGGTCAAGGAACTGATTCGCAAGGAGCTGAAGCAATGAAACCAAAGCGCTCACCTTCGATTCTTTCTCTGTTTTTGAACCACACTGCCGTGTTGATCATCGTTCTAACTGTGGTTCTAATCGGGGCAACGACGGCTTATGCACAAATCGATCGTGCAGTACTGGAAGGCACGGTGACCGACGCATCGGGAGCCGTAGTCGCCGGAGCTGGCGTAAAGATTCTGCCGGTGGACACCAATATCTCTGAGGAACAGCGGACCAATTCCAATGGTTACTACCGCTTTCCTGGTCTGGCAGTCGGCCGCTATACCGTAACCGTGACAGATGCCGGCTTCAAGACTAGAGTCATTGAAGGAGTGATTCTGCAGGTCGGCCAGACCAGGACCCTGGACGCTGCGCTGGCTGTGGGCGCGCCTGCGGAAAGGGTTGAGGTGAAGGCATCGGCGGCACCTGCGGACCGCAGTTCCGCGGAAGCCGCTACCGTCGTTCGCGCGGACCAGATCGCGAATCTGCCCAACAATGGGCGTGACTGGTCAAGTTTTACGCTGCTCGCACCTTTCGCGCAGGATGATGGGGGTGGCGATCAGCGCACCATTCGTTTTGCGGGCCGCGCCCGCGATGACAACAACTTTCAGATTGACGGAGTCGATGCCGGCGGTATTCAGGAGCAGGCTCAGAAGTCGCAAACCCGTCTGCAAATATCTCAGGACGCTATTGAGGAATATCGCGTCAACAGCGCGTTATACGATGCCGAGTACGGCACGCAAGCCGGCGGTCAAATTGACGCCGAGACCAAGCATGGCGGCAACGAGTTCCACGGCTCACTGTTTGGGTACCTCAGGAATTCCGTATTCGATTCGCGCAACTTCAATGACTTTGACGTGAACGGCAATCCTGCGATCCCGCCATTCCGCTTCGGACAATATGGAATGTCGCTGGGTGGGCCGGTGGTCAAGAACAAATTGTTTTTCTTCCTGAACTACGAGGGCCTTCGTCAATACGGAGCGACGACAATCCAGGTGCTCGTGCCCAACCCGCTTACTCAGCAGGCTACTCTGGCAACATCACCGCGGATGTGTTCCATTCTGCAGGCTTTTCCGTGGCGCGCGTCTACCGGTTCCATCGGAGTCTGCAATCCCATCCATGTTTATCCCGACGCAGCGTTTACGGATCAGACCAGCAATGGCTTGCCAGACTCCGATCAGCTGACGGCCCCTGCCCCAACCACCGTCCACGAGGACACCTGGCTTGTCCGAATGGACTACAAGTTAAACGAGAGCACCATGTTGTACGGAAGCGCACACCGGGACATCAGCCTGGTGAGTGGTACCAACGGCAGCGGCTCCGTTCCGTACGATCTGCTGCAGACGATCAATCATCCCGCCGGTTACTACGTTGCCCTGCAGCACACTTTTTCGCCGAGGCTGCTGAATGTGGTCAAGGCTTACGTAAACCGCGCCCCATTCCTCAATCCGCAGACTCCGCCTCTGCCCTATTCTGTCGCGACCAACAACTGGGCCACGCTCAACAACAATCAGACGGATCACGAAGTTGGGACTACTTTTGGCGTTGTCGACAACCTAACCCTCGTGCGCGGCCGCAACACGTTCAAGACCGGTATCGAGATTCGCCGGGTTCGCCTGAATCAAGGTGTGACTGCCGGCAACACTCTTTCCTTTCAGGACAACAGCAGCACATTGGATACGGGCTTTGTAAACGCGGACCTCTACGGAATTTCCTACACTTCGACCTGGTGCTGCCACAAGCTGCGACGCACATTTTATATGCCCTATTTCCAGGATGAGTGGAAGGTCAGGCCCAATCTGACTCTGAACCTCGGATTGCGCTGGGAATACTACGGAGTGGCGCACGAGGCCGACAATCGCACTACGGTTTTTGACGTCAACGAATTTCATGGAGTCTGTATCGGTTCAGGCTCCACCAATGGTCCTTTTCCAACCCCGATTAACACCCCTCCGTGTCCCAGGAACCCGGCGCTTTACAACGCCAACTACAAAAACTTCGATCCGCGCGTCAGTTTTGCATGGGCTCCGGGCATTTTCCATGGGAAGACGGTGATTCGATCGGGCTTTGGGATTTATCACGGCGCAGCACAAAACGACGATCTAAACGCCGGGCTGGAGAGCGATCGCTTAACCGCCTTTGCCACTTTCGATCCCTCTTCAAACGGCACGCCCCTTTTGCCGGCCTATCAGCAGACCAACCCGGATCTCAGCAGCCTGCCCACGGGAACCCAGCAGCAACCTCGCGCCTTGCAGCGCCATGGCCGCCGCGACCTGTACGCCGAAACCTGGGGATTGACCATCGATCGCGAACTACCTTCCAACTTTTTGGCATCGGCGCAGTATCTTGGATCGCGGGGAGTGCGCCTGTTTTCTCGTGGAGGGGTGAACTTCTGCACGACCCAACCACAGGGGACCGACGCCAGCGGCAACATTATTTGCACAAGGCCGCTGGACCAGTTCTATCCAGGAGGAGACCCTTACGGTTCGGTGGACTACAAATCCGACATCGGAGCGAGTACCTACAACGCCCTTCTTCTCAGTCTCGAACGTCGCCTTTCCAATGGCTTGTCTTTTCAGGGCCGTTATACCTGGTCCCATTCCATTAATGACGGATCCGTCGGCGGAGGCGAGTCGAATGGCCCTGAAAACGTAAATTGCCTCCGCTGTGACAAGGGGCCTAGCGTTTTCGATGTGCGCAACAACGTCACAGTGAACGCCGTCTACGAGCTACCCTTCGGGCCGGGCAAAGCGTTCGTGAATAACACAGGAGCACTGGGCAGGATCGTCGGCGGCTGGCAATTGAGTAGCATCGGCATCTGGCACACCGGTCATCCGTTGACGATCACGATGAATATTTCTCCTGACCAATTGCCGGACGGGAACGATCAAACCACGCAGAGGCCCGACCTTGTTCCCGGAGTTCCCATATTTCTCCCGGGAGGCGTCCAGGGCCATACTTTCCCCATCAATCCGGCGGCCTTCGCTCCTCCCCCGCTCGATCTGACAGGCATCGCTGATGCTAGTGGGAATTGCATCAACACGTGCGGCCTCGTGAGTCGTTTTGGCAATGCGCCCAACGGGTTGATCCGGGCACTTAACGTCTGGCAGATCGACCTGGCATTAACCAAGGAAACCAGGCTGACGGAGCGCGTGTCCATGAAATTTGGGGCGCAGATATTCAACATTTTCAATCACGTTCAGTTCGGCGATCCAAATCCCAACAACATCCAGTTCAACTATACTCAAGCAATGGACGGCTCGGGAAACCCGATACCCAATAGCTGGGTACTTGCGCCAGCAGGCAGCCTTGGCCTGATCGACA
>Ga0185299_10002687_pt1 | contig 26381 bp, 18 predicted proteins | sample PaiPotPPA55metaG_FD_128002 | JGI IMG/M metagenome (GOLD analysis project Ga0185299, IMG submission 128002) | Iron sulfur acid spring bacterial and archeal communities from Banff, Canada, to study Microbial Dark Matter (Phase II) - Paint Pots PPA... ...
GACTTGCATCACCGAAACTCGGAACAAGGTTCCCGACATAGCCTAAAGTCCCCTGCGCATAAATGAAGAAGAGCAGAGAGAGACAGGAAATAAGCCGTGTACATCAATTTTTCAGCAGCCTGCTAGAAGCCAGAAGCTGACTTTATGCCAGAAAACATCGGACACGTAGTGCAAATCTCGGGGCCGGCGGTCGACATTCAGTTCCCTGAAGGCAAGCTGCCGCCTATTTATGAGGCGGTGCGAGTGATCAGCGACGGCTTCACCGTCCCCACCCCGATCAACGTCGTTCTCGAGGTCCAGCAGCACTTGGGCGAGGGCCGGGTGCGCTGCATCGCCATGTCAGCCACCGACGGTATGGTGCGCGGCATGAAAGCCATCGACCAGGGGGGCCCAATTTCAGTCCCCGTCGGCCACGGCACACTTGGCCGCGTGATGAATGTGATCGGCGAGCCCGTCGATCAACTCGGTCCTATCGAGTACAAAGAGCGAATGCCGATTCACCGTCTTGCGCCTGCGTTCGATGAGCAAGCCACATCGGCGGAGATGTTTGAGACCGGCGTAAAAGTTATTGATCTGATTCAGCCGTTTTTAAAGGGCGGCAAGATCGGGTTGTTCGGTGGCGCCGGCGTTGGCAAGACTGTCGTCATCATGGAACTCATCAACAACGTCGCCAAAAATCATGGTGGCTTCTCGGTGTTTGCTGGCGTCGGCGAGCGCACTCGCGAAGGCAACGACCTGTGGTTGGAGATGACGGAATCCGGGGTGATCAAGCCCGGCGATCCCGCGCACTCAAAAGCGGCGCTTATCTACGGACAGATGACTGAACCTCCAGGCGCGCGTTTGCGCGTAGCGCTGACCGGCCTCACAGTCGCGGAATATTTCCGCGATGCCGAAGGCGCCGATACACTGCTTTTCATCGACAACATTTTCCGTTTCACGCAGGCCGGCTCGGAAGTGTCGGCGCTGCTCGGCCGCATGCCCAGCGCCGTAGGCTATCAACCAAATCTGGCGACGGAAATGGGTGAACTGCAAGAGCGCATCACGTCAACGAAGAAAGGTTCGGTGACGTCGGTGCAGGCAATTTACGTTCCCGCCGACGACTTAACCGATCCCGCGCCCGCTACCACTTTTGCTCACCTCGATGCTACCACCGTGCTTTCTCGCGCGTTGACCGAGATTGGAATTTATCCCGCTGTCGATCCGCTGGCCTCAACCTCGCGTATTCTCGATGCACGCATCGTCGGCCAGGAACATTACGATGTGGCGCAATCGGTGAAGCGAACACTGCAAACGTACAAGGATTTGCAGGACATCATCGCGATTCTCGGTATCGATGAACTTAGCGAAGATCAAAAACTCACTGTGGCGCGTGCGCGAAAGATTCAACGCTTTCTGTCGCAGCCCTTCCACGTGGCGGAACAATTCACCGGCGCCCCGGGACGTTATGTGAAAATCGCCGACACGGTGAAGGGCTTCAAGGCGATTGTCGAAGGCAAGTACGACGACATCCCCGAGCAAGCGTTTTACATGAAAGGCCCGATCGAAGAAGTGCTAGAGGCTGCGGAGAAAATGAAGACCGCAGCGTAAAAAGCTTTCAGCGCCCCAACCGGGTGCCCCTGTTGTGGCTGATAGCTGACTGCTGAGAGCTGATTATGGACACTTTCCAACTCGAGATCGTTACGCCGGAGAAGAAAGTCGTAGACACGGCGGCCACCGAGATTCAGATTCCCGGCAAGAACGGCTATCTCGGCATCCTCCCCGGGCATGCGCCGCTCATCACCGAACTTGCTGTTGGCGAAGTGGCTTTCCGCGTCGGCAACAACAACGAAGAGCAGCGGCTCGCGGTCGCATGGGGATTCGCTGAAGTGCTCCCGGATAAAGTCACAATTCTGGCCGAGACCGCCGAACGTCCCTCCGAAATTGACGTCGACCGCGCGCGCAAGTCCAAAGAACGCGCTGAGCAGCGCCTCACCAGCGGCGACTCGAATGTTGACGTCGAGCGCTCTCTGAATGCCTTGCAAAAAGCGGAAACGAGGCTGGAAGTGGCAGGGAAGAGGTAACCGTTCTAATTTGTTCTGCCCGGAGGAAATTTTGCGCCCTCCTTCACTCTTTCGACGCTTGCTCTCACTTCTGCTATTGGCGCCTTTGTTCCTTGCGGCGCAACAAAAACCTGAGCGATCCAAACCTGAACAGCCGCCGGCGCCTCTTGTGTCTCCCCAGGTTCGCGCCGACAAAACCGTGACGTTCCGCTTCCGCGCGCCAAATGCGAAGAGTGTTGACCTCGCTCTCGAAGGTGCCGAGCCGCGGGCCATGCAGAATGATGACCAAGGTGTGTGGAGCGTCACCACCTCTCCGCTCGTCCCCGATTACTACGGATATTCCTTCGTCGCCGATGGCGTGCGCCTCATCGACCCCTCCAACCATGTGCTGATTCCGAATTTACTTGCAACGGCAAGCGCCCTGCATGTTCCCGGACCATTGTCTTTGCCCTGGGAAGTGAACGCTGTACCGCATGGCGAAATCCATCATCATTTCTACAAGTCAGGGGTCGCACAAGACGATCGCGATTATTACGTCTATACGCCGCCAAATTACGATCCCGTGGCGAAGAAAACTTATCCCGTACTTTATCTGTTGCACGGCTATAGCGACGACTCCAGTGGATGGACGGCAGTCGGCCACTGCAACGTGATTCTCGATAACCTGATTGCGCAAGGCAAAGGTAAACCAATGATCGTCGTGATGCCGCTCGGCTACGGCACGATGGAATTCTTGCGTCTGGCGTGGGACGCATGGAGTCGCACCGAATTGCGTGACAGGAATTTCAAACAGTTCACCGACGCGATGCTGACAGAAGTAATGCCACGAGTCGAAAGCGAATATCGCATCACCAAGGATCGAAATTCGCGCGCCATTGCTGGACTTTCGATGGGCGGCTCAGAATCGCTGCTAACTGGTTTGAACAACCTCGACAAATTCGCCTGGATCGGCGCCTTCAGTTCCGGAGGCATCCCAGAAGATTTTCACAGAGATTTTCCTTCTCTCGACACCAACGCAAATCAACAACTGCATTTGCTTTGGATTGCCTGTGGCACCGAAGATCACCTGATCACGTTGAACCGTAATCTGCGCCGCTGGCTGACGACCAAGGGCGTGACCCACGTCGACATCGAAACGCCGGGAATGCACACCTGGATGGTCTGGCGAAGGAATCTGGCGGAGTTCGCTCAGTTGATATTTCAATAGAGCAAAGCCACAGTCGCCAGCTACGGTACATTCACGCGATCCCGATTCTCCGATGGCACATAGTTGACCGCGGCCGTCCGTTCCAACTTGTCCCACGCGAACCTGCGCCCTTCCAGCGCCCGCTTAACCGTTTTGAATAAGACCACCGAGAATAATTGCCGATAAGCAAAACGCTGCAACCACACCTGGCTCAGCAGCCACGGATCTTCTTTATCGTCTGGACGCCTCCGCTCCAGCGCAAACGCCAATGCTGACGCCATAAAATCGATGACCAGAAATGCGAAGAAGAACGCCACCAGCTTATGAAAGCTTGCCGGATCGGTGGAGTCAGGATGGAAATGTTTTTGCACTAGATACCATATAGCCCCGAAAGCGAACATGATGTCGATCAGCGGCGAAACCAGGGGAAGCAAAATCTGGAAGATCACAATGTTGGGCAGCGCCACAAATCCTAGCGCTCCTTTGCGTGCGAACACTCTACGATGTTTGTACACTGCTTGCAGAATACCGAAGGACCAACGAAAACGCTGGCGCATCAACTCATTCGCGTTCGTAGGCGCTTCAGTGTAGGCCAATGCCATGTCTTCGTATTCCACGCGATAACCGCGCCGCAACAATGCCATGGTGAGATCGGCGTCTTCCGCGACGGTGTCCAGTTGATAGCCGCCCGCCTCGCGCACGGCGGAAACTCGCCACGCCCCAATTGCGCCCGGCACCACGCTGACCGCGCCCAGAACGTCCAAGGCCCGGCGCTCAAAATTCTGGCTCGTGATATATTCCAGCGCCTGCCAGCGCGTCCACAGATTTACGCGGTTCCCCACCTTGGCATTGCCGGCGATAGCGCCAACTTTCGGATTGATGAAATGCGGCACCAGGCGCGCGATGGCGTCGCTCGCAATAATCGTATCGGCATCGATACCCACAAAGAGTTCGGCATCCTGAATGTGCTCGATGCCGTAGTTCAAAGCCTCTGCTTTGCCAGCGTTCGGCTTGGTGAGAATTAGAACTTTTCCCTCTGATGCCTCCGCGCTGAACGCCGTGCGTGCGACTTCAAGCGTACGGTCTTGTGAACCGTCATCAATCACAATCACCCGCAGGTTGGGATAGTGGGAATTAAGTGCGGCACGCACCGTGCGTTCAATTACTTTTTCCTCGTTGTACGCCGGAATGAGAACCGCAACTTTCGGTTTATAGGAAGCGACTTCGGCAGGCTTCCCGAAGATTTTTTCCTGCACACGGTCGTAGACGGCAGCGGCTCCGATAAAAACCAAACGTCCGGTCATCAAAAGATCGCCGAGAAAGAAAATCCATGTAATGCTGAGCACCGCCACGTCGAAAAGCCAGAAACTGAGCCGGTCGAGATGCGCCGCCCAGCGTTGGCCCGTTGGCAATGGGGACATCACGTCGGCTCGCGTCTTCCCCAAAAGTTCATAAACCGGTGCGATCTCATAGCCCCGAGCCCGAATACCTTCGATAATCATGGGCAGAGCGCGCACGGTTTCCGCGCGATTGCCACCACCGTCATGCAGAAGCACGATGTTGCCGCAACGCGGATCGTTCGCTCCACAAGGCGGCAAGTGCGCTAGTACGTAACTTGAAATTTGCTCAGCAGAGTGCCGCGGGTTACTGCTCCAGTCGTTGGGATCGATCCGGTTCCCCACCGTGGTGTAGCCCATTTCTTGTGCAATTTCGAGCGGCCGCACCTGATCGGCAGTGTCCGGTTCCTCGTCAATCGCGTACGGCGGGCGTAACAGTGTGGCTCGAATGCCGACCAAGCTGGCGAAAAGCCGCTCGGTCAGATTCAATTCCACCTTCATGTAGCCGGCGGAAATATTGCTCACGTCAGGATGCGTGAAGGTGTGGTTGCCGATGGTGTGGCCTTCGTTGTAGATTCGCTTCGCCAGTCCTGAGAACTTGTCGGTCTGAATGCCGATGAGAAAAAATGTGGCGGGGGCGTCCTCACGCTTCAGCACGTCAAGAATCTTCGGCGTCCAGTCAGGATCTGGACCGTCATCGAATGTCAGGGCCACCTTATTTGGGCTGTAACCGTACCGTCCCACGCGGTAAGGTTCGGGCATTGACTGGAAAGTTTCATCCGTAATCAACTTCGTTTGCGGATCGATTGTAAGATCGCGGGTTCCAGGACTGGGGCGGTCTTCAATGCGGAGAATCTCGCCCTGGCCCTCCATGTCCACGTCCTGCCCTGGAGGCACGCTATGAAGTTTATCGGCAGCGCCGACGTCGCCGGGCATGTCCCACACACGCCATATCGAACGGTCTTCGCCGCCCAATTTCCAAAGAGCGAAAGTCTCAATGCCCAGCGTTTGCGCCGCCCGCATGTGATTCAAAGCGGTAACCGCGTCGAGGAACCAAACGTCGTGGCGCAGGCTGCGCTCATCCAAATAACTGAAGTGAGGATTCAGCGCATCATCATCGTAAGTTACATCCTCGTCGGAGTCGCGCGCCGCTAACCATGCTTCCTGTACCGAGACGCTGCGATCTTTTTCATCCGGAGGCAGTTTGCCATGCTTCGGCTTGAGCACCCAATCGTAGCCATAATTGGCAATCGCACAGATTAGTTTTTCTCGCGGTATCACGCTCACCGCAAACTTGAGATTCTCCACAAACCAATCTTGCGAGGAAACCGGCCCTGACGCTGCTCCAGGATAGTGTTCGTCATAATTCATCACCACTACGCCGTCCGCAGGCGCAGCGATGGCAGGGTAATCATAGTCTTCATTGTGCGCGGGTACGCTCACGTATAGCTTCATACCGCGCGCATGCAGATCAGACGAGAGTTCATTCAGCAACGCAACGTAACCCGGCTGACCTATTTTGGGGAATGCTTCAAAATCCACCATCAGCCCGCGAAAATGGTCCGAGGAAAGATACATTCCCACCTGCTGGCGAAACAGCGCTCGCGCCGCTGGATCGTTCAGAAAGCCTGTGATTCCTTCCACAAACTCGGTCCCGTCAAAGTTATTCACCATGGGGAAGACTTCCATGGAATTGTCTTCCGCCTTCAGTAATGGCATGACGCGGTCGTCGACCGAGCGCACGTGGTTGTTCTGTACGACATCAAAAAACTTGTTGGTCTGATCGTCCACAGCCTGCAGATGGCCGTCGGGAGTGAGGACGTGCAGCCAATCCGGATAGAGCAAATCAATCTGGCGTGAAAAATCGCGGAGAGAAGAAAAGCTGGCGGCGTCCCACGGAACATAAAATGCCGCGCGAATGCCTTCTTCTTGATTCAGTTTCACTTCTGAAGCTGCCAGCTTTGATTTGCGATGTGATCGGAGGGCCAGCTTCTTCTGCCGCTCGCGCGCTTTGTCTTTCTCGTTTTCCTTCAGCGCCTTGAAAACCCGCCTCTGGGGAGAGAACAGCAACTCGGGCAGCCGTTCATCCCGCAGCGTCGTGTAGACAAAGAAAATGATCAGCGCCGAGAGCGCCGCCACTACCGCGTCGACCAAACGTCGCAGGCGTTTCCAGCGGGCACGTTGCGGGTCGTAAAAGACGGGTTCGGCCATGAAAAGTTAATCGTTCATCGTATGCCGCATGGGGCATACGGTCAATTCCATCGGGACCGCCAGACAAAGGTAAGAACAGGGTAAAGGCGGAAATCCTACCTTATAAGATGCACTTTCTCTGACCGAAAGTCACGCCGACCGCGTATATTCTCTCCGTGCTCGAACTGTGGAGGAAGAATGCTCGGCTCTTTTTGGTGGCGGCCCTAGCGGGATTTGCACTGCGACTTGTGTTCGTATTTCACTTTCCCGCGGTGGTCGACGATTCGAGGCTCTATGCCGATATCGCTGAAAACTGGCTGCAACACGGCGTCTACGGCATTACAAATTCTCGAGAGGTCGTCCCGACACTTTCGCGCCTTCCAGGTTACCCCGCGTTCCTGGCCGGTGTCTTCGCCATTTTCGGCTGGAGTAATTTTCGCGCCGTTCTGCTGATCCAGGTTCTTATCGACCTGGGCACATGTTTTCTCATCGCAGACATCGCACGACGAATGATTTGTGACCGTGCCGCAAAGGCCGCTTTTGTGCTGGCCGCTCTTTGTCCGTTTTTGGCAAACTATGCCGCAGCCGTTCTTACTGAGACGCTAGAAATCTTTTTTAGTGCTCTGACGCTCGACTTGGCGGTTCGCGGAATTGCCAGTCTTCGCGACCATGCAAGCTCAATGCGGAGGTCAGTAATATGGCTGGGGAGCGGGCTTTCCGCTGGCGCTTGCATCCTCTTGCGTCCCGACGGCGGAATTTTGTTCGCTGCCATCGGCGCGTACTTGGTGCTGAGCTTGCTACGTCACGGTCTAGAACGGCGCAGCCCGACTTTACCTGAAACAAAATCTCGCTCCGACCAGCAGGTCGTTGCGATTCTTTCTGCGGCAATATTTCTTACTGTCGGTGCCTTCAGCCCGCTCGTGCCCTGGACGTTACGCAATCTTCGCACGCTGCACAAATTCCAGCCGCTCGCGCCACGCTACGCCAACGATTCCGATGAACTGGTAATGGCGGGGTTCAATCGCTGGACCAAAACCTGGATCGCAGATTACACCTCAGTGCAGGAGGTCTATTGGAAGGTCCCTGGCGACACCATCGACATTACGCGGCTTCCGAGCCGCGCCTTCGATTCCCCTCAACAGCGTGAGGAAACGCAGCAGCTCTTCGCCGACTACAATCAGGATCACGAAATCACTCCGGAACTGGATTCGCGCTTCGCAGCTCTGGCCGCGGCTCGCATTCATTCGGCTCCCTTACGCTATTACCTCTGGCTTCCGGCTTTACGCATTGCGGACATGTGGCTGCGTCCAAGAACCGAAATGCTGCCCTCTGATTCTCGCTGGTGGGAGTTCGACGACGATGCTGCTTGGCTCACCGTGAGCATTCTGTTCGGCGTCGTCAACCTGGTCTATATCGGAATGGCCAGTCTCGGGCTGCTACGATCGCACCAATTGTTTGGTGCAGGATTAGTCATTTTGTTTGTGCTCCTTCGCTCACTGTTTCTAGGAACTCTCGAGAATCCCGAACCGCGCTACACGCTGGAGTGTTATCCCGTCATTATTGTTGCGGCTAGCGCATTCTTGATTAATAAATTACATTCGTGCAATCCAAAAACCGAATAAACAACGCTTATCTTAAACAAAGGGCGTGAACCGCCCTATTTAAACGTTTCAGTCCTTTGAAACCCCTGAAGATTTTGCTTGAACTTTTTCGCCGAGTAGTTGCACAATAGCGCCCCATCAGTCCCCCGGGGTCTCAAATCCGTTCTATTCCTGGGAAAACAGAATCTGAACACAGCGCCCGTCGCGGGCGGAGGGGGCTTTATGCGTTTCAGCCTACGTGAAATGACTTTCGTGGTCGCGTGTTTTATTACTCTCAACATCCTTGTTTCAGGGCAGTCCGCGACGACTTCGTTGCGCGGCACAGTTTCGGACAAGAGTGGCGCAGCAATAGCCAGAGCAAAAGTCACGCTCAGCAGCACCGATCGCGGCTTCACACGCACCATAGCTACGGAAGGCACGGGCGGTTATGAGTTCCAACAGCTTCAGCCAGGAATTTACCAACTCACGGTGGAAGCATCTGGGTTCCGCAAGTATGAGCAAAAAAGCATCCAGCTCCTGGTTGACACTCCAGCGACGACGAACGTCAAGCTCGAAATTGGAGCGGCCACAGAAGTGATCGAAGTCACGGGTGAGGCAGCGCTCATCAACACTACCGACGCCTCTATTGGTAATGCCTTCGACGAGCGGCAGGTAAAAGATCTTCCGATGGAAGGAAGAAATGTCCCGGACTTATTGTCTCTGCAGGCTGGGGTGACTTACATCGGGAACCGGGAAACGCCTAATGAACTTAATGTCGACACGCGCGGCGGAGCGGTGAATGGTGCTCATAGCGATCAAAGCAACATTACGTTGGACGGAGTGGATGTCAACGATCAGGTGAACGGCTATGCTTTTACCGCAGTCTTGCCGGTTACTCTGGATTCGATGCAGGAGTTCCGCGTAACCACCACGAATTATGGTGCGGATGCAGGGCGCTCCTCGGGCGCGCAGGTGTCTCTTGTTACTAAGAGCGGGACCAACCAATTTCACGGATCCCTGTATGAATACCTGCGAAATACTTACACCAGCGCGAATGACTACTTCGTAAAATCAGCCGAAGTGGCGAGCAATGCACCTAACGTGCCACCCAAGCTTATTCGAAATATTTTTGGCGGCTCGGTGGGCGGACCTTTCGTGAAGAATCGTTTTTACTTCTTCGCCAACTATGAGGCTGCCCGCCAGCGCGAAGGCGCGAGTGATTTACGAATCGTGCCGAGTGATGCGCTGCGGGACGGAGTCATCCAATACCAGTGCGCGGACCCAACACAGTGCCTCGGCGGTGCAGTGCAAGGGGTTAGCGGAACTCATACCATACCCGCGGGCTATTACGGTTTGACCCCAGGACAACTAGCCACGATGGATCCAAACGGTATTGGTGCGGATCCCGTGATGTTGAGTTACCTCCAGAGTTTCCCCCATGCTAACGATTCTTCTCAGGGCGATGGATTCAACTTCCTGGGCTATCGTTTCAGCGGGGCGATTCCGACCAACAAGAACTGGTACATTGCGCGTTTGGACTACAAGATCACCGCTAATGGCGACCACAGCCTGTTCTGGCGTGGAGCGCTGCGCAATGACAATCACTCCGATGCACCGTACCTGCCCGGTACTCCACCGCTTTCGAGCCTTGTGGATTTCAGCAAAGGATTCACAGTAGGCTACACTGCCACGTTGAAGCCCACACTGGTTAACAATTTTCACTATGGGTACACGCGGCAGAGCTGGGGCTTGCCGGGTAACAACGACAGCACGCCGGTGATCTTTTTCCGCGGCCTCAACGATAACAGCACGCCAAATAACTCCAGTGAGGCGATTACTCGGGGCAATGATTTTCGCTCCACGGTCAACAACTTCGTCGATGACATTTCGTGGTCCAAAGGGAAGCACACCATACAGTTCGGAACGAACGTTCGGTTCATCCGCAGCCCGAGGACCAATTTCATCAATTCTTTCCCTTCAGGAGTCACCAACGTTTCCGCGCTCGACACGGCTGGCTTCGCGAACACGACGAGCCCGTTTGATCCGGGTAATAACAACCTACCCGCGGTGGCTGCAGGGTTCAACAATTCTTACGATTATCCAACGATCGCCCTTCTGGGAATGGTTACGCAGTACAACGCGACTTTCAATTTCCAGAAAGATGGTACAGCTTTGCCTTTGGGCTCGCCTGTGACCCGCCATTGGGGCGCTGACGAGTACGAATTCTATGTGCAGGATTCCTACCGGATGAAGTCAAATCTCACCGTGAATGTCGGCCTGCGGTATTCGCTGTTTTCGCCGCCCTGGGAGACAACCGGTACAGAGGTCGCGCCCACATTTAGCATGGGGCAGTGGTTCAAGCAGCGCGCTGCGAACATGCGAAATGGCATCGGCTCCAATGCGGACCCCGCCGTAACTTTTGCCCTCGCCGGGGCTGCCAACGGAAAGCCAGGATATTACAACTGGGACTTTCACAACTTCGCACCGCGCGTCTCAATCGCCTACACCCCGAAGCCAGACGGTGGCTGGCTAAGAAATCTGGTTGGAGATGGAGACAAGACGGTCATTCGCGCCGGATTTGGCATCGTCTACGATCACATCGGCCCTGGACTGCTCTCAAGTTTTGACCAGAACGGGTCATTCGGTCTCTCCACGCAGTTGACTAATTCGGTGCTGCCTTCCGCAGCCACGGCTCCCCGGCTTACGAGCCTGACCAGCGTCCCAACTACATTATTCGATGGGACCACACCGTTCGCGCCCCCCACTCCCGCAGGCGGATTTCCTTATACGCCGCCACCTTCCGGCTCAGGCCTGGGCATCTATTGGGGTTTGGATGATCAAATTAAAACCCCCTACACTTATGCGCTGGACCTCTCGGTTGGGCGGGACTTGGGCAAGGGATTGAGTCTGGAAGTCTCCTATGTCGGTCACCTATCGCATCGCTTGCTTGCGCAGGAAGACTTGGCGATGCCTCTCGACTTGGTCGATAAGAAATCCGGAGTTACGTACTTCGCCGCCGCGAACCGTTTGTCTCGTCTCTCCGCTGCCGGCACGCCGACTTCGTCAATCACACCCAGTCTAGTCGGGCCAACCGCAGCCTATTGGCAGAATATGATCGCACCCCTCAAGCCAGGAGATCAGTACAACCTGCCATGCTCCGGAAACGTGAATCCCAACATTAACTCGACTGCTCCTCCGGCATTTACCACCGATCCGCTTATGGCGGCCTATGATCTGTTCAGTTGCTACACCTACAACGAAACCACCGCGTTGTCGGCATTGGACTACGCCGGTTCGGACTTCAACGCTGCTGGTGTAGGTGGGATCGCCGGTATGCAGACGGGAGGAAGCGGTTGTGGTTACGCCTCCTGCCCTGCCAATTATTATCCGACCGTTCTTGGGCAGAATGCATATTTCAACAGCCAGTTCCACTCCCTGTATGCGTGGCGCTCTGTGGCCAATGCGAATTACAACGCACTGCAGGTGAATCTTCGCAAGAGAATGTCGCATGGCCTCCAGTTTGACGTGAACTACGCCTATTCCAAGTCGATCGATCTCTCTTCGAGCGCCGAGAGAGTCGGTCCCTGGAACGGTCTTGCCGGCGGCAGCAACATCATCAATTCCTGGAATCCGAATCAACTCCGCGGAGTCTCAGACTTCGATACCACGCACCAATTCAACACGAATTTCATTTTCGAATTGCCCTTCGGTAGAGGAAAAGCAATCGTCAAGGGCGCGAACGGATTTGCCAACGCGGTTATCGGTGGCTGGCAACTATCCGGCTTGGCTCGTTGGACCAGCGGATTCCCCGTCAGTATCTCGAATGGCAGCAGTTGGCCCACCAACTGGCAACTCGGCGGAGAAGCGACGCAAATCGCTCCCGCGCGCACGGGGCTGGTAAAACAGAGCAATAGTTGCGCTGTGCCTAATTTATTCCCAGATTGCACCGGGCCTTCAGGCATTGGCGCGTTTCGGCATGATTATCCTGGCGAATCGGGCGGCCGCAATCAGGTGCGAGGGCCCGGCTTCTCTGGATTGGACGCTGCTCTGAGCAAGAGCTGGGACATGCCGTTTGCCGAACATCAGCAACTGAAGTTCCGATGGGAAGTGTTTAACGTCCTCAATCACACCGTATTCGATGTGGGGTCGATCACGAACGCGATCGATCAATCGGGATCTTTCGGGGCTTTCAGCGGCATCCTCACCAATCCGCGCGTGATGCAGTTCGCGCTTCGGTATGAGTTCTAGTGAATAGGACCAGGGGCGGGTGTTCGGTGGCTTAGACGGAAGCTACCTATGCCAGCGGCGAGTCGCTCATGCGAAACCGGGTCCGGACGTGCTCTGAAATGAGTTCGATGGCGGAGCGATTGACCACCGGGTCGCTCTGCGCCAAATACTTCATGGCTTCCACCAGCACGCGCTGTCCATCAACATAGCGAGGGTCGGAGGTGCGCACTCTGCGCTTGGTGCCAAAATTTGGGGCGACGGGAATGGTAAAGACCTTGGCCATGTATAAGCTCGCTATGAATTCCTAAGGGCAGTATAGCGCCCAGCGTTCCTTTTTTAGAATACCTTCTTGTGCTTTAAAATCAATCATTTACCCCCGAGGCGAGACAAACTGCGTCTTGCTCGTCGTTTTTAGCTGGAATACCTCGTTGCCGATCTTCGCGGGGATCTTTATCCCTGAATACTTTGCCAGCCGATAATCCCCTTGGGTCTGCATAAACTTTTGCTGTATTGAGATGCCGCGCGCGAGGTCAATCCACAGAAAAATCTTCGAAAAGGTGTTGCGAATCTTTTCGCTCTTCGGAATCAGTTGCAACTTTGCGGTCACGATGTTGTCGACGGTCTCTTCGCCCTCATAGCTAACCTCGAAGGTATTCTTAAGTTCCTGTCCGCTGCCGCCGAAGCCCAGAACGAGATAACTCTCCAGTTCGTTACGATTGCCGCCCGCCGGATAGGACATGACCTGCTCGATCTTCGGCTGGTAGACCTGAAGCTTGCCGTTTTTGTACAGGACAAACTTCCGATCAGGCTCCTTGATGTCGGCCATCATCTCGATTTCTTTTCCCGCCCGCCGATAGTGGACCGTCCCTTTCTGGGTATCGGTTTCGTCCACCACTTTCTGGTATTGGTCCCAGACAAAATCAGCCTGCGCCGTTTGGAAACTGGCGGCGGTCGCATCCATTTTTTTCAGAACCTTGTCGAGTGCGATATCTGGGCTTTGGGCGGCAGAATAGATCGCCGCTACCAGAATCAAAATACCGAAAAACGGGCGCGTTCGTGTCATGGTTTTCGTTTCACCCAGACCGTGTAGCCCTGTATCTTGCCCTTGCGGTCGGATACCGGGACGTACTTTACGATGGACACTTCTCCGGAAATTGGTTCGATTACGCGCAGTAATTCACTCCGGACCGTGCTCTCGTCTCCGGCGGTCAGGGCGGACCCATCGATCTGATAAACCAATCCGCCGGCTCCGTCCGAAGTCACAACGACGCCCGTAGGATGCGGGTTCACCGGCATTGGTTTGTCATTGAAGTTGATGACCCGCGGCGAGAAGAAGACGAAGATCAGAATCAGCGTGACCATGATGTCGTAATGCAGCGTGCCACGCTCGTGCTGCCACAGTACATAGCTCCGAATTGTTCGCCACGCGCCATTCATCGGTAGCGAAGACGCGCCCGCGGCAGTCGTGCTGATATCCACACTTTGCAAGTCTAGTGACCCCGTTGTTTCTTGGCAATGGAGTAGCTTCTAACCCATGGCTTCTAGCGCGGGGGCATCCGCTGAACAGCTCGGCTCACAGACTAGAAGCTAGAAGCTTTTTCGCGTGATCCGCTCCGCGCCGATGTATGCCTGCAGCGCCTCCGGAATCAGCACGCTTCCATCCGCCTGCTGATAATTTTCCAAAATCGCCACCCAAGTCCGCCCTACAGCCAATCCGCTTCCGTTCAGCGTGTGGACGAACTCCGTCTTATTCTTGCCCTCCGGCCGATATCGGATATTGGCACGCCGTGCCTGGTAAGACTCAAAATTCGAGCAGGACGAAATTTCTCGAAATAAATGCTGCCCCGGCAGCCACACTTCAATGTCATATGTTTTGGCCGATGACGGACCCATGTCGCCGCTGCATAACGCCACCGTGCGATAGTGCAGGCCGAGTTTTTGCAGCACCGTCTCGGCGTTACGCGTCAGCTTCTCGTGCTCTTCATACGAATTCTCCGGGCGTGAAAACTTCACCAGTTCCACCTTCTGAAACTGATGCTGCCGAATAATGCCACGGACATCTTTCCCGTATGAACCTGCTTCGCTGCGGAAGCAAGGGGTGTATGCCGTGAGCGAAATCGGCAAGCGCGCAGCGTCGAGAACTTCGTCGCGATAAAGATTCGTAACGGGGACCTCCGCCGTCGGAATCAGCCACAAATCTTTATCTCCATGCGGAACGCGAAAAAGATCAGCGGCAAACTTGGGCAACTGTCCCGTGCCATACATCGATTCGGAATTCACCAGGTAGGGCGGCAACACTTCCGTATATCCATGCTCGCGCGTATGCAGATCGAGCATGAAGTTCGCCAGCGCCCGCTCGAGTTTCGCTCCGAGATCCCAATAGACGGCAAAGCGCGCACCCGTGAGTTTCACCGCACGTTCCAAATCCAGGACGCCAAGCTCAGCCCCCAACTCCCAATGCGGTTTGGGAGTGAAATCAAACTTGGGCGGCGTCCCCCAGCGCCGCACTTCCACATTCTCTTCCGCGCCATGCCCCGCCGGGACGCTTTCGTGCGGCATATTCGGAATACCCGAGAGAATTTCTTGCAAACGTGCATCCAGGTCAGCCGCAGCCTTCTCCCGCGCCTGAATCTGCTCGCGCAAATCCTTCGTCTCAGCAATCGCAGCGCTAGCGTCCTGGCCAGCCTTTTTCAGTTTAGAAATATCCTCAGAAGCCCGATTGCGCTGCGCCTTCATGGTCTCAGCTTCCGTAATGGCGTGCCTCCGCCGCGTATCCACCTCGCGGAAATCCTTGAGCACGGCAGCCGGGTCCGCACCGCGCTGGCGCAGCATCTCTTCCACTCGGGGCAGGTTGTCACGAACGAAATTCAGATCAAGCATGGGAATCAACTACTTTATCGGAAAATAGGCGGAGAATGCACCTAATCCCTCGGATAGTCGATCCTCTCCGCGCATTCCGCACCTGTTCTCCGTTACCTCCGCGCTTCAAGGTTTCCGGTGAAAGTCAAAACAACCATCGCGGAGCTTCTTGGAGAAACGCCCCTGAGTACGGGAGAACTTGAGTCGCGATCGGTTTCGCGGCCACTGCTCCGCTGTGTAAACTACCTTGGCCATGAAATTTCCCCTCTGCCCCCTTGTTCCGCGCCAGTGTCTCGCTCTTGCCCTTGCAGTGAGTCTAGTCCTCCCCACAATTCCGGCCGCCGCCTCTGCCTACAATGCCCACCCCAAACTGGTGGTCGTAATCATCATTGACCAGTTCCGCGCCGATTATCTCGAACGCTACCGCGACCAATTTCCCGAGGGCGGATTCCGCCTGCTCCTCGACCACGGCGCCAATTTCACCGACTGCAATTTCGACTACGCCAATACCCGCACGGCTCCCGGCCACTCCACTCTCTTTACCGGCGCTTATACCAACGGACATGGCATCGCCGCGAACGAATGGTGGGATGCCACAAAAAAGAAGATTGTGACGTCGGTCGAAGATGATAGCGTCAAACTGGTCGGCGTCCCGGACGACGCAAAGACAAAGTCCGGCGCTTCGCCGCACAACCTGCGCGCAGACACGCTGGGCGACGAACTCAAGCTCGCCACCCAGGGAAAATCCAAAGTCTTTTCGGTTTCCTTGAAAGACCGGGCTTCGGTCCTGCCCGGGGGCTTCGCCGCTGACGGCGCCTACTGGATCGAACCGAAGTCCGGCGCGTGGATTACTTCCACCTACTATCGCCCCGACCTGCCCAAGTGGGCGCAGGATTTCAATGGAAGCAATCGCGCCGCAAAATATTGGGATCGCGACTGGAAAAACAACAACGGAGACGTGCTCCGCTCAACCGCTCATCGCAAGGGAAAAAATGGCAACGACGCTGGCTTCTACGAAGTGATCGGGTCGACTCCATTCGCCAACGAATACGAACTGGAATTTGCCAAAGAACTGGTCGTCTACGAAAATCTCGGCGCTGGGCAAGCCACCGATCTCCTCGCCATCAGCCTTTCTCCGAATGACATTCTCGGCCACCAGGTCGGCCCCGATTCTCCCGAGATGGCCGCCATGGCGCTCGCGCTCGATCGCGAACTCGCCGACTTTTTCGCCTTCCTCGGACATCAAGTCGGCCTCGCCAATACTTGGATCGCCCTTTCCGCCGACCATGGAGTTTCACCTCTTCCCGATGCCGCCAAGAAGCTTCGCATTCCCGCCGCCAACCTGGGCGCGGGCAAACTTGAAGAGCAGATCAATGCGACGCTCGCGGCAAAGTTTTCCCCCGGTCACCCAGCTTCCTACATGAAATTCGACTACCCCATGGCTTGGCTCGACCAGGATGCTTTCGCTGCCGCTCACGTCAAGGAATCCGAGGCCGAAACTGCCGTGGGCGAGGCGATGAAGCAAGCCGGACTGCTGCTCGATTACTTCACGAAATCGCAACTTGCCGGCGGAGCAGCCCCCAATACTCCTCTCGGCAGGAAGTACTTGAACAGCTATTCGCCCGAAGGCGGCTGGTATGTAATGGGCGTTCCCCAAATCTATACCGTCGGGTCAGCCACGGGAACCGACCACGCCTCGCCCTTCACCTACGACACTCACGTGCCTCTGGCATTTTATGGATTGCCGTTTCGCCCGGGAACCTATCGCACCCACGCCGAACCGATCGATCTTGCCGCCACGCTGGCATCGCTATTGGGCATCAACGCTCCCACTCATTCGGTGGGACGCGTGTTGACTGAGGCCCTTGCTCCCCAGAATCATGGGGAGAGCAGCGAGGTTCGCGAACCCTCAGCCCCGCGGCGATAACTCTATTCTTTTGGGATGCACGCTTTTAATTTTTGGCTAGTTTAATTTGCGAAGATACCTTCCGTTAGCGGAGAAGAGTGTCCGCCCCACAGGAGTGCTGGCAGTGAGGGACTAGAAAACCAACTTCAGGCCCACCTGAATTTGGCGCGGAGGATAAGCGGCATTGGGCCTCAAGAAATTTTGTGGCAGTTGATAATAGCCAGGATAAGGAGCGAGTCCAGCGACAGTGGAGGTCTGGACAAATGTCGTGGCATTGACTGTCAGGCCATTGCTGGTGATGGCGACGCGCTGATTGTCGCGGTTGAATAAGTTGAAGGAATCCGCGGTAAAGTCGAGACGGAAGCCTTGGGCGAGATGGATTTTTCGCACCACACGGAGATCGGCGGAGGCATAATCAGGACCGGTGAATCCGTTGCGGCTGTAGCCGGGAAGCCGGTCGTTGAGGTCGTTGCCGTCCTGGTTGGGATCGCCGGCCACGCTCGCGTTCACCGGGCGCTGCCAACGTTGACGATGCTGGAGACTTTCCAGTCATTAAAAACATGGCCGAGAAGCTCGTGTCCACGGTGAAACGGGCGAGGCTCAGCGGAAAATGCTGCGACTAAACGATTGCGCTGGTCGGTAACGCTAGGCCCGCGCTCGCCGACGGGATTGTAGGAATTCTGCACGGTGGCGGGCGAACCGGCGATCAGGGCGTCCTGCCCGTCGTCAATCGCGTGGGCGTAGGTGTATGACAGTCGAACATAAGTACCGCGGGCCACACGCCGGTCGATGGAGAGCGTAGCGCCGTTGTAGACGCTGGAAGCGGCACTCTGGAACACGTCGACGGCTCCGAGTTGCGCGATGGGGCGTCCGAGGGGATTAATGCAGGGCGGAAACGGGCAGGTCAGCGATTGTGTGTACTGCCAGCTAGCGAAGGAATCGACGGTGTAGTATCCCCCACTGAAAACGGAGCCTGTGGAATCGAAGATGGGGTAAGTCAATGCGACCGGCGGCGGAAGATTCACGTCGAGCGCGCGGATCAAGTGTTCGCCGTGCACGTACAAATAAGAGATTGCGACGGTAGTATGGCTCGCAACTTCGCGCTCAAGAGTCACGCTCGTCTGCTGTACCCGTGGAGTAACGAAGTTAGACGCAAAAGCCGAAATGTTATTCGTGACGCCGTCAGTGAATCCGGCGGGAAGCGAACACGATGCGGACATCACAGGGCAGGCGACCAGCGGATTGGGGTAAGTGGGGAAGACCTGGTGGTCGTAGTAATTTGAGTTGTTGAGGAAAAGGCTCGAGTTCGTAATGCCGTTTTCGGTGGCGATGGCGGAGTTATAGATCTGGGGAATCCGGACGTAGAACAATCCATACCCGGCGCGGATAACCAGAGGATGCTCGCGCCCGATGGAATAGGCAAGTCCCGCGCGAGGGCCGAAGTTGTATGGCTTGAAGGGCACTTTGCCGGAGGGTGGGAATAGCGGGTTGGAAAGCAATCCCGCGCTGCTGAAGGTTTGAAGATCCCACCGAACACCCAGATTTACGGCTAAGTGGTTCGTAACCCGGATTGTGTCCTGGGCGAAGGCGGCGTAATCGTTCGAATCAGGGTGCGATGCCGCTTGTCCGAAATTCTGCAGATAGTAGTGGGGCACTTCGTGGGCGTAGGCGCGGAGTGGACTGAGAGGAAGCCCAGCTTCCATTGGGGCGAAGGTGAAGGGGTCGACTTTGATCGGATAGAAAAGATATTCGCCGCTCTGCTGGCTCGGAAAGAAATCGTAGATCCAGGTCAAAAGAGAATCGCCTCCGAACTTGAAGGAGTGCCGGCTGGTATCGAAGCTCAGAGTTTCGGCAAGCTGGGCGCGGTGTTCGCGCGTAGCGCGCGGAAGCAGGTTGGAGCGTCCGATAGCGTCGATAATGGTTGGGATCTTAGTAAGAGTGTCAGTGCTATTGGTGTAGGACTGTTGCAAGTCGCGCGAGAACTGAAGCCGCAGGTGGCTGATAAGGCGCGAGGAGAGACCAGACGTCAAAGAGAGAGAAGCGGTCTCGGTGGCGACGGTTTCTTCGCCATTGTTGGAAATGGAGTCATAGCTCAGCGGACTGCTGGGGTCCAGAAACACGTTGTTCGCTCCCCAATATCGCGAGGTATTGACACGGAGGGCGAGTTGATTGCGCGGCGAGAGATTGATGTCGAGCTTGGCATAAATAGAGTTTCCCATCTGGCCCGCGGGATATTCTCCGGCGAGCGAAGTCAGTTGAGCTGCAGCGGCAAAGACCAGGGATTGGTCGCTAGCTTCATAGTCGCCCGGGGTATAGGGCCCGGTGCCAGCCTGCGGGATGACCTGCGAACTGCCATTTAAGAATTCCACGACGTCGGGGACGTGGAAGTAATGCTGATCGAATCCTGCGAAGAAGAAGATTTTATTCTTCCTGATAGGACCACCGATGGTACCCCCGGCCTGCTGCCGCCGGTTGTGAGGGCGGAAAGCCAGGAAGGAGTCGGCGGCCCCGAACGAGCTATCGCGCAAAAAGTAGAATCCCGTGCCATGCCAGTGGTTTGATCCCGATTTGGTGACTACGTTTACGACTGCTCCGCCGGATCGCCCGAGCTCCGCACCGTAGGAGTTTGAAGAGACGCGAAACTCCTGCACCACTTCGGTGGAGAACTGGTAGGGAGCGCGGTAGCGCCCGCGGGCCTGGGCGAAGAATGCATTGTTAAAGTCGCCGCCATCGACCAGAAAGCTGTTCTGAAATCCGCGCAAGCCGCCAAATGAGAGGTCGCCGTTCGTTGCGGAGGTCAGGCTGCGAGGATCTTGAGTCACGCCGGGCGAGAGCAACATCAGATCGGAGAAGCGGCGGCCGTTGAGTGGAAGATCGGCAATGGCACGCTCGTCGAGCAGGGTCGAGACGGCGGTGGATTTGGTGTCGACCAGTTGAGGCGCGTCGGTAACGGTTACTTTTTCCTGCGCCCCGGCAATGCTGAGATGAAATTCGATTTCGGCGGCGCCGCCCACGTCGACATGAAGAGTCGGCGTGACCTGGGCCGCCATTCCCTGAGCGACGGCGCGCGCGGTGTAATCGCCTGGAGGCAGTAGATCGAGTGAGAAACGCCCTTCGGCGTCGGAGACAGTCGAGTGGCGCGCCCCGGTGGCCCCATTTACGGCGACGATGGAGGCTTGAGCGATGCGGCTGCCGGTAGGGTCGAGGACGGTGCCGCGAATGGCTCCGGTAGCGGCGTCCTGAGATGAAGCCGGCATCGAAATCAGAATGCAAACCAGAAGAAACGAAGCGCGCCGCATAACGAGTCCCACCTATGGTTAGGATGAGGCTCGGAGTCGAGTCCCGCGCGGATCACCGGAGGCGAGCGGGTTGGGAAACCAGACTCTTTGTAACACGGCAGAGTTCAAATTAATGTTGATGGGTGAGTTCTTTTTACGGAGACGTGCCATTCCGGGAAATTGGCTTTACGAACAGTGCTGCGGGCGTGCTATGTTCAGTGTTCCGCGGGCGTCGGCATAATGCGGGCCCGCCGGCATAAGAAAGATATGATTCGGTCCTTTAAAGGTATGAAGCCGGTAATTCCGGCAAGCTGTTACGTGGACGATTCCGCGCAAATCATTGGCGACGTAGTGCTGGGCGAGCACGCCTCGGTGTGGATGAACGCGGTGCTGCGCGGCGATGTCTACGCGATCCGCATTGGCGCGCACTCGAATGTGCAGGATTGCTGCGTGTTGCACGGCATGAAGAATCAATATGGCGTGACCCTGGGCGAGTACGTGACGGTTGGGCATTCGGTGACACTGCATGGGTGCGTTATCGAAGATCGCTGCCTGATTGGGATGGGGTCCATTATCTTAAATGGCGCGAAGATTGGGGCGGGGTCGATTATCGCCGCTGGGACGCTGATTCCGGAGCGGACGGTGGTCGAGCCGGGGTCGTTGTGGATGGGATCTCCGGGAAAATTCCGGCGCAAGCTGGATGAGAACGATCAGGAATCGATCATGCGCTACGCGCGGAACTACTTGGGATATACGGAAGAGTATTTGCGGGAACGATGAGGCCCTGCGTCGGGTCTCAGGGGAAGCAAAGCGTCCCGGAGGGACATTTGATAATAGCCCGGCGTTTTCAACGCCGGGTTCGCATGAGGGGCGGGAATCAGCGTCCCGTTAGGGACGCCTGAATCGGGACGATCAGGCACGTTTCAACCTTGCCTACGGCACGGGCTCCGAAGGGCGGTTCACCCGCCGCTGAAGCGGCGGGCTACTATCAGAGGTCCCTCCGGGACCAGGAACGGAAGATCGGGAACTCAATGATCAAAGCGGTACGAGGAACGCGAGACCTGCTGCCGCCGGAGACGGCGCTGTGGAATTTTGTGGAGTCGGCAGTGCGGGATGTGTTCCGCGCCTACAACTTCCAGGAAATTCGCACGCCGATTTTCGAGTCGACAGAATTGTTTGCGCGCGGCGTTGGAGAAGACACCGATATTGTTTCGAAAGAAATGTTTACCTGGGAGGATCGCGGGCGGGCAGAGAGTGAGAAGGGACAGTCCCTGACGCTCCGTCCAGAAAACACAGCCGGCGTAGTCCGCGCCTACATCGAGCACAAAATGTGGGATCGCGGGCTGAACAAGCTCTACTACATCGGTCCGCAGTTCCGGCGCGAGCGCCCTCAGAAGGGCCGCTACCGCCAGTTTTATCAAATCGGGGCGGAAGTGATTGGGCCAGCCTCGGCAGGCAGCGAGTCTCCAGCGCGCGATGCCGAAATCTTGGAGATGCTCGCCACTCTACTCGACCGGCTTGGCATTACCGGATGGAATTTGGAACTGAATTCGGTAGGGTGTCCGCAGGATCGCGCGGCCTTCAATGAGGCGCTGCGCAAAGCTTTGGAGCCGGTAGTAGGGACGATGTGCGTGGACTGCCAACGCCGCGCGGTGACCAATCCGCTGCGCGTGTTCGATTGCAAAGTGCCGGAAGATCAGCCGATCATCGAAACGCTGCCGCGCATCAGCCAATTTCTGGATGAAGGTTGCAGGAAACACTTCGAGGCGGTGCAGGAGATTCTCACCAAAGTGGGAGTTCAATTTTCCTTAAACGATCGCCTGGTGCGGGGCCTCGATTACTACACGCGCACGGCATTTGAATTCACGCACGGAGCTCTGGGCGCGCAGAATGCGATTCTCGGCGGCGGCCGCTACGACGGATTGTCCGAAGCTCTGGGCGGACCGGCAGCTCCTGGCATTGGGTTTGCCATCGGCGAAGACCGCATCGTAATGTCGCTGCAGGCATCCGCTTCAGGTGAAAGTGTATTGAAAAGGCCGGACGTGTATGTGGCCGCACTGGGCGCCGGCATGAATGCCGAAGCGGCGCTCCTAACGCGCGAGTTGCGGCGTCACGATCTGGTGGTGGATCTGGGGGATGAAAACTTCCGCTTGAAGAAATCGTTTGAGGCGGCAACCAAGGCGGGCGCGAAATATATCTTGATCGTGGGCGAGAATGAAGTGAAAGCGGATGCGTTCGCACTGAAGAACCTGGCGACCGGCGAGCAAGTGTCGGTCCCGCGCGCGCAGTTGGCACAGAAGATCCAGGAGTAGCCGTGGGAAAGATTCGATCAGAAATCGACGACGTTGCCCGTAAGTTTATCGAGGTGCAGAAGATATTTTTCGTCGCTTCAGCGCCGCTGGATGCCGGCGGGCATGTCAACCTCTCGCCCAAGGGGTTAGACACCTTCCGAATTCTCGGGCCGAGCACGGTCGCTTACCTCGACTTCAACGGCAGCGGCGTGGAGACCATCGCTCACTTGAAAGAGAACGGAAGAATCGTTCTAATGTTTTGCGCATTTCAGGGTCCGCCCGATATTTTTCGTCTTTATGGACATGGGCGCGTGATCGAGCCGCATGAACCGGATTTCGCGGCGCTGGCGAAATCTTTTTCCGCATGCGAGAATGCGCGGTCGATCATTCTTGTCGCGATCACGCGCGTCCAGGATTCCTGTGGATATGGCATTCCTCTTTTTAAGTTTGAAGGGGAGCGGACGCAGTTGCAGGCGTGGGCGCAGAAGCGCGGAGCAGAAGGCTTGAAAGCGTATCGCCAGGAAAAGAATCGCAGAAGTATCGATGGGCTTCCCGGAATTGTGGAGTAAATCACAGAGCTTTGTTCGAGAGGGATCTGATGAAAGTTCGCCATACGATGTGCGCTGTCATCCTCTTGTTAGCTAGTGTCATCCCAGGGGTCGCACAAGATCCTGCGCCTGCCAAATTGGCCAGTTCGCTGGAGCAAGCCCTGGTTGCGAACGAGAAATCCCTCATTGCAGCGAAGAAAAAAGATGACGCCGCCTTTCTCAAGCGAATCGTGAGCCCGGATTTCTCGCTGGTGGGCATCGATGGGCGATTGCTTCAGCGGCAGGAGGCCGTTGGAGATCTGGGCGATTCTGAGTTGGTGGAGTTGACCCCTTACGACATGAAGGTTGTGGCTGCGGGCGACGGAGCTGCCATCGTCACCTACGACGCCATCGTGCGCAAAAAGCCCGAAGAGGACCAGGGGCCACCGCCGCGATATCAACATTTCACCTCGGTATGGGTGAGGCAAGGCGACACTTGGAAGCTAAAGTTTCACCAGGCGACAGCGGCGCATTGGGGAGACTGGTAGGGACTGAGGCCGGCCATCCCGGCACGATCATCGTCTCCCACCGTTTATAATCCTCGTTCGACATTCTTCTGCATTCTTACGATAAGGACACAACTTGCTCGATTTCTTAGGCGATCTACGGCGCACGCATATGTGTGGCGCTCTGCGCGTTTCCGACGCAGGCAAAAAGGCTGTGCTGATGGGGTGGGTGAACCGGCGGCGCGACCACGGTAATCTCCTGTTCGTCGATCTGCGCGACCGCTCGGGAGTGACGCAGGTGGTAATTAACGCCGAGCGCAACGCGGCCATTCATGACAAATCTGCGGCCCTGCGAAACGAGTACGTCATCGCCGTGGTCGGCACGGTCAAGCTGCGGGATGCCAACACTGTAAATCCAAATATGCCGACAGGCGAAGTGGAATTGATAGCGGAAGAACTGCGAATTTTGAACGAATCGAAGCTGCCGCCGTTTCTGCCGTCGGACACGGCTCTGACTAACGAAGAGACGCGACTCAAGTATCGATATATCGACCTGCGTCGCGACGTGATGCAGTTCAACATCGAGTTGCGGCATAAAGTGGCGAAGGCCATCCGCGATTATTTGTCGGCGCAGGGCTTTTTTGAAATTGAAACGCCCTTCATGACGCGCTCGACTCCGGAAGGCGCTCGCGATTATCTGGTGCCCAGCCGGGTGCAGCCTGGGACGTTCTATGCGCTGCCCCAATCGCCGCAATTGTTCAAGCAGATCCTGATGATTTCCGGCTTCGACAGATATTTCCAGATCGTGCGCTGCTTTCGCGACGAGGATTTGCGCGCCGACCGCCAGCCGGAGTTCACGCAAATTGATTTAGAAATGTCCTATCCGCAGCCCGAGAGGGTATGGGAAGTTGTCGAGGGATTCTTGAAGTCGGCGTTTGCAGCGGCTGGATCGGAAATCAAGACGCCGTTTCCGCGCATGGATTATGACGAGGCTATCCGCCTCTATGGCATCGACAAGCCGGATTTGCGGCTGCCCGCGTTCACCGATGTGCGGGAGAGTTTCTCCGCGGAAAATTTGCAGGAGCTGGCGATCAATCCGAATTTGCCGGTGATCGCGATTCGTACGCCCAGGGTTGGAGAACTCTCCCGCAAAGAACGCGACGACATAAAGCCGATGTTCAACCCGAAAGGCGGTGCAAAGGTATTCGAGGACTTCAAACGCATTGGCAATAAATTCCCTGATGCCGCCGCTGCAATTGCCAAAAAAACCGGGATGGAGGATGGCGATCTGATCGTGATCGTGGCTGGGTCTCTACCAACCGGATCGGCTCCAGCCGAGCCACGCATGCCGAGCTCGGAGCACCGTAAGGTGACGCCTCAAGAATTGGCGATCTACGCTTCCGCAGGAGTGTTGCGCCTCGCGCTGGCTCAGAAATACGCCGACCGGCATGGGATATTCAAAAAGAGCGGCGATGCCGCAAAAGACTTCCGCTTTTTGTGGGTGACGAACTTTCCCATGTTCGAGTGGGACGAAGCCGACAAGCGCTGGAACGCGGCGCACCATCCCTTCACCTCGCCGCACGAAGAGGATATGGCGAAGCTGGAGTCGGGCGTGGAGGCGTTGAACGATCCGCTGTCGCCGCTGAGCGCGGTGCGTGCGCTGGCTTACGACGTGGTGCTGAACGGAACGGAGCTGGGCTCGGGCTCGATCCGTATTCATCGCCAGGACGTGCAGAGCAGAATTTTTCGCGCTCTGGGCATGACTGACGAAGAAGCTCGTGCACGCTTTGGATTCTTTCTGGAAGCGCTGGAGTATGGCACGCCTCCGCATGGCGGCATTGCGCTGGGACTCGACCGCATTGTGATGATCCTGGCTGGCGCCGAAAGCCTGCGCGAAGTAATTCCATTCCCGAAGACGGCCCGGGCGGTGGATTTGATGGTAGATGCGCCGACGCCCGTCAGCGAAGCTCAGTTGAAGGAGTTGGGGATTGCTGTGAAGAAATAGCCTGTGGGTGGCGCAGCGCTTCAGCGCTGCGCCACCCAAGAGCAGAAAATCAACGCCGCGGTTCCCAGTTCGGAAGGATCGCACGTTAGCTGCCTTGCCTGTTTTCGCAAGGCTGGGTTCTTGAGGCCCGCATAACCTCAACCAAGAAATCCACAGCCACCCTGTGACATCTAACCTTGCGCCCCACTCCCGATTCGTCCCATAATCAAACCAAATATCTACTCGCTTTCTGACAACCGAATAGGAACCAGCTAAGTCCAGTGAATCCAATATTTTGCGGATAAAATCTTTTGATTCAAGATTTTAGCCGGATTCAAAGCAGATGGTAAATATATACTTGACACACGCGAACAAACGGAGTACAGTTTTTACATGAAGCCGCCACGCACATTGCAAGAAGCCATCGTTTACTTCGCCGATCCTGGCCGCGCCTTTGACTATGCCGTCAAA
>Ga0185299_10002688_pt1 | contig 26379 bp, 21 predicted proteins | sample PaiPotPPA55metaG_FD_128002 | JGI IMG/M metagenome (GOLD analysis project Ga0185299, IMG submission 128002) | Iron sulfur acid spring bacterial and archeal communities from Banff, Canada, to study Microbial Dark Matter (Phase II) - Paint Pots PPA... ...
TACTATCGTAATCGGCAGCGGCGGGCGTGGGTCTTGCGAATTGTGTCATCTCAATTCTCCTCGAGGTCTTGCGATCAACCAAGGATACTCCACCCTGGCCGCCACTCGCCCTCATAGGATCTTCACAATTGCGGACTCATTTCGCATCGATATTGACCGAAATAGAAACCGAAATCTGACTTTGTCCGTTAACTGAACTCCAGACCTTTGCAAAAAAACCTCTTGCGCTTTGATCCAGGCGGAGCCCATTAGCCATGTAGGTGACGGAAGGGACGCCGCTCGCGGTCGGGTCACGGGAAACGGTTGGGTTCATGACTTTTCTCACCATTGCTCAGGCAGCCGGATTCTTCGGTGTTCTGGCAATTATTGTACTGTCGCTCGTCCCGGGCACCTATCGACCCCACACTGGCCTGCCAGGTGTGGCCGAGCATTTTATCGCCTACTGCTCGACCGCATTTGCCTTCGCGCTCGGATTCCGGTCGAGCGCATCCCGAGTTGTTAAGCGTCTGGTGGAACCAAGAAACGGTTATTCGCCTTGCGCTGGCGTTGAAACAAAGCTCGATCGGATTTATGGCCGCGCGCCACGTGCTTCGATGTTTCGGCGGCCCGGCATGGAAGGACACGGCCAACATAAATCTAAATCCCCGTGCCGACGCGATTGCCTATCTCACGGAGTCCGCAAGCGCCGATGTTCGCGCGAGAGTTTTGGCGCGCATCGCTCAAATCAACGGTCCGCCCGATTCGGACAATGCCCGTGAGATCATCGCTGGCAAGCTCGCTCAGCTCGCGGCCAGAAACGGAGAGATCGGCGATTCTAGCGGCCCTGTCGAATAGTGGCCGATCCTAGCATCGGCCATTCGCTATTCGCCAACCGAGAACGTTGAACAGGCGTAAGAAGGCTGACGAAGCCCGCAAGATCGTTGCGGAGGAGAAAACCCCATCGAGGCGAAGCGCGAAGACGGGCACGCCGTTGCTCGCTCACCTCAACCGGATCACGTAAAGGGGAAGCCGTCTTGCGTGTGATTCCCAGGGTCGAACTGGCCCACAGACCGGCTTAGGCGCCGCCTCCCTCGCCTCATGAACGACAGGCGGTCCCCTACCGCCGCTGCCATCGCCGCTTTCATTCGACAACAAAGCCACGCGCGCCGCCTGGGGCGCCCCATCCATACTATGCCGTCGGCCCGCGCTGGCCCGCCAATGCGCTAGAAACCGTTGGCGGCGGTAAACCACTGGGACTTCGCGTAATCGCCTACCCGGCGCCCCCGATCTTTGCTCGCTTGCGACCGATCTCTTGGAGAGTTGTCGATCATCTATCGGGTCGGCTCGGGCACGCGACGTTGGCCATGTCGTGCCTGATGGTCGGCTACGCGCAATGCTCGCCGGGCACCCTGCGGACCGCAACCCGCACCTACTGTGACGGCGTCGATCAGGAGTTTGGCAGCGCCTGGTCGAACCGAAGTGCGCTGCTCGTTTCACCCGTCCCGGGCTGTACCCGACGTAGTTGCCAGACGTGCGTCGAGCCGTCGCTCCAGCGACTACGCGCGGCGAGTCGCTGCACTTTGATTCCGTTGCGCGGAATTTCTTCCTCCGGAATCTGGTACGGCGCAGTCGCAGGAATGCTCGTCGGCTGCAAGATTCGGCCTCGGGGCGGAATCGGGGCACGCGTGACGGGATCAATGGCCTCAGCGAGCTCAAGCGCTACGACACCGTTGACGGGATCGAGCGAGACGGGCAGGAACGGGATCCAATAGGAAGGGACTCGCGTCTCGACCAAGTACTTCAGCGGCACGATCGCGCCCTGCACGGTCGGTGCGGTGACCACCGGGTTCATCGTCGCGTCGCGTTCGTGTTGCGACCAAGGATCACCGGCCGCGTTCTCCAGCGCATTCTCGATCGCCCACACCATGTTTGCCATTTCGTCTCGGGCGAAGCGTATCTCCTCGACGACGCGGCCCGATTGCAGCGCTGCGCCCGCCGTCGGAGGCAGCAGAAAAAAGTTGGCGGTCTCGGCAATGCCAACCATCGACGTCGAGAACATCGTCCAATTGCCCGGACCAAGCGACTCGCGATCGGCGCGTTGAACAAGAGTGTCGATACCGAACACGTCGTGCACGATCAGCGAGTCGAGCTGATACGTCCCGCCGACCGGCATGTCGATCGGCAGCATGAACCAGTCATTCGCGTGCACGAGCATGAAATCCATCAACGCCAGTCGCGCCAGATCGCGCTTATCCGGCTTCATGTCGCCAAAATCGAGGGTGCCGTTCTCGAAGTCCCAGAACCTGGCATTCGGCATGCCCTTGAAGCGAACGTGCGCCGGAATGATCGTGCGCACGTTCGTCGTCGGCGCCGCTCCGGATGCAGTCGAGGCAACATCGAACGCGGCCCAATCAATGAGCCCATCGTCGCCGGGATTGACGTTGAGCGTGACCGATCCCGACTCCGTCGTCGCGCTCACGCTCGCGGAATATTCCAGCCGCGGCGGTTGCCAGGTCGGCGCGTCCGCTATGAGACCAATGGGACCGAGTGTCGACTCGATCCAATCGACAAATGTCTGCAACGTCGCCGGGGGCGCCGTCGGCACCGACGGATCGCCGTTCTTGATTGCCGCGTAGGCCTGGACGCCGTCGATGGCGCGTCCGGCGCAGACGCGCCGGAGCTGCGCTTCGACCGGATCCCCCGGATCTTCTGCCGTCGCGAAAATGGAGTAGGCCGCGCGAAACGGCGCTTCGGCGACGCCTGCCTCGGCCAGCAGGCGCGACAAAAGCTGACCTAGCTCGATGCGCGTCGCGAGATCGGGCGAAAACGGCTCGCGCTCGATCTGCTCCTCGAGGGGTGCCGCCGCGAGTGGCGAAGAGGCTCCGTCCGGCTTTGCCCACGTAGTCATCGCGCCAATGCGCTCGGCCAGCTGCACCCACGCCGGGGAGCCAGAATCGAGCCCCTGAAATTCTCCGAGCTGCCACTGGCGTGTCAGCATCCACAAAGGATCGCGAACGCGCGCCTGCAGCGGCTGCGTAATGTCGTCGGTGCGCGGCCGCGGTTCGAGCCGATTCCACCAGGTGATGGTCGCCATCTACATCGCCTCCGCTTCAAGATGTGGATCGAACGCTTGATTGATGGCCGTCGCGATCGCGGTGTCACCTGCGTTCGCGGCGAGGAAAATCCCGGGAATGAGCTGCAGCAGCGGGTCAATCGCTTCGAGATCGACGGCGCGAATCTTCATGAGGTCGATCGTCTCGTTCACGATCGCGAGGAGTGAATCGTAGACCCACGTGTTCTCCCCCGTCGGGCACACGGCGACCAGGATCGTCTGCGGCGCCTCCCCCGCGGTGTCGTCGTGGCGGAAGGCGATACCGGTGTGCTCCTTGGCGTTGGGTATCGTCTCCACCCACTCGTCGAGAAAGAGCCCGAAGCTCGGCTGCGTGAAATCGACCGTGCCTGAAGGCGCGTGCAGCACCAACGACAACTTGCCCGACTTGCGGTCTTCCTGCGGCTTCGCCGGAAGCCCTACCCACGATGCGGTCGGATCATGCGGCAGCTGCGCGACGGTCCACGATGCTGGCGGCGCGCCGTTGGCTTCGGCGAGCAGCCGCAGCATGCGCCAACGTCCCAGCGGCTCGCGCACCCGCGTCGCACCCGTGAGCCAGCGATCGAGCACGTGCGCGTCGCCACCCAGCATCGTCGGACCGTAGGCGAGCGCTTGCGTCAATTCCGATCCCGTTGCTCCCGCGAAATCGAAACCGATCACTAGACGGAAGTCGCGGCCGAATATCGCCAGCGCTTGCTTCTCCGCGTCACCGGCTGCCCCGCTGAATGCCGCGACGCGAGCGTGCATTTCCGCGAGGACACGCGCTGCCTGATCGATCAACGGCAGCGGAGCAACGCCGCCCTCTTGATTGCCTGCGACGAATGGCGGGAACGCGGCGCTCACGCCGAACTGCGCCGCCTTTGCCATCGCAGCGCGGATGGCAGCCGCCTGCAGGTTCGTCGGTGGCGTCGGGGGGACTGTCACCGGCACCGCGCTAATCGCAGCAGTGAGTTCGGTCTCTGTCGTGCTCAGCAACGTGAATACCTGATTCACTCGACCCTGCGCTTCCGCTGTCTGCACCGTGGCGTCGGAGGTACCCTTCGCCGCATTCTCGGGCAGCACGACGTCGATGGGCATGAGGGACCGCATGGCGCCGATCGCGCGGGCAATCGCGTTCGCCAAATCGAGCAACTCAGGCACACTGCGCGTGATCGAGCGATTCCACGTTGGGTCCGCCGCGTACACGATCGTGAACGACGCGTTGTCCGCGGCGTGCGCGGGTGTCCCGGACGGAAACGCGGCCGCGAGCACGCGCCGATCGAGCTCGCTCGCCGCCGGGTCGGCCGCCACCGCCTTCGCCAGGGCCAGCACGTCGAGCGGACGAAGCCGCAGCTGACCGAACGTCACCGTTACGGTTCTCGTCCTCGGCGGCGATGCATCATCAGGATATTGAACGCGGCACTTCACGGCGCGCGGGTCTCCGAGGAGCGCGCCCACCCAGGCGTCGAGCCGCGGCTCGCACACGGCGCGCGGCGTCGGCGCCGCCGGCCATCCCGGCCCCAGGGCCGGAACGGCATCGCCGAGCACGATCGCCATCCGATGAGTCAGCGTCGTGCCGCCCGTCTGGCCATGTCCGACGGCAGGATCGGGCGGTCGCGATCCCTGGGCCAGCGCGTCGAGCCCCGCGCCGCTACCCATCGGGTTGCCGAGCACGACCTGATGAACCGTCTCCGCCAGAATGAGATCGGCGACGGCATCGAAGTTACGGTCGAGCTGCGCCAACTGCTGCTCCAACGAGTCGCGGTGCGCGATCCCGGGATCGAGCCCACCCGCGCCGAACAGCGTATTGGTCTTCCACTTCGTCCGCAGCAGCAGTCCGTCGACGACGTTGCGCGCGGCCACCGTTTCTACCGGCTGTCCGGAGTCCTCGATCTTGTTCGCCACCAGTGGCGCCACCTGGCGGATCGGATCGATCAACGACTCGGCGTGCGCCTCATGCAACGCCCGCTCGATCAAATAGCCAAGGACCGCACCGAGCGGCTGCCCGTTGCGCACGCTGTCGAGGAGAAAGCGACCCATGCGCACTTGGCCCGACGAGAGATCGACCACGTAAGGCGAATCAGAGTCGCCCAAATGCGTCATGTACGCGTTGCGCATCACCGCCGCCGTCATCGCGTGCGCCATCGATGGTGCGTGCACGTAGCCGCCCGGAGTCGTACGCAGTGTCGCGCCGGCCGGTAGCGTCACGGTCGTGGCACGCTCCGGCTTGAGGTTCTCGACGAAGCCGTAGGCGCCGATGAAGCAGCTCGGTTGGAAGTCGTCCGATACGCGCAGCTGCCACAACCGCTCGTTGGCCAGCGACGTAATCCATGCATCCAGCCGATGCGAGGTCACATCGAGCGACTCGGTGAACAGTCGCTGCAGCTCCGCCGACGGCAGCGACTCCAGGCTCTGCAGTGCCTCGCGAAAACCCGCCAGGCCGGTGAGCCCGCGCAGCTCCTCCGAGTCACCTTCGAGAAAGTCGCTGATCGCGATCTGTCCTGCTCGCGGCAGCGTCACGCGATTCGTGAAGCGCTCGAACGGCGTTTGATCATTCTCGGTACCGGGGATGATCTTGACGAGCTCCGGCTCGCGCCAATTGGGATCGATCCGCGCCGTCGGTGAGAGCGCGACCGTCGGAAATGCCTCGATCAGCCGGCTCGTCCACCAGTGATACTCGGTCAGCGCCGTGTGACGCATCAAGCGATACAGCAGCAGGTGCGCGACCGACGGTGGGAAGTTGCCGGGCAATTGCTCGACTCCTAGTTGGTGGATCGTCGCCGTGCGCGCCCAGTTGATGTAGTTGAAGCGAAGGCCGGTGGTTTCCGACAGCGCATCGTCGAGCTCGACGAGCGTGCCATTGTAGAGCTTGGAATCCGCGTTGTAATTCATGCCGAGCACCCGCGGATTGACATCGATGACCGGAATGCCCGCCGCGTCGAGGACCAGCGCGCCGATCAAGCGATGCTGTGCTTCCCAGAAGGTGCGCGGTAGGTCGAGCAGATCGAGCAGGTTCGCGTAGGCATCCTCGCCGATCACGCGGCGCACCCGAACCTGCCGCGCGCTCGCGTCCATCGCGAGCACGTCGAGGAGATCCTTGTCTGGGTCGTTCGGCGTAGCCCCGACGTGCGGCGCAAATGGTACACTGGCCATCCAGTTCTTCTTCCCCCCCTGAAGAACATTCACCATGCGCTGGTGCACAGCGCTCTCGCCGTTGCGCTCCTGCCATCGCTCCAGAGACGTCACCGGCAATACGCCGTACGGCACGCGTCCGACGCGGAACGCCGAGGACACGCCGCGGGGCACGACCCAGGACGCGAAATGCTGCCCGATCTGATTGACCGCGGCGGGCGGCACCAGCGGCGACATGATCTGATCGAGGAAATAGCTGAACGTCGCCGGAAAAAGGACCCGATTCATGGCCCGCGCCGGCGCGAGCTCCTGGGCACCGGCACCTTCGACGTGGCTCAAAATGCCGGGGGGAAGGCCGAGCGCCAGCGTCAGGTTTTGGCCGGCAGAATTCTGCTGGGCATCGAGCGGCGTCGAACTGCGCTCGATCGAGAAGCTGTGCGCCTTGTTGTCGTCGGCCGGTGGATAAGCGGCTGGAGTTCCCGCGACGTTGCTCGTGGGTGCGCCCTGCTTCACGAACGCCAGACCCGCGCTGTAGTGCTGCGCGTCGAGCAGCTCGCCCAGTTGCTGCGCGGTCGCCGACGCATCGAGCGAGGTCTTGACGCCGATGACAATGACGCGGTCGAATCCAAGCTCCAAATCGTTACGCTCGATTTGCAAACGAACTGCCATTCCGACGGAGAGCGCGCGATCGAAATCTACGGTCCAGTGAACGGCGTCGTCGAGCCTGAAGCTTCCGTCTGGTCCAATGGGCGACTGATCGGATGCCAAGGAATCGGGGCCCACGCTCAACGCCAACGGCTCCGCCACCGGCGCACCGACGGCGCGACGAGTCGTCGTCACGCCGGCGACCTTGCGCTCGGCCACGACCACGAAGCGATCAGGCAAGAGGCGCGCCTCAACGGCGCGGCTCCATCCCGACGGCTTGTTGAACGCGGCAGGCGGTGTCGTCAGCTTCGGGTCGGTCACGCGCACGATCCAGGCGGCGCGCTGCGACGGATAGGTCACCAAGAGACGCTGCCACTCGACGAGTTGCTCGCTGCCCGCAGCTTGCGCCGCCTTCCAATACGCTTTGCCAGCCGCGATCTCGTCGTTCGACAGATCCGGCTCGTGCGCGTCTGCGGAAATCTCGTCCGGGTAGATGCGGACCAGGAGCTGCGTGCCGTCGGGCGAGAAGCGAGTCTCGAGCCGAAGCGGCAACAGCACGATGGGAACACGCGACTCCAAACGAGCGATGTCGAGTGCCGGATCCTCCAGCAACCAGCCGGCCAGCGTCGCCGTCACATCGCCGAGAGCCGACTTCTCGGTCGCGCGTGCGCTGGCCAACGACCGTTGCTGGGCTACGACCGCGTCGCGCGCCGCCTGTAGGCCGAGATCGTTCGGCGGCGACGTGCGTGCGAGCTGCGACAACGTCGCGTTCCTCGTCGCGAGCTCGGCCTGCGCCTGCAGCCGCGCCGTCCGCGCTTGCGAGAATGCCTGCCGCCTCTGATCTAACGGCGTACGATCGACTGTCGGCATCTCAGGCTCCCGAAGGGATCATTTTGGACGCGTGCACCAACAGCCGCACCGGCTCGCGATACGAGATGTACGCGAGGTCTGACGCGCGCGCTCCGTCGGCAGCGCGCCAGCGCGCGCGACCGGGATCGACGATGCCGCTTGTGTTGGGCAGGGGCGAGGCCAGGTCGATGTATCCGATCTGCGCCAGCGAATTCTTATCCGCCGCCAGATCCGACCACGCCAGCGTTTGCCACGTCGTGGGCGCGGTGGCGAAGTTTGTGCCCGCCGGCTCTAGACCGAACCGCGGCTCGGACGTGTGCTCCTGCAACGCGAAGTACCAGCCCGCTGGTCCCGCCGATGGCGAATTTGCTCCGAGCGCATCCGCGACCGCGAGCGGGAAGCCCCAGAAGCCGACGCCCGTCCCGAGTGAACCTTGAAAGTCCGGATGCATCAGGGTCGAACTGTCCTTTGGCACCGAACGCGATCCGTCTGCGTTCCACTGCGCCTGCACCGCATATACGATTGTATTGGGATAGCGACGAAGCAGCTCCGCGCGCACGATGAGTACGAGCAGGTTGTCGACGTTCGCGCGTGCCGCATTCGAGCCGACCGACGATGTCGACGGCCATTCGGCGATCGGCTTGATGTCCGGCAGCGGATTGGGCACGCCGTTGACGTTGAAGAATTGGCGGAAGTAACTGCCGCGCTGATCGGTCGGATACTCGTTGAACAGCAGCGTGCGCCCCATCTCGTCGTTCGCGCCGAGCATGTAGCTCTCGATGAAGCGCTCGTTGGGGTGAGAGAGCGAGACCACGTCGGGCGGCAAATCGCCGAGCCCCGCCAGCATCCAGTCGTTCGAGATGTCCGACAGCGGCTTGTACAGCGGCTGCGGGAACGTCGGCGCCGCCATCACCTGATCGAGCGCATCGGGTGGGTTCCACGCAGGGACAAGCGCGAGCCGCTGCTTCATGGTCGCCGCGACCGTCGTCTGCGGATCAATCGCCGTCACCAAGGAGGTCGTGGCCAACGGAACGTTCAGCGGGAAGAGCGTGATGCCCAGCGCCGGCGCCACGTTCACGTTGCCGAAGGCTTGCGCCACGGCGTCACGAAAGCGCGTATCCTCCGGCGCCGTCGACGACGTCAGCGGCGGCAGCGTTCCGTCGGGCTGCAGCGCACGCGCGACGAAGCCGGTGCGAACGGGTGCGCTCTTGATCAGCTCCGGCGTGAGCTTGCCGTCGCGCAGGGCGATGCGGCGATTTAGATTGTCCGCGACCGTGTCGCCGTGGGCGAGCGCCTGCTGCAATATGGTCAAGAACGCCTGCACTTGGGTGCGCAGCGGCGGATTAACGAATGCCGGCCACACACTGAGCAGCAGCGCGAGAAGGACCTCGATGAGCTTCCACAGCGGGGCGGGAACCTTCGCCAGCCAATCCGCCAGCTCCGGCGTCAGCCAGGGCGGCGCAATCTCGGCGCCCGCTGTTTGCGGCGTCACGATCGTCGTCGGCGTCTTGGGTGGCGGCGCGACCTGCAGCTGTCCCGTGTTGACGCGATCGACGAGCGTCGACGGCGTCTTCACGAGCGCACGTCCCTGACGAATCCCGACCGGACCGAGGGGGCGCGACAGCTTGACGAATGCCGGGTGCAGCACGCCGACGCGCAGGGCGCTGTTCTGAACGAGCGCGCGCACCGTCAGCGGCGTCGTCGCCGTGGTCATGAGCAGGCGTGCGTGGAGTGGAAACGTGAATGCTGCCAGCGACGGCTGCGAGCGCACGAGCACGTGACGCTGGTAGAGGCGCAGTGACGCTTCGCGCGCGAGCTGCGCGTGACGCAGCTCCGCATTCGCCGCGCGCACCGCGTCCACTTGCGCCCACGCACCCGCCAGGAGCTGCTGCTGCTCGTTCTGCACGACTTGCCAGCCGAGCGCCGCGGCCACACGTGTTCGCGGGTCCGCGTTCAGATCTTGAAACCACGGCGGCCGCGAGGCCGGATCGAGGACGCCGGTCGCCGCATACCAACGCCCATACAAAGGAGGTACGAGCGTGCGCGGCGCACCCGCCTGCTTCAGCCGCTGGTCGGCCAGATTCAACAGTCCCGCCAGCGCCGTCGTCCACGATTGCCGCTCGCCCGCGTCCCACGGCGTCGGCTGCGAATCGAGTGCGCGCAACGCACTCTCGACGGCTAGTGGCGTCGAGGCCGCCTGCGGCAGGCTCATGCCCGGGACCGAGACGTCCATCGGGCGCTCGCCGACCGTCGCCGGCAACGGCTGGGCGACGATTCGCTTGACCAACGTTTCGAAGTCTCCCGTGTCGCTGGTCTGAAAGCGCCACGAATAGAATACCGGCAGCTCGATGGCGGCGTTGTCGTTCTTCCATGCCGGCTGCGAGATGTCGAACGTGGGATCGACTGGCTGCCCGAGCGCCGACAAGCGCGCCGCCTCCAGAGTTGGCACGAGAAACGCCGTATAGGCTGTGCGCTGATCCAATCGGCGCGGGCATAACAGGCGCGCCACCACGTGATGTGACGTGTCGTCGAGTATGGCTTGCAGCATCGGCACGTCGATCGAGTCGGCAGCGTCGACGTGAACGTGCGCCCACGCCCACAGCTGATCGATGCGCGGCCGCGGGGCATTCGCCCTGGTCGTGAGCTTCGTGACCGCCAGCGTCGCCGTCGGCGGCTCGACCTTGTCGATCTCGTCGTCGCGCAGCACGATGAGCCCGAGCCACGGACGCAGCCGCTTCTGCGCGTCGGCCTTGGCCGGCGTATAGCGCCAGGCGACGTCGGCGGGGAACAGCTCCAGCAGTGGGAAGTAGTTGGGCTCCACTTCGAATACATCGGGACGCGGCCAGTGACGCGTGATCGCGCGCGTGTCGAACGCCTTGATGTCACCCGGCCCGAGCAGGTTGACGACGACGTCGATGGGCGCCGATTCCGGCCCGCCGGCAATCGATACCGTCACTTTCACGTCGGCATGGCCTGTTACCGATGTGCCATCGGTCTCGTTGATCTGCGTCGAGATGCCCTGCCGGAGCCAGGGGAGGAACGTGTATTTGCCGAGTGCGTCGCTCATGCCGCCAGCTCGTAGAGGGGCACGACTTGAAGCTGGCCGTGCTCGCCAGGGTTCTGTGTCAGATGCATGGAGAGCGCATGGAATGCCTCGCCCTTGGTCACCGGGTGCGTGATGTCGAGGTGCTGCGAAAGATCACTGGTGGAGGCGACCACGTACTGCTCTTCGGCCAGCTCGACCAAAGGCTTCGCGCTCGCGGCTGGCGCGAACTTGCCGAGCGCCGTCGCGCGCAACGCCGATTGCGCCGCGCCATTGGTCCGTGCCCACGCGATCTGCTGAATCAGCGTCGGGTTGAATAGGGTCGGCCGCGACGGCGGCGGCGGCGCGTGATCGTCGACATAGATATCCGCGAAGGCGACGTCGATGCCGAGCTGGACGCCGCCGAAATCGAGCTGCCCCTCGCCGACGGAGAATCCAGCGTCGCGGTCTTCGAACGATGGCCGCGACAGCTTCTCCTGATCCGACATCTTCTCGAACTGCGCGGGCGCAAACTTGTCGCGCACGATCGAGAAGGGCACGCGCACGCCGCCGAGCGACACGCCGTTCGACGGCAGGTCGAACTCCGTCTGCGGGCCGGGAGCCGCTTCGCCAAACTTCGTCAGCAACTGATTGAGCGGAAGGACGCGTTCGCGCATCGTCAGCGTACCGCTCGGGTCGACGTAGATCGTTTGGTCGCCGGGCTTCGGCGCCGCCAGAGTCACGGGCGCCGGCACGCCGGATGGCAGGCCACCCGACCAGTTCTGCACGTTGGCGATCGCGTCTCTGAGCGGCTGCCACGCGTCGACGAGCGGCGGGTTGGACTGTTGGTCCTCGCCCCACTTGATGTCGACGTGGCAGCTGATCTCGAAAAACAGCAACGTGACGTGCGCATTGCCGACGGCGTGCCAGGGCGTCGGCCCTGATAGCTCACCGTCGAGGGAGATGCCGAGCAGCGTCGACGTTCCCGAGCGCAACGCCAGACCGGCAGTGAAGTCGACGATGAATGAGAACGGCGTGAAGATGAAGAGGGCATCGAAGCCGAGCCAACCGTAGACATTGAACGCGCTGACGCCGATGTACAGCTCAGCGTGCGCGCCGAATTGAAACGAGTTAGACGTGATCGCGAAGTACGTCTGGATCGACAGCCGGAAGTTGTCGCTGTACGATAGCGCGATCGTGAGCCGTCTGAGCTGAGGGAAACCGTCGGGCGGCTGAAAATGCGGATTCAAGCCACCGATCGAGAGCGCGAAGCTGGGATGGTCGCCCCAGCTCAAGCGCATCGCCATGTCGCCGTAGATGGTGAAGATGACGATGCGCGAGTCGTGCAGCGAAGCGTCGAGCGAGAACAGCTTCTTGCCGAAGTCGATGATGCCAAGTACGTCAAGATGAAGCTCGATCACCGGCGCGGCCGGATTGGGCACGTTGACGTTCAGCTGGCCCAGGATCGCGATGATCACCGGCGACGGGATCGCGAGGATAATGCCGAACTCGGCAGTGACGAGGTTGAGCCCGCCGCCCCAGCCGAGCTCGATCATCGGCCCAAATACGTAGCGCCCTTCCGCCGGTGGGAAGATCACGCGCAAGTCGCTGATGATCGCCGGCGCGTTCTTGACGGGATCTTTCGGGAACAGAATGTGATCGAGGCTGTGCGCGCGCAGGCCAGCTTGCAGCGCGTCGGTCACGAAGTCGCGATTGATACCGCATAGGCCCCCGACACCGTTGAGCGTGAACCCGAACCCAAGCTGGATCGGCGTAAACTCGACGCTGATGATGATCAGGAACGAGTATCCCGATTCGCCGTTCGGCAGCTTGGTGTCGAGTAATCCTATCGCCTTGATCTGAATACTGTACAGGGAAAGCGCCAAAACGCCGGCATAGCGCCCGTTTGGATGATCGAACTCGATGAAGCCGCCGCCGGTGATTGGCCCGGCATCGATGTTGATGCCGAGTCCAGCAGGGAACTTGAACCCGATACCGAGATCGACGGGGCCGAGATTGCCACGATGAAATGCTAGATCCGCCTCTACTCCGATGCGCTCGACCGATGCCGAGACGGGACCGATGGCGCCACTGCCATCGAGACTTGCCTCGAGGCGGAGCTTGTCTGTGGCGAGGCCGATGAGGAGGTGGATGGTGTCGATGGAGAAAGGCCCGATGGCCAGATCGAGCGCGAAGGCGAACTCCAGGGCGGCCGCGCCCTTGAAGTAAACCCCGCGTTCGGCTGCCCATCCGAGAGAGAAGCCGAAGCTTAAGGTCAGGCCGTCGCTCGGTAAGAGTTTGGAAAGAAAACTGTCGGACTTGGAGGTGTCGACGACCAATTTGCCGTCCACGACTTCGAGATCAAACGCCAGTTCGCCGACCGCGCGGTTGGAGCCAGACTCCCAGCGCGCTGTCGCCCCAATAGCTGCCCCGATGTGTTTCACCTGGAGGCGGCTCCCACCCGAGGAGCCGAAGATCACGTACGGACGCGCTGGATCGGGGTCCTCCGCTACGAGGCGGACGAAGAGGCCATCTTCGGTAGGGCCGCCAGCTAGGATCTCCAATCGCGCCGGAGGAAGGAGATCGGCAGTGAGGCCTGCGCCAAAGGCGCCTTTGAGCTCGAGATCGACGCGCGAGTGCTCGGAGAGCTGTGCAATCGTGAGCTTCAAATCCTCCGCCAGATCCGCGAACAGAAATGCCCGAAGCCCCGTTGGTTGCACATCGGTTCTCGGTACGACGCTCAGGCCGAACAGATCGAGACCGGGGATCTCCTGTTCGCTGTCGTCGACCGTCGTCCCGGTAAGGACGTTGAGCTCGAGAAGGACGTCGATGATGCGCTCGAAGAATACGTCGCCTTGGAGTGCGTTCGTCCCCCAACCATAGGTGGTCTCAAGGTAAACAAGCGGGTCCTGAAACAGCTGCGCGATACGAGCGGAGTAAATGAGCCGCCGGAAGATGAGTCGCGATTTTCCATCGGCGGTGAATAGTGCGGGCGCGAGCTCCGTCAAGCCGAGCAAGTTCGTGATGGACAAGACCAATGGGTGGTGCATTTCCAAGTAGCGGATGACGGCATAGTCGAGCAAGCGCTCGACCATTACTTCGGCGAATGCAGTCGCCTTCGGGTCGCCTGCCGCGGCGCGCTTGAGGTCGTTGGCGACGGCGTCGAGCTTGGCGGTGAGCTGGGCAATGTCTTCAATTAGTTGGGCGGTGCCAGCGAGGATCTGCCCCGTGTCTTCCGCCTCGGCGGCCTCGATCAGTGCGTCCACATGACCTGGGAGATCCGCCAATGCGGCAATCACGTCGGCGAGCTTTTGCCCGAACTGAGCATCGCCGCCGACCGCAGGGGCAGTGTCCAGGCCGAGCTCGACGAAGAGCTGCGGTAGCCGCTCGGGGACGAGAACCTCTTCGAGGGGTAGCAGCAGCTGGGTGACCGCCGCGGCAAGACTATCGAGCGTCCCAGTTTGATCAGCCATGGATGCCTCAGGGGGTAAGAGCGAGGACGCTCTTCACGTTGTCAACTGCCACCTTGTCTAGGATTCCGTACCCGCGGGAGTTGAAACCAATCCCGACGTAATTGACATTCTCGTAAAACCGCATCCGGGGCTCGTAGCCGTTCGGACATTCGAGCTTGTCGGGATCGAGATGGTGGGGATTGGGAGATTGCTTTCGACAGACCTGCATCAAGTTGTACTTCTTGGTGCGCTCGTCGTCACCTTCCATGCCGGGAAGGGCACCAAATCCCTTGACGCCGGTTTTCGAAGCTGCCTGGTACATGTAACAGCCGTCTACTTGCCTGGCCACATACTGCCGGATCTGCAAGAACGTTCGCGTGAACGTCTCGACCGTAGGGTCGGCGTTGCCGCTCGAGTCATGCGGGAAAAACGCGTCCTCTTTGTAATGCGCCTCGCGGAAAGTCTGTTCGTCACCACCACCCGAAAAGTCGAAGTCGATGTTGGCGTCGTTCGCGATCGCTTTGCCGGCGGCGAGGTCCTTGCCGATCTTGTCCTTTTGCCTGCGTCGTCGAGAGTAGGCTTGATTGACGACCTTGTTGGGGGCCTGCGACGCGTTGCAGCCCCAGACCTGGATGAATCCTTTCGCGTCAAATGACGAGGCGAAGTGGTCACGGTGATTTACAACCCCGGACCCATCGCCCATGTCGGGGAGGAAGTCCTTAGCCGCGCGACCGTCCTTGTCGAAAGGATCACGTTTTTCGGCCGGCGTGCCGCTGACCTCGTCGCTATTGACGAGGATGGGGCCGTCGTCAAAGCCATGGCTGAAGATGCTGAGCTCGACGACTGAGCCATCCGGCGCCCGCTGCACTGATTCGTAGACGTCCGTGATAGACATGACGTCGTCCTGTGCATGGCCGCTCTTGAAGGTAGGATACTGATGCGCTGCGGTTTGGTAGTCAGAGTCTTTGATCTCTCGTAGCACCCTCGTGGTCACGAAGGCTGCGGGGTTGTACTCGGTGCTGTCGGTAATGCTTGAAAGAGGCTTCCATGATTTTTGGGTCAGGCTCACCGTCTTGCCACCCTTGGCACCAAGCTCGTACTCGATAACCTGAATTTCGCCAGTTGTGAATCGGAAGCGGACAAACCGAAGTGTCGCTGGAGCGGCCACCAGCGAAGTAGCGTCCTTCGCCTTGGCGGCGACGTTCAGCGTGTCAATCTGCTCCTGCGCCCGATGCGTGCACATCACGTCGAAGTCTAGGCCCTTGTCGGTGTATTCGTGACCTGCAACGAGGATGAAGAATTTAACGATGGGATCGGCCATTCTAAGACCCCGCCTGCGCGTCGTTCACGCGGCTAGAACATGTGACGCGACACATCGCGCAGTTGATTGGAGTCGTCCATTTAGGGTCCGCCTGGCTTTACGCTGCCTCGGAGACTAGACAGCTCAAGAGAGAAATGGGGCACAAGGACACTCCCGCTACGGCACCCCAGCTATTTCTTGGCGGGCACTTAGCCTTAGAAGAATACATGCGATGCTGCGCCCTCAAGCCTCGTGACTGTGTAAAAGTCAAGCTGACCGCGGTTCAAGGTCGGGACAATTGAAAACTTATGGAGCGTAGTGATGCCATCGGTCCGAATTAGTAGTGACTGCTCTCCAATAAGATTGACGCGAGGCAATATAAGACTAAATGTTGTTGAGCCCATATCGACAGTTTGGCGTATGGTAATAGTGACTATAGCCCCGAGGTCGGTTTCGACACTGCGGACCTCGTCGCCGCTGAAAGCGAGCGTTTGATTTTGGTCCTGGTAGGTGAAGTTTGCCTTACCATCGATGCCAGTCGTCGAGTAGGTGATTTGAATGTTATCGCCAGACAATTGATACAGATTGGGTTGGTTTACAGGTGCTGCCATGATCGCCTCCTCCTTACATCATCTACATTTGTGAATACCATATCCTCATTAGTCGCGGACGCCATCAAGGACGCCGGGGGGAGCATTAATCCCGCAACCCCCGGATTGATTGTCACGAAACCGCTTTCGCCGCACCCCCTATTCAGGGGGTGCATGGGAACGGACGGCGTTGGCTCAGAACGAGCGGCATAGCAGCCGCGTCCCCGCGCCGTCCCGCTCTCCCGCTCGCCGAGCGCTCCGAGCGCACTGCCGAATTTCATCTGGGTCGTGTCCCATTCGAGCGGCGCGCGCGCGGGTATTTTCCTGCACAAGGCTTCGCGAAAGGCGGTGACGGCCTCTTCGAGGCGCGCCGTCTCGATCTCCCGCTCGCCAAGACTCCCGAGCGCAGCGCCGAGATTCACCTGGGTCATGGCCCATTGGAGCGGCACGCGCGCGGGTATTTTCCTGCAAGGCTTCGCGAAAAGCGGTGACGGCCTCTTCGAGCCGTGCCGTCCCGCTCTCCCGCTCGCCGAGCGTTGTGAGCGCAAGACCGAGTTTCACCCGGGTCATGGCCCATTGGAGCGGCGCGCGCGCGGGTAAATTCCTGCAAGGCTTCGCGAAGGGCGGTGACGGCCTCTTCGAGCCGTGCCGTCCCGCTCTCACGCTCCCCGAGCCTTGCGAGCGCGTTGCCGAGATTCATCTGCGTCGCCGCCCAGTCGAGCGGAACGCGATCCCGCGTCCTTTCCTCCAGCGCCAAATTCCGCACGTGCTGGATCATCGTCTTCGACGCGGCTGCGTCCAAATGGGATTGAAAGTGGCGAATCGATCGAGACCAGAGCAGGCGAGATCGCCAGGATGCGTTTGACCATCTCGTCGTCGGTCCTGACCATTTCCGTTTCTGCGATCGCGCCACACAAAACGCACCAGCCCGACGGTCTCGTCTCAGACCCTGTGAGGTCAATTCCGACGATGGTAGCGTTCTCGGCAGGCGTCGCGGCGAACAAGGGCCCAAAGGTGCTTTTCGGTCGGTCGAGACGGGAAGCAGATGGCAGTTCAGCGTCTTGCTGTGCCCATCCCGAGATCGTGCAGGTCTGTTGCGAGAAACTGTAACCGGCGGACCAGAAATCCGGACCCGTGATGAGCCTTTCGAGCACCTCGTCCAGAATGTGACGCATGGCGATGACGTCGCATCGATTGTAGTCTATTAGGCGGCGGAGAGACCGGAAGTCGCCGCGCAGGTACCGGTGCCACAGCAACACTGCCTGGGCACCATCGAGATCTTCGACCCCCTTGCGAATCTGGATGCCTAGCTCTTTCTCGATCGCCTTCTGCCCACCGGTTAGCCCAGCGCGCTTGGCAAGGAAGCGCAAGTCGGCGTGGATCTTCGGCAATGAGAGTTCCGGAAATGACTTTGTCAGAAACGCCAGGTCGAACAGCGTACCGTTGAAAGTGACCAATACCGAGGCGGTTCGCAGCGCTGACAGGAGCGGTTCGGGATCGTCGCCTGCAATATGCACGCGGTAAACGCCGTCCAATACCCAGCCGACGAGGGTCAGCTCATCGTAATATCGGCTGAGCCCCGTTGTCTCCACATCAAGGAAGAGCACGCGACTTGAGCCGTGGAGGGCAGCAACAACCTGGGGGTCGATCGACCGGGACGGTCTACGGGTTTGACGAGTTGGCCTACGGGCCACCAGTCGATTTGAACGGGCGTGGATGACATCCGAGAACGGCAACACCGACTGCTCGGTTGAGCCTGCGAGGTCCATTCGGCTTTTCCTCAGGGGGAATAACTTGCCGCGCGCCTTGGCGCGGCTCCTGCCCTCCGCCGTACGGGTGCGGATAAGATCGCGCTCCACGTCGGCGAGGCCGCCAAGGATGGCAATCATCAAGCGACCGGTGCTGGTGGCGGTGTCGGCCCGCGGCTCGGCCAGCGAGCGGAATTGCCCGCCCGTGTCCACGATGCGCTTGACGGTGGCAAACAAGTCGAAAGTCGAGCGGGCGAGGCGGTCAATCCGCGTCACCGTCACCACGTCGCCGGGCATGATGTCTTTCAGCATGCGTAGAAGCTCGCGCCGGTCGGCCTGCGCGCCGCTCATTAATCTGCTTGGCGTTCCGGTCCCTGATCGGTTGCGCGTCGCATATTGGGGCGAAGACCCGGCGGACGAAATAGAGCGCCGCGTCGCTGCGATCTTGCTTCACTTCAAAATCCCTCGCGAGAAAATCGAGGGTGGGCTTTTCGCCGATAGTTTCCGCAACCAGCCGCTTCGTGTCGCCTCGCTTGAAAAAGGCGAGATTGTCTTTCCTGACGCAGACGCTCTCACAAAGGCGCTGATCGAAAGCAGGATCGATGTTCTAATTCTCGATCCCTTCGTCAAGACCCATGGCGTTTCGCTCAAGGATGCGGCGCGGTGCGTTCGGGTTATGAATCGCATGACGACGGCCGAGGCGCCAGCCGCGCAAGTCAAGGAAAAGGACCGCAAGCGTTACTTTCGGGTTGACGATGACGGCAAGGCCAACATGACGGCGCCGGCCGAGGTAGCTACGTGGTTCAGGCTAATTTCTGTCCCGCTTATAACAACCCTGCGGACCCGAACGCCTATGGAGACGAGATCGGCGTTGCCACAAGCTGGCAATTGCCGGGCGTCTTTGCGGGCCTTTCGACCCATGACCTGCCAAGAGTTCAGGCGGCAATCGAGAGCGGCGGACCATGGACGCGCGATGTGCAATCCAGTGATTGGGCAGGGATGCCGATAGCCCAAACCCTCGACCTCGACCTGGCCGACGAGGTGGCAAAAGAGCGCGTCAAGCGGATGCTCGCGGCATGGATAGCCGCGAAGGCTCTGCCCGCATCCAAAAAGAGCAAATCGGACGCAGGAAATCGTCATTGTCGGCAATCGCATAGAGGATGAATTATTCGACGAAACGTAGTCTTTGCCATTCTGCCACCTTTATTTTCAAGGTGGCAGCAAGGTGGCAGACACGTGGCACATGCCACCCTTGCCACCACCCCCTACCCCCTAAAGAGGGGGTAGGGGGTGGCAGCGCCGGGGGGTGGCTCCCGCAAGGTGGCGCTTGAACTTAACCATTCGAAGGAAGGGAACTGAAAAATGTTTGATGGTCACTTGGGCGTCTATCCCGAGATCGAGTTTGCCGGAAAGCTCCATGTCGACCCGGCGGAAAAGGATCGTCCCGACGGCGTAAGGGAGGTTCATGCGTGGTTCGATCTTCGGGAATTTGATGGCGGGCGAGACGCGGCCGGCAAAAGCATCGTATCGCTTTGGATACTCGTTAGCGGTTGGACAAACGAAATTTGTGACCAAATCATGACCCTCCAAAAGGGTGACGAAGTGGAGATCAAAGCTAGTGTGATTGCGCTCAGAACCTTTCATGAACCGCCGCTAATTGGCACAACTAGCGGCGAGGCACGCACCTTGGCCTTGATCTCGCGCCCGATGTGATCGCGGAGCACGTCAACAGATATCCCCAGCGTTTCATCTGAATCCATTTCAGGCAATTTGCCCTTATCTACGAGCCTTTTCCAAGCGTTGAACAATAAACCAGGGCGCTCCAAAGGGATTTGATCATCAAGCGGCTCGTTTGTTAATTCCTTCCGTTTCGTCATTTGAATGCGAAATAAAATGTATTGATTGTCGTCTATGGCACCGATATCTCGCGCGCGGTGAGCGATGGCTTGCATCGACACGATCCATCTCGCCTTTAAGCCCTTCAAATGATTTGCTCGCGTCGAATAAAACTCCCGGAATAAAGATGTACGCGGCAGCAGGAACGCGCCAGCAAACCAGTTCGCTTCGTCTTCAATTCGATCACGTACTGCCTTAGATTCGAGGTCATCCTGTGCGATATCACGGTGGAGGATTATATGGCCAAGCTCGTGCGCAGCATCGTAGCGGGAACGCACAGCGCGGCTTTTATCAGAGCCAAGCAGCACATATGGGCGACCATCGATCCAACAAGAGAATGCGTCTATTTTCTCTGAGCCTATGGCTAATCGGCTTACAATGACGCCGTTTGATTCAAGAAGCGCGACCATGTTGTTAATAGGACCATCGCCCATCTTCCAGTATCGTCGAGTTCTAGCAGCGATGTATTCGATTTGATTTAAGGTATATCCGCCGTCGTGGCCAACATCCTCGAAGAACGGGATGTTGGGTGTTGGCAGGCGCACGCCAGAATCCAACAGGAATTGTACAAACTCCCAGAGCCAGTTCGTCCGAACGTCGAGTGCCATATTTATTTTGTTACTCTTTGGCCCGACGCTACGGAAATAGCGCACCTTCTTCATGCTCGGATTAATCAGTGACTCCTTGAAAAAGAAAGTGACCGGCTGCTGCAAAACACGGGACAGCTCTAGCAGAGTACGCATATCCGGACGCCGTTCCCCATTTTCGTAATAACCGATCGCTGTGCCCGTGATATTGAGGACTCGCGCCACATCAGCGCGGCTCAGTTGAAGAGCTACCCTTGCATCAACGAGGCGCCGGGGAACTACTCCGGACGTTCGATCAGGGAAGCGAACGACATTCTTGTTCATTCCGCGTCGCGAATAGTTTTGATGATTTCTTCGACCAGTTCCGGCTCCGGTGATTCTGTCGGCCCTTCGCCGCTAACCGGCGACGTCCACACGGATTCGTCTGGCACCAATTTCACAAGATCAGAAGTCCACCAGATCAAGCGGTTCATCGTCGGGTGAGGAATAGCGAGATTGGAAAAGCGAAGATTTCCGTACCCATGTAGGAGCAAAATATGTTTCTTAGACAGGTCGGCGCGCCGTTCCTCGTTCCATTCCTCAAATAGGTATGCGGCATTCGGAGTTCCGAAATCCTCACGAAACTGAGCCCAGCGTGGCTTCTTATGGGGAGAGTCAACTTGGTTGATCGTGATATGTGCTCCAGGCGAGCGCATAACCAGATGCTTCCCTGTCGGGCTGGCGTAGTCATCCCACGATGGCTCAAACGGTAAGTGTCCCTCCCGCATAAGCCTCATGAATTCAAATTCGGCAGCGATTACGATTAGGTCGCCACGATGAAAATTACCGCTCGGTGTATTGAGAAAGTCTAGCCGATCATATGCTTGATCGGCGCTCGCATATGCCCGCTTGAGCGCGCCCGGTATCAATGGACGGTAAATCTCAGGGAATTCGTTATCTATAAGTTCCTGCGCGGGGTTTGATGCGTCTGGCACGCGAATCTCCGTTGGAAAATGCACATTCCAACAAAAAAGAGTATTTTGGGAAAAAAGTCAACACCTCCGTTTCACTGTCAATTGCTTTTCGACCGCTTCTTCGCCGCCTTGCGCGCGATCTCCCCGCGCCGCTCTGGCGCCATGCTTTTAGCCCGAGCTGCGCCGCCCTTCTTTCCGAGCGCCTTTGCAGCCGGGTCCTTACCGTCGTCAAGTATGGTTTCTTCAATCTCGCCGGTCAGCACGCGCTTGACATGGACGGCGTTGCCGATTACGTCGGCGGGGCGCTTCTCGCCTTGGGGGCCCTTAGGCATCTTTCTCCCCGAACAAATATTCGTTGACATGCCCTACATTGTCCAACAATACGCCCGCGGATCGCGAAATGCACTGGTGGCCGGATTCGACGGTGTGGAGGTCCACGCTGCCAATGGTTATCTCCTCGATCAGACCTTGGCGCGCTGAGGATTCTCGAGCTGATGCGCGAAAGATACCGCGGGACGCTTATCATCGCGGGCGGTTTCGACCACGACACTGCGGAGGGCTGGCTCCAACAAGGTAAGGCGGATCTGATCGCCTTCGGGCGCAAGTTTTTGGCCAATCCAGACTTGCCGGAACGGTTTCGCTCAGGCGCCTCCCTTAACGCCGACGATCCGACCACCTACTATGGCGGCGGCGCCAAGGGTATACCGACTATCCCACCCTTGCCCGGGAACGGGGCGAGGAACCGCACCCCTGCGTTGACGAAAGGTGGCGATAATGCCGACGTGCTCCAGAGACTTTCCAAGTCCTCAGAAGCTCGCTAACCGGAACAGTTTCCTGCCGTGAACCCGGCGCCGACTGCCGAGCCGGGGTGGACCGCGACACCGGTCACGCTCTCATTGGCGATATTGTTTGTCGTGCGGAAGGCCAAGAAGGGAGATTGCGGCCATCTCGCAGCGGAGCGCCTAACGTAGCCGAGCGGAGAGAACGGCTTTGAAACTTCGGGTCGGCTATGAACTGCAATACGAGTTCCCGCAGCCCGCTCCGCTGATCGCAATGCTCAATATTCATTTCTCGCGCGTTGCCGATCTAGCGGCGCCGGATCACATCGTCATCAGCCCCTCGGTTCCGATCTCCTGCTACCGTGATGGTTTGGCAATTGGTGCAGCCGGATTCTCGCGCCTGCGGGCCATGTGCGCTTGTCGACTGACGCTGTCGCGACCGATTCCGGTCAGTTCGATCCGGTGGTGCCGGACGCCGGCCAGATCGCGGTAGAGAAGCTCCCGGACGAGGCGATCGTCTTCCTTCTCGCGAGTCGTTTCTGCGACAGCGATCGATTGTTGGATTTGGCCTGGACTCTTTTCAAAGATTCGACGCCCGGTTGGGCGCGCGCCCAGGCGATCTGCGATTTTGTTCATCAGCGCATCAATTTCGGTTACGAGCACGCACGGGTGACGAGGACAGCCTCGGAAGCCTGCCAGGAAGGTCGCGGGGTTTGTCGCGACTATGCGCATCTGGCGGTGGCGTTCTGCCGCGCCTTAAACATCCCATGGCTCTGACATTCGCCGCGCCTTTGATACATGCAGCCGCAGGTATGAAAAGTCTGTGCGGGCGACGTCCCGTTGTGCGCGTCCAGCCTGAGCAGTGGACTAGGGCACGCATTGCCGAGCCAAGGCTGCTCGGAATTCGCTTGTTGGCGGAGAGACGTTGCCATTCAACCGGTGGTGCTGCGTCTTCACACGCTCTCAGGCTTTTAGTCCTGCCAAGGCAGCGCTGCGCTCCCAGAGTAACGCTGCAACTTTGTCGTCTTGCGCCGTTGGCGACGGTGCGATGGGTTGGCGCTTGTAGAAATATTCGCCCGTCGTTTCCGCGACGGCGGGCGAGGAGGCGAGATACACTATTGTGTCCGCACCCATTTCGGGAGAAAGCGCAAAGAGCTTGGCGAGCCGCGCGAAGCGCGAGATCGAGCCGCCGCTCTCATCACCGATGCGGGTCGCGACGAAACCGGGATGCAGGCAATTGGCGGTGACCCCAGTACCAAGCAGTCTGTGGGCGAGTTCGCGCGTAAAAAGAATGTTGCAAAGCTTCGAGCGACCATAGGCTTTCATGGCTCCGAAGCCCTTCGCCGATCGCAGATCGTCGAAGTCCAGTCTGGCTCCCTGATGCGCGGCCGAAGCAACATTGACGATGCGTGCCGGCGACGAAGCCAGGAGCCGTTCGCGCAGCCCTTCGGTGACGACGAAATAGGCCATGTGGTTTAGCGTGAAGGTGTATTCGAGCCCGTCCTCGGTGAGTCGGCGGCTGCTGAACATAGCTCCAGCGTTATTGATCAAGACATCGATGCGCGGCTCCTTGTGGGCGATTTCGGCGGCTACACGCTTCATCTCGGGAATGCGCGCCAGATCGGCGTAATAAACCGTGTGGCCAAGGTCCTGGCGCCCTCTCGTGAAGCCGCGCCACGGTCACCTTTCCGCGACACTTGTCCCGCGCGATCAGGACGATCCGGGCGCCCATCTGCGCAAGTCGTTCCGCGGCAATCTCGCCAATCCCCGAGGTACCGCCAGTAATGATCACCGTCTTGCCCTTCATCAGAATTCTCCTTATCGGCTCAGGCGCCAATCAATCGCTGGATCGAAAAACCAGCTAAGAGATATTTTCAGATCGGACGGTCAGAAGCGTGATTAGAACAAATCGTCGTTATCGGCTAGCATCAGACGGGATTCAGCCATTCACACAGCTTCGACCAGCGCCAAACCCGTCACACCGTCGCCAGCGGCGCAAGACGACAGAGCGGCGCCGTTGCTCTGGGAGCGCAGCGGTGCCCTGGCAGGACTAAAAGCCTGAAAGAGGAGCAGGTCGCTGCAGGGCACATCGAGTTGGAATTTCTGAAAGAACCACGAATGTCGCAACGACCAATTCTGTTCGCAGTGATGGTAGCTTGTCTCTCGTCCAGTGTTCCAGTCTGGTGTCAGACTCGATTGCATGACGGAAATCGTCAGGACGCCGTGGAAGCGCTAAACGCGAGCCACCACGGGCCCGGGCACAACAAGTGGCGGAACGTCGCTGAAAGTATGCCCAACCTCAGAGCGTTGTCGCAAAATCGAACCTTGATGGCGTCGGTGCGGCACAAAATTTGCGGCTGGCCGGGTGATCACTTCGGGAGTGAGAGATAGCTAAACAGCGCTGCGGCAAGCGCGACAAACATAGTGATAACGCCGACAATAAAATTGGCCCGAGGCCACCATGCTTCCTTCTCCCTCTTCCGCTTTAGCCAATCGCGAATCTCGCTACGCTGCGCCGAGGCATTGTCAAACCTCACGACGGCATCGGGTTCATTCGAGTCTTGCAGCAGTTTGATCTTTATCGCGTCGGTGCCAAACCTTTCGAGGTTGCGTAAAACCTCGGGAGGGATATTGGGGCGCTTGCTCATTTCAAAAATCCCTTCGCGCGAAGATGATCCGCCAGGGTCATTTTTTGCCCTCGCCGGTTTTTCGCTTCAGCGCGTTGCCTTCAGGGATGAACGTAACTGGCCGCCGGTCCGGCATGAATCCCTCCTCGCGCAAATACTCGTAAACGATCTTATGGATCATCATACTGATCGGCCGGTCGTCGGCTTGCGCGCATTTCGGGCGATCGGGGCGTTCATGGCCTTGGCGGCTACCGCGAGCCGGGGGAGCGCGGGTAGTGTCTCAGTTTGAATTTCTGCTTCCGACCGATACCGTTGAAAAACTCGATTTTTTGCCTCGATCACAATTCTTGAGGCAGCAGGCGGGCATTAAGAAGAAAGCGCTCCCGGCAGAAAGGCTAACTTTGCGGTGTGCGACGCGCGTAGCGAATTGGTGATGGCAACGTGTGTCGCTATCGGCCATGCATGACCAAAGTCTGGTTTTCTGACGTCGCTCATTTGCCGAGTTTTTCAACGGTCTCGACCCTTTGCGGAAGTTCGGCTCAGATTTCTCGATGACGGGAATTGCCCAAACCGGCCACTGCCGCTTGGCCATATGAATGGCCGAGTCGGGCGGATATCGTTGAAAAACTCGATTTTTTGCCTCGATCACAATTCTTCAGGCAGCAGGCCGGCTTTAAGAAGAAAGCGCTAAGGGCCCGGCAGAAAGGCTAACTTTTCGGTGTGCGACGCCCGTAGCGAATTGGTGATGGCAACGTGTGGCGCTATCGGCCCTGCATGATCAAAGTCTGGTTTTCTGACGTCGTTCATTTCCGAGTTTTTCAACAGTATCGGTCAACTCCCGTCATAGAGAACTCTGAGCCGAACATCCGCAAAGGGTGGGGAGCGGTCATTCGAGCCGTCAATTTGGCTCGACCATCCCACGGTTATAAGACTAAAGACAGGCAGGGTTAGACCTGCTAGTGTTCCTTCATGCTTGGATATCGGAAACACTCTTTTGCCCATGCACACGCGTTGTTGCAGACTTTGCGCACCAATCTTCAGGATTTGGCGCGTGGACGAACGGCGCGGCCCGGCCGGCGGCGACATCATCAGCGAGGACCAGCAGGATGCGCCAAATCGTTTATCGCGGTGGTCAGCCTCATCATCGGCTTCGCCGGGGTTGTCGCCGTGACGCCGGCTCGTGGCGCCGAGGCGGATGTTCACGCCGCGTTGCAGCGCTGGGTCGAGACGCTCGGCAGCGGCAAGGGCGAAGCTCCAATCGCTGCGCTTTATGCGCCGGATGCGATCCTTCTTTCCACCTTCGATCCGAAGCCGCTCGAAACGCCGGCCGAGATCGCCGCCTATTTCCACAAGCTGACCCAGAACCCCAACCTGAAGGCGACAGTCCAGACCGAGAAGATCCACACCTTCGCCGATGGCGGAGCAGATAGCGGGCTTTATACCTTCAGCTACACCAAGGACGGGAATGAAGTGCGGGTGCCGGCCCGCTTCACCTTCGTGTTTCACCGCACCACCGCGGGCTGGCTGATCGTCAGCCATCATTCATCGGTCGTGCCGCCCGGCCCCTAGACCACATATATCCACCTGAGTTTGAATTTCAGCAAAGGGTGGAAAGCGGTTATTCGCCCGCCGAGATCTATCACATCAAAGAACCCCAGAAGATCCCGCTCGTGGTGAGTCCGGACGAGGCCAAGCGCCTCTTGGCCAATGGCGGGGAATCTCAGGATCAGCT
>Ga0185299_10002689_pt1 | contig 26378 bp, 15 predicted proteins | sample PaiPotPPA55metaG_FD_128002 | JGI IMG/M metagenome (GOLD analysis project Ga0185299, IMG submission 128002) | Iron sulfur acid spring bacterial and archeal communities from Banff, Canada, to study Microbial Dark Matter (Phase II) - Paint Pots PPA... ...
GCACGACCGACCGGTAACGACCAGGCGCCCCTCCACCGACTTCCACCAAAGGCGCCGCACGGGCACCGAATCGTGACGCCGAGCACGCCGGTACGCCGGCCTAGGAACCTGTGCGCCAGGACAAGGTGAAGCGTCCCGGGTTCCATCCAGAGATTTAAGGTTGGCACAGGTCAACGGGAGCGATCCGACCCGTGGCCCAGCCCAGGTCCGTGGATGGAACCCGGTGCGGTTCACTCGGGTGGAGAAGGCGTTGGGACACAGACCGTCGGCCTGGTCCCGAGAGTCGTCCTCGGGACCAGGCCGACGGTTGTTTCGAACGGTCCGCCGCAGCAGGCGTCAGGGGCGATCCGGCGGTCGTGCTCCTGTCAGTAGCTGAACTGCTGGATCTGCTGGTCTCCGGTGGCGTAGGTCCAACCGGTGCGCGTCGAGGGGTCGAGCTGGACCAGATGGGAGATCGCGCCGTGCATCAGTTCGCCGCCGCGGGCTGTGCCCTGGATGCCGCTGATGATGCTGAGCGTCTGCCCCGTGTGCAGGTCGACCACGGCGAGTTGGCCGGTGGCGTTGCTGTCCGGAACGAAGCCCTGCTGTGAGCCGAAGTACGGCGTGCCCGCGGCCTCCGGGTACATGATGACCGCCAAGCTCCTGGTCGGATCGACCGCCATCCCGATCGGTTCCTGCCGCCGGATCGTCAGGACCGTACCCGTGGTGCCGGTCGCTTCGTTGATGGGGAACAGGAGGTTGGTCGGCACGATCTTCAGGCTTTGCAGCATGGCGGTCAGCGAGTAGAGCGTGCCGTCGACCGATGCCAGACCGAGTTGGCAGCGCGGAGCGTCGCCCACGTAGGTGACGGCGCCGGTGTCGAGATCGACCTCCGCGGGTTGGACAGCGCCGAGGCATTCGCCCAGACCGGCCTGCGACGTGAGGTAGACCTCGCCGGTGGCCTGATCGATGGCCATCAGCGTGTAGGTATCGACCCGGATTCCGGTGCCGTCCGCATTGATCAGTGAGCCGGCGGCGCCATCGGCCAGGTCGATCGCGGTGACCGAGTCGAAGAGCCCGGAGCCTGCACTCAGCGGTCGCAGCAGCACCGCGGCGCGGTCGCGCGCGGCGTCCACCTCAGCGGTGGCGAACTCGTAGCCGGTCGGCACGGTGTACTCGCCGACGAGCGTGCCGGTCGCCATGTTCCAGGTTTCCAGCGTGGTCGCACTCGTGCTCGAGCTTTGATGGACGAGTAGTGCGCGCTGCTGGGCCGCGTCGACGCCGAGCACCTCGTAGTCCGAGGTCGTCGCGGCGTCGGCGGCGATCACGGAACCGTACTCGCCGGTCGCCGTGTCGTAGTGGACCACCTGCGTCGAACCGTCGGGCTCTTCCAGCGCAGCCACGGAATCCGCACCGGCCGCGGCGAAGGAGAGCACCGTGGCGCCGTTCGGAGCCAGGCCGTCGTCGAACTCGAGGGTCGAGATCGGCGAGGCCTGTCCGATGATCTGCCCCTCGCGGTCGACAGCGAAGACACGCACGTCATATGTCTCCGACGTAGGCAGACCAAGCGTCAGGCCATTGAAGTGCGCAGTGCCGACCGTGCCGGTCAGCGAGACGTGGGCGGTGCTGCCCGCGTCGACCCCGTCATCGTCGAGCCGGGTGCCGTTGGCATTGGTGAAGGTGTTGTAGGACCCGTACAACGTGGGGGCGGGGGCGGAGAACTCGACGAGCGCCGAGGCCGCGCCGGGAACGTCGCGCACGTCGTACTGGAGGGCGAACGTCGGCTGCGCCCGGTCGATCTGCTGGCTGTGGCCGGTCAAGCCCTCGCCGGCGAGTACCGGGGCGCTCGGCCGTTCGGCTGCCGAGCCGCCGATGACGCGGATCGGGGCGAACTCGCCGTAGGTGTCATCGGTCGGTGGCTGGCCGTCCGCCGGTGCCTGCATGATGCCGATGCCGTAGATCGCGCCGCCGTCGTCGAAGGCGCTCGCCGGGATGGTGATCTTGCCCGCGGTGCCCGACTTCAGGGGTGTGCTCCATGCCGCCGAGAAGATCGGGGCGAGCGCGGGGTTCCAGTGGCCCGCGGTGGAGACCTCGAGTTCGGGGTCTGAGACGCCCGCGACGTCGGTGAGGTCGTAGCTCACGGTCACCGAGTGGCCGAGGGCGACCGTGGCCGGCGCGACCGGGGCGGTCGCCTCCGCGTACTGTCCGTCGCTCGGTCCGATGGTGAGCGTGTGCGGCTCCGATGCGGCCACGCGGCCGTCGACCAGGACGCGGTAGGTCAGCGATACGGCGCGGTCGGCCGTGGAGACGACCGGCAGTCCGCCCGCGGCGAGCAGCTGCTCGGGCGTCACCCGGATCGCGGGGTCGTCGGATTCCCAGACCTTGGATCCCTCGGTGAGCGTGTACTGCACCCGGGAGCCGTTCTGCGGCAGTCCGACCACATCGCCGGCGATGGTGACCGGGCCGACGAGCCCCTCGCCGTCGCCGCCGGACGCGACGTCGTCCAGGTCGATGTAGCCGGGCTCTGTGTTCTCGGTGAAGTCGCCGCCCAGGCCCCCCACGGTGACCCGGTGCGCGACGGACAGCCGCGCGATCGAGACCCCGTCCCCGGTGGCCCGGCGGCCCAACTCGGCCTCGACGGCGGCGGTGACGTCGACCTGCGGGCCGACGTGCAGGGGCTGGTCGATCTGCGCCGGGGTGGGCACGGTCCGCCCGGTGCCCGCCAGCAGCGCCCGCACCTGCAGCGGACTCAGGCTGTGTCCGGCCAGGCGCGCGGCCTGCAGCACCACGGCCGCCGCGGCGGCGATCTCGGGGGCCGCGGCGGAGGTTCCGCCGTTGAGGGTGACGTCGACGCTGTCCGCGTCGCCCCCCTGCGGGTGTTCGAAGGCGAGCACGTTGTCACTCGGGGCGGACACGTCGACCCGGCTGCCGAACCCGGAGGAGAAGCTCCCGAAGCCGCTGATGCGGGTCTCGGCCGTGGTAGCCGGGCCCGCGGTTCCGTCGGCGAGCGTGTCGTCGAGTGTGGCGCCGCCCGCGGCGATCGCGCCGCTGTCGGGCACCTCGGACGGTGTCGTCGACTCCGCGTCGTCGTCGATGTTGGTCGCCGAGGCCTCGTTGCGGGCCAGGTTCGTCGGCGTGCTGCCGCCGTCCGGGCCGACCGCGGTCGGGGTGTACAGGCGCGTGCCGTCGTTGGACGAGATGCTGACGACGATGCCGTACTGGTGCACGATCGCCGCGACGACCGCGTTGATCATCGGGTCGTCTTCCAGGTACCGGCCCGGCATGCCTTCCGAGTCGGTGCCGAAACCGAGGCTGGCCGTGATGACGTTCGGGCGCGGGGTCTGCTGCGCGGCGGACATCAGCGCGCGGGCGATCTCGTCGAAGGTCGGCTCCTGCGGAACCACGAGGCGGTAGGACGCGCCCGGCGCGATGCCGAGCAGGTCCGTGTAGCCGCTGCCGGTCTCCCCGGACCGCTGCAGGTCGTCGGGCAGCGGTGACATCACGCCGAAGTCGAGCATGACCTCGCCGAGGGTGGGGTCCTCGTTCTCGACCGGCTCGGCGGGGTTCAGCCCGCCACCGGGGTCGGCGACGTACGTCGGGATCAGCGGCATGGACGGCAGGTCCAGGTAGCGCTGCCCGTTGTCCAGAACCGTGGTCGGTCCGTACGCCTTGACGTAGGGGTCACCGGCGTCGAGCATCGACTGGTCGGTGAGGTCGCCGATGGAGACGTTCGTGATGATCTCTCCGGCGCCCGGCAACTGGCCGTAGTCCTTGCCGAGGATGGAGTAGGCGCCCATGGCGTTGACGCCGCCCGCGTTCAGCAGGGCCTGCGCCGAGTCGGCGACCGCGTAGTTGCCGGGGATCGAGGAGTCCGCCGAAGCCGCCGCTTGCCCGTCGGCGGCCTTCGAGCCGGCGGAAGCCTGCGCCTGCACAGCCTGCGCCGCCTTCAGAGCTGAGGCTGGCAGCGGCTGTCCCCCGGTATCCATCGTGTTGACATACACGTCGGGCTCGGCGTACGCGACCCCGGACACCTTCTGCAGCGTGGTCGCCACGGCAGTCGAATCCTGATCCGCGACGTTCAAGACATACATCGACGACAGGTTCGCGCTGCCGGATCCGAGCTGCGCGGCGGCGGCCCGGGACAGCGTCTGAACGGTCGCTGCGGGCGTGCCGGGGAACAGCGGGTCGAGCGAGGCCGCGCCGACCTTCTTCAGCGCCGCGTTGAGTGCGGCGTCCGAGGTGAGCGGCAGCCGCGCGGAGACCCGCGTTCCGGCCACCAGCCCGCCGGTGACCGTGGTGCCCGAGCCCAGTTCGACGATCACTTCGCCGGGTACGACGCCGGAGCGCTCCTTAGGCAACAGCGAGCCCGCGGGCTGCCGGGTGCCCAGCGCGGTCCGGGAAACGCCGACCGACTGCGGGTTGCCGCTCGCGGGAGCGGACGTCGCGGGCGACGCCGCGGACGCGGGTGCGGGGGTTGGGGAAGCGGCCTGGGCCAGTCCGGGTATGGCAGTGGATATCAAAGCTACGATTCCGGCGCACGCGACGAGCAACCGCGTATGCCGGCGACGAAGATGCGCCATGGGAGTCCTTCTGCCTGGTTGCGTGGGTCAAGTGGGCGACCCGACACGCATCGGCGGCCCCTGCGGTGCGGCCGGCCGCGCAATATCGCACGCTTAAGCGTGGAGAATGGCAACTCCGGATGCTCGCGCGCAAGACGACTGCCGCGGCGGATCTCCGCAACCTGGCGGAAGCCGCCAAGCAGACGGCGGTTGACGTTCCGCCCCAGGCGAACTGCTTCGCCACCAAGGCATTCGCGCCCCGCAGGCGGTTGCCCGACCTGGCGACGAGGTCCGAGATGCGGCTCTAGAGCCACCCGCGTTTGACGGCGACCAGGCTCGCCTGAAAGCGAGTCACCGCCCCGAGGCGGCTCATCAGCTGCTGCACGCGTCGCTGCGTGGTCCGCTCGCTCCAACCTTGGGCCCGGGCTATGGCCGCGTCGGTCAGCCCGGCGGCAAGGAGCGCGAGCAGAGTACGAGTGGCCTCGTCCGGCTGATCCGCCGTCGGCTGGGCCGCGTCCGGAGCCTGCGGGCCGTCGATCTCCGGAATGGGCGTCGCGTCCTTCCAGTAGGTCTCGAAGAGCGATTCCAGGGCCACCAGCAACGGCGACTGGTGGATCAGATAGGCCGCGGTCTGGCCGCCGGGCGCCAGGCTGAACGGAATGATGGCGGTCCGGTCGTCCGCGATCACGATCTTGAGCGGCAGTTCGGGATGGACCCGCGACTGCTCGCCGGCACGCATGCTCGGAATGATGTCGTCCTGCAGCCGACCCGGCCACGCGACGGCGGTCCGGTCGTAGATCACGCGGTGGGCGACCCCCTCCTTCTGCCGCTGCATCTGACCGCCGAAGTTGCTGCCGGGCCGATCGACGTAGGGCGGCCGATCGAACGCACGCACCTGATGCTGCGCGATGGACGAAAGCCTGCGCGCGGCGGCACTGACGTCGTCACGATTGGACAGCAGCTCCACCGCGATGGCCGGGTCATTGATCCTGGTCGCCTCACGATGCATCTCGGCCAACCTGTGCACGAGCGCGCGAGCCTCACCGAGCTCACGTTCCCGTTCGCTGATCAGGTGGGTGACGGCGGTGTCCGGCGCCGCAGCGGTGAAGCGCGGCGGGCGCCCGGTGCTCCGGGCGGCGAGACCGTCCCCGACCAGCTTCGCCAGCATCCGCCCGACCGCGGCGGTCGGCAGATCGCAGACGGCGGCCAGTTGCGCCGAACTGCAATGCGGGTTACGCACCAAGGCGGTGTAGACGCGCTCGGACTCGTCGGTCATGCCCAGAACCTGGAACGTCATCGGCAAGACCTCCCCGCGTCGGGCTGCGCCACCTGGCCGAATTCTGCCAGCGCCGTAGCGTCGCGTAAAGATCACGGCATGGGATCGTCCGCGTCCGCCATCTCGGCATGCCGGTCGCCGAGACGGACCGGTCGCCCGGCATACCGCCGGTAGCGGCTCTTTACCTCCGCTGGCCCTGTGGGCTGGGTTGATGTGTGGGCTCGGATCGGGGATGGTCATGGGTCGTGACGCCGGGCACCTTGCCGCGCTGGCACCGCAGGATGATCGTGGCCAAGTGGCGTCAGCCACGGCCGCCGGGCAGGCCGCCGATACCTGTCGACCTCGTGGAGCTGATCTTGCGCTTGGCGCGGGAAAACCGCCGGTGGGGAGTGGTGCGGATCCAGGGCGAGCTACGCAGGCTCGGCCACCGTGTGGCCGCCGCCATTATCCGCAAGATCCTTAGCCAGTGTGCGGAGCAGGCGGACGCCCGTCTGGCGTCGGCACGGTATTTCACACCGGCGACCTCTGGAGCGCGCCCGGTGTCCGGGTTCAGGCCGAGCCCGGCGTGACGAGCCCCGCCTCATAGGCCGCCACGACGAGCTGCGCCCGGTCGCGGGCGCCCAGTTTCGTCAGCACTCTGCTGACGTGGGTCTTCGCGGTGAGCGGGGAGAGGAACAGCCGGGCCGCGATCTCGTCGTTGGACAGTCCGGTGCCGACCAGGGTCAGCACCTCGAGTTCGCGCTGGGTGAGCCGCACGAGCCGCTCCCGGCTCGGCGCCGCTCCCGACCGGGGGCGGGAGACGATGTCCGCGATCAGGCGGCGGGTGATCGCGGGCGAGAGCAGCGCGTCGCCGCGTGCGACCACGCGCACGGCCTGCAGCAGTTCGCCCGGGTCGGTGTCCTTGACCAGGAAGCCGGAGGCTCCGGCCCGCAGCGCCTCGTAGACGTACTCGTCCGCCTCGAAGGTCGTCAGGATCAGCACCTTGACCCCGGCGAGGTCCTCGGCGGCCGAGATCCGGCGGGTCGCCTCCAGACCGTCCACCCCGGGCATCCGGATGTCCATGAGGACGACGTCGGCCCGGGTTTCGGCGGCCAGGCGCACCGCGTCGGCGCCGTCGCGGGCTTCGGCGGCCACCTCGATGTCCTCGGCCGACTCGATCAGCTGGCGCAGACCGATGCGGATCAGGGGCTGGTCGTCGGCTACGACCACACGGATCACGGGTGCTCTCCCCAGGGCAGTCGGGCGCTGACGCGGAAGCCGCCCGCGGTTCCGGGGCGGGCTTCCAGGGTGCCTCCGGCGGCCAGGGCGCGCTCGCGCATGCCGATCAGGCCGTGGCCGGCGCCGCCGGTGCCGGACGAGCCGCCGGTGCCGGTGTCCGCCACGTCGAGGTCGAGGTGCCCGTCGGCGTAGTCGAGGCGGACGACGGCGGTGGCCGGACCCGCGTGGCGCAGCGTGTTGGTGAGCGACTCCTGGACGATGCGGTACGCGGCGAGCTCTATCGCCGCGGGCAGAGCGCGCTGTTCGCCCACGACCTCGAGCCCGACGGGCAGTCCCGCCGAGCGCACCGTCTCGATCAGCAGCGGCAGTTCCCGCAGATCGGGGATGGGGCCGGTCGGCTCGGACTCGTCCACCTGGCGCAGGACCGCGAGGATCGCGCGCAGTTCGCGCAGCCCGTTCCTGCTGGCGTCGCGGATGGCGCCGAGCGCGTCGGCGACCTGCTCCGGCAGGTCCCGGCCCACGTGCGCCGCGACGCCGGCCCGCAGGTTGATCGTCGACATGGTGTGCGCGACGATGTCGTGCAGCTCGCGCGCGATACGCAGGCGTTCGGCATCCACCCGGCGGCGGGCCTCGTCCTCGCGGGTCTGCTCGGCCAGTTCGGCGCGCGCCCGAATAGCTCCCACATACGCACGCTGGTTCGCGACGGTCAGCCCGGCGAACAGCGCGACCGCCACCTCTGCGGGCACGACGTTGAGGCTGCCTCCGAACGTCCCCAACGGGTTGAATGCCGCGGTGGTGCCGAGCAGGAGGGCGAACATGAGGACCGCGGCGGCGACAGCGGCCCGTACGGAGCCCGCGGCGCCCCGCGTTCCCGGCGCGCGCGCCGTCGCGGCATACGCGTAGAGTGCGACCGCCGGGTTGAGCAGTGACGCACCGTTCTCGTAACCAAAACACGTGTATATCACAGTAGGGACAAGTGCGACCGCCACGGCGGCGTCCGGCCGCCGATGCCGCCAGAACAGCGCGACGCTCCCGGCGGCCACCAGCAGGTACGCCGGCCACGGCGGGACCGCGGACGCGGGGATCGAGTCAGAGCCCTGGCTGGGGTGGGCCTCGCCGATCGAACCGAGCAAGGTCAGGAACAGCAGTACCGCGGCGAACAGCAGGTCGGCGACGAACGGGTGCCGCCGCCGGTTGCCGGTCACGAAGGTCGCCATGTCCGCATCATAGGGACCGGCCGCGGCCTGGGACATCCGGTCGGAGTCGCACGACGAGTACTCCCGTAGCAGTACCCGCACCCGCCGCCCGCACCCCGCGCGGTACCCGCGCTGACTCCCCGGGCGCAGCTGGATTCGCATCCCCGGCACGACGTATCGGCCGAGGCGCCGGGCCAGACTGCGGAATCAGAACACGAATAATCCCGGCGTCCTGATCCGGAAAGGCAATCGCCATGCGGGCCATCACCGCGTTCGTCCTGCGCCACAAGCTCCTTGTCGTCCTGTGCTGGCTGGCGATCGCCGCGGCCGGCTTCGTCACGCTCTCCTCCACCACCCACCGGCTGTCCACCGACTTCGCGCTGCCCGGCCAACCCGGCTACGTCGCCGACCAGCAGATCGACGCGCTCTACCACAACGGCGGCGGCGGCCAGCCGACCCTGGTGACCGCGACCGCACCCGCCGGAGCCAGGATCTCGCCGGCCCAGGCGGACGGCGTGTTCACCGCCGCCGCCCACGCGGCACCCGGCACCCGGCTGGCCGACCAGGTGTCCACGGGCGATACGAAGTTCACCACCACCGACGGCCGCACCACCTTCGCCCTGCTGTTCACCGCATCCGGCAACGGCTTCGGCGCCGACACCACGACCCCGAAGATCCAGGCCGCCGCGCAGGCCGCCGCACCGAACGGCTGGCACACCGGGGTGACCGGCTTCACCCAGCTCTCGGCGGGCAACACCAGCTCCAAGGGCACAAGCACCACCGCCGAGGTGATGTTCGGCGCGATCGGCGCACTGGCCGTCCTCGCGTTCGTCTTCAGCAGCCTGCTGGCCTTCCTGCCACTGCTGATGGCCGCGATCTCCATCCCCAGCACCTTCCTGCTCATCGACGGCCTGACGTATCTGACGCCGGTGAGCATGCTGGTGGAATTCCTGGTGGCGCTGATCGGCCTCGGCGTCGCCATCGACTACTCGCTGCTGGTGGTCACCCGCTGGCGCGAGGAGCGCGACAACGGCGCGGACCGGCAGACCGCGGTCGAGAACGCCATGGCGCGGGCCGGCCACGCGGTGGTCTTCTCCGGCCTGACCGTCGGAATCAGCCTGCTCGCCGTCCTGGTCGTGCCGGTTCCGTTCCTGCGCAACATGGCGGTAGCGGGGTTCTTCATCCCGCTGGTCTCCCTCGCCGTCGCCATCACCGTCCTGCCCGCGCTGCTCGCCACCATCGGACCGCACATCGACCGGCCGCGACTGCGTCACGAGGCACACGCCAGCCGCCCATGGAGCGCCTGGGCCAGGTTCGTGCTGCGGCACCGCAAGGCCGCCGCCGCCCTCGGAGCCGCCGGGCTGCTCGCGCTGCTCGTCCCGCTCACCTCGATCCGCCTCGGCGAGCCGACCACCGACGCGCTGGCCCAAACCGGCCCGGCCCACACGACCCTCTCCGCCCTGACCGCCGGCGGCATCCCCTCCGGCACCCTCGCGCCCATCGAGATCCTCACCACGGCGCGGAGCGCGGACGGCATCGCAACCAGTCTGTCTGCGGTCCCCGGCGTCTATACCGCCTTCGCCCCGGACAACGCCGCCTACCGGCTCGACGGCAAGGCACTGGTCGACGTCCTGGCCGTGCACGAACCCTCCACCCCGGCCGGCAAGACCGAGATCTCGGCCGTCCAGAACGCCGCCCGCAACCTGCCCGGCGTCCTCGGCGTCGGCGGCGCGGGCCCCTCGCAGAACGACTTCATCCACGCGGTCTACGGCGACTTCCCGCTGATGATCGCGGTGATCTCGCTGCTCACCCTGGTGCTGCTCGCCCGCGCGTTCCGCTCCCTGGTGCTCGCGGCCAAGGCGGTGCTGTTCAACCTGATCTCGGTCGGCGCGGCCTACGGCGTCCTGGTCCTGGTCTGGCAGTTCGGGCACGGCAGCAGGACGCTGTGGAACATCCCGGCGACCGGTGCGGTGACGGTCTGGGTGCCGATCATGGTGTTCGCGTTCCTGTTCGGCCTGTCCATGGACTACGAGGTCTTCATCCTGACCAGGATGCGCGAGGAGTACGACGCCACCGGCTCGACCGAGCAGGCCGTCGTCACCGGCATCGGCCGGACCGGCCGACTGGTCACCAGCGCCGCCCTCATCCTGTTCCTGTCCTTCCTCTCGATGTCCACGGCGCCGGACACCGACATCAAGGTGCTGGCAACCGGCCTGGGTGCGGGGATCCTGCTCGACGCGCTCGTCGTCCGCTCGCTCCTGGTCCCGGCGCTGGTCGGCTGGCTGGGCCGGTGGAACTGGTGGCTGCCCGGATGGCTCGCCGCCATCCTGCGGGTAGACCCCTCCCCGCTGCCCGCCGCGGAACGAGCCGCGGACACCGCGACGGCGATCGAAACCTGATACGACCCCGCGATCCGCACCGAGCGTGGCGTCCGACTGTGCGCCACGCCCTCGCGTACGCCGCCCCCGCAGTCACCACCCCGACCGGAGATATCTGCCGGCATGCACTTCGAGTTCATCGGGCTGTTGTCGGTGCGGGGCCAGAGTCCGCGGTGTGCGCTGGCGGCGCTGCGGGTCGTGGCCGAGGCGTTGGATCTGGCCGGGGTCGGGAATGGTGGTCAGTCGGGACCTGCGCGCTTGGGCAGGGGGTGCAGGCGGGCCAGTTCCAATCCGTTGGTCTCGGCCAGCAGGATCCCGTCGAGGGTGACGGCGGCGCACCGGCCGCCGGGTTCGGCGAGCAGGGCGATGCCCCGGGGGTGGTCACGGGCGACGTCGTGGTCGGTGGCGGCTACATGCATGCGGGTCTCAGCCAGCGTGCGGGGCACGCCGATTGTCGGGTGGCCGTCGTCGGAGCGGAGGGCGGATGTGCGGATCAATGCATCGAGTAGGAGGGCGGGGATGGCCGTTCGCGCCAGGTGGTCTGGAAGGCTGTCCGGCTTCGGTAGCCAGAGCGCGGTGGCGCGGTGCTGGTCGGCTTGGCAGTTGCGAGTGTTGTGGAACATGCCGCGCAGCCACACTGTGCCGCCCGATGCGTAGCACGGGTCGTCCACGGCCGGCAGTGGATGGTGTGACTGGAGTGGGGTGGCGGATGGGCGCTGTGGGGCGTGGGTGACCACGACGTCGACGTGGAAGTGCGGCCGGTTGGCACGTAGCACCCGCCCGGCGCGGACCACATCGGAGGTGATCTGCACGCGGACTATGGTCTCCAGCCGGTCTCGGGCGCATACCTGGGCGCGCACGGTGTAGCAGCGAGGATGCTCGTCGTCGGCGCGGATGTATGCCTCGAACGCGGCTCGTTGGAAGGCGAGCGGGCGGGCGCCGGGATCCAGCGCGAGCGCGGCCTCGGCAGCGATCTCCAGCGCGAAGGTCCCGGGCAGGGTGGGCAGGCCCTCGACCAGGTGTTCGCGCAGCACCGCGTCCCGCGAGGCGTCTAGCACCAGCGTCCACAGTGCCCGGTCGGCGGTGTGGTGCTCCGGCTGACCGAGATAGGCACGCGGCGCGGGCGGCTGCGCGGCGGCGGGCGGTGGAAGCGTGTCCGCGCCGGCGAAACCGGGGAACTGCCGCCGCAGCGTGTCCAGGTCGCGCTCGCCCAGGACGGCCACCACCGCGTCACCGGTGTGCCTCTGCCGGTCCAGCTCGGCCAGAAAGTGTGCCGCGCCTTCGGCGTCGCTGATCGCGGAGAACCGCTCGTCGTAACTGTCGTTGTCGAGGAAGTCCCGGGTCACGATCCCGGACTCGGCCCACTTCGGCCAGGCCAGGGTGTACTCGCCGTTCTGCCCGCCGGATCGGGCGCGGGCCGTGGCGGCGAGCAGTTCGTTGGCCGGCGCGTAGTCGGTCTCGCCGGGCAGCCCGGACAGGCCTGCCAGGGAGCCGAAGTTACACCAGCGACGGGGCGGGTTGGCCGCGAACGCGGCCCGAAGGTTGTGGTAGCCGAGCAGCTTCACGTCACGGACCCGGCGAAACGACTCAAGGCTCTTGCTTTCCGCGGATGCGGCTCGGTGCAGTCCGGCGGCGTTGACCAGCAGGTCCACCCGGCCCGCGTGTTCCAGGATCGCTGTGGCGGCGCGCGCGGTGGCCGCCGGGTCGGTGACATCGCAGGAGAGGTACTCGACCCGGCCGGGGCCTGCCAGCTCGGTAAACCTCTGGAGGTTGCGCCACGCCTCGTTGGCGTCCAGCAAGCGGGAGAACCGCTGGTTGATCTGGGCCACGGATACCGCCGGTTCTTCCGCCCGCTGACAGGTGATGAACTGCGCGCGTCGCCCGCGCAGCTCCTCGGCGGTCAGCACGAGCTGGTCCCGCGGGAACTGCGCGAGATCGAGACCGCCGAGCACCCACAACCGGGGCCTGCTGCGGCGCAGAAGCACGGTAAGGGCGGCGGCGGTGATGCCGCGCGCCCCGCCGACGGCGACCACGATGTCGTCCTCGCCGAGCCCGGGGCCGCCTCCGGCCGGCTCGGGCAGCGGTTCCAGCTGCTCGGCCAGCCGGATCCCGTGGCGCTGCCAGGAGACCGGGAGGCCGGCGGGCCTGCATGCTTCGTCCACTGACTCGGCCAGCGCGGTCTCGGCGTCGCCACTGGTGGTGATCAGGGCGTGGGTGGCGCAGCCCGGCAGCTCCCAGGCCAAGCTCTTCACCAAACCGGTGAACAGCGCGCTGTACGGGTGCGGCGTGTCCCCTGGCTCCGGGTCGATCAGGGCGAGCACGACCGAGCCTCCGTCGGCCAGCCGCCGGTATGCTCGCTTGACCGCGAGAAACAGCAGGTCGTGCAGTGTGCGCAGCCGGTCGTCCGGTGTCGCCGAGAGGTCTGCGGGCGGGAACCGCGCGATCAGGCGGACGTGGTCGGGTGGGCCGCCGGTCCGCTCGAGGGCTTTCTCCAGGCTGTCTTCCCCGGGCTCAGTGACAACCAGGGCGTCCAATGCCGCGGGGTCCGGGCTGACCAGGACCCCGCCCTGCGCGCGGACGTGGGCGGCGAGCGCGGCGGCCAGGTCGGCTGAGCCCGCTATCACCAGTGCGCGCGGCGGGATCGTGTCAATCGACTTAGCGGGCTGTGTGGAACCTGCCGGCCGCGGTCGGAACACGGCGCGGTAGCGGCGAGCCGTCGGCGCCGCGGCGGGCTTTGCCGGCGGTCCCGCGTCATCCTGCTTCTCGTCCACCGCCGGCAGCACGGTAACGGCCGGGCTGGAGACGTCGCCACGCACGCTGATCGGTCCGGAGCGTTGGCAGGCGGCACGCAGCACCGCGATAACGCTGTCCGCTCCGCCGTAGCCGGGCTGTCCGGAAGGTCCAGGCGGGGGCACGCCGTCCTCGGCGCCTGGGCGCAGCCGGGTGCGCAGCCGCGCCAGCACCGGCCAGCCGCGCTCGCGGGCGGTGTCCGGCCTGGCCACGGCGAGCAGGAACGCGCCCTCCGCGAGCTCCGGCTCGCCGGCCGCCCGGCCGAGCCGGAGGGTGTTGCCATGCGCACCGAGCACCAACGCCAGGTCGAGGTCGCCGCGCAGCAGGTAGCCTGCCGCGGCGTGCAGCGCGGCCAGGCCGCTGTCCGGCCCGGAATCCAGGGTCATCGTCGGCCCGCGCAGCCCCAGCCTGTTGGCCAGCCGCGCCGGGATGATGTTGGCCATCACCCCCGGCATCGTGTCCTCAGTGCTCTCCGGTACCCGGTCGCGCAGCCCGGCCAGCCAACGCTCGTACGCCTTCTGCTCCGGCCGGCCGGCCAGCAGACGGTGGATGCCGTGCGCGTAGCAGCGCGCAGTGGCCTCCATCGACAAACGGGTCAGCCCGGCGTGCGCGCAGAAGACCCCGGTGCGCTCCTCGACCCCCTCCCACAGCGGGCCGTGCTCGGCAGCCATCCGCATGGCGGCCGACAGTGCCATGAGCTGGCAGCGGTCCACCGCGCGTGCGGTCCTGCCGGACATCCGCGCCACGGCGAACGGCGGCTGCGGGTATGGATCGCCGAAGCCGGGTCGCTGGGCGGGGGCCTGCCCTGCGGCCAGCCGCCCGGCCACCGTGTCCCAGTCGGGCTCTCCGGGCAGGTGTGTGCTCCACGCGACCAGCGCCACCTCGTGACCGACCGGCCGCGGTGCCGATCGCAAGGCCGCCCCCGAGCCGGGCTCATCGCGCAGCAGCAGATGGGCGTTCGTGCCGCCGAACCCGAACGAGGACACCGCGACCACCCGGGGACGCTCCGTCGCGCGGGGGAACGGGACCGGCTCGGTGGGCACCCGCACCGGCAGCCGTGCCGAGCGCTCCGGCAGGGTGGTGAAGCACGGCTGCGCGGGGATCACGTCGTGCCGCAGACAAAGCACGGCGTGGATCACCGACAGCGCCCCGGCCGCCCAGCCAGCATGCCCGACCATGGACTTGTTCGACACACACGTGACCGACCGCTCCTTGGCTTCGGCGGCCAGCGCGGCCAGCTCCACCCCGTCGCCGGCCACCGTGCCGGTGGAGTGCGCGATCACCAGGTCCACTTGGTCCTGGGCCAGGCCGTTCACCGCGTGTGCCCGCCGCAGCGCCAGCCGCTGCCCTTCCGGGTTGGGCGCGTATATCGCGGTGCCACGCCCGTCCGAGGACAGCCCGGCACCGGCCAGCACCGCCAGCACCCGGTCGCCGTCGGCGCGGGCCCGGGAAAGGAGTTTCAGCGCGACCACTCCGGCCGCATCGGAGAACATGGTGCCGTCGGCGGCCGTGTCGAAACTGCGCACTCGCCCGGACGCGGACAGCCCGCGCAGCTTGCCGAACAGCACCAGAATCTTCGGCCCGAGGCTCAGTGTGCCGCCGCAGTAGGCGATGTCGACATCCTTGTCCAGCACGGCCCGCGCGCCGAGATCGATCGCATAGAGCGAGGAGGAGCAGGCGGTGTCCACGACCAGACAGGCGGTGTCCTCGGGCAGCACCCCGCGCATCGCCGCGCGCGCCACCTGGTCGGGGGTGTGCGCGGCGGGCCGGTCCCCCGCGCACCGGTAGTGCCCGCGCAGCCGTTCCCGCGCAGCCGCGGCGTCGCCGCCGGCCGTGGCGATGCCTTCGGCAGCGAGCTCGACGGCCACGGTCTCTTCCAGGTGTTGGCTGCCGTCGGCCCACACCCCGGCGAACAGCCCGTGCCGGTCGCCTCGCCTGCTGATAACCGTGGTCTGGGCTTCACGCAGCGCGCGGCGAAGCCAGTTCGCCGCGTGGTCCTCACCCGGGTCGGGCGGGCCGTCCTCGTGAATGACCCCGCAGACCCGGGAGTAGCCGCGGTCGGGCGCATCCGGGTCGGTGGATGTGAAGTCCTCCATCTCGTACCGCTCGGCGGGCTCGCTGAACGCAGGCTCGCCGCGGCACAGCCGCTGCCAGAAGTCGTCCACGCCTGCTGTCCCCGGAGCGACCAGGCCCATACCCACCACGGCAACCACGTTGTCCGCGACCACGTCGTCGGCGCCCGCCTCGCGATCGGCTGGCAGCGGCGCGACTGGCCCGGGCCCGGGAGCCGGCCGGCCGGCCGGCTCCGACGGTGCGGCCCCGGCGACGCGGATGCCGCTGATCGACATCCCGCCGTCGACGACGAGGGTGTGCCCGGTCACCCACCCGGCTTCGGCGGAGGCCAGGAAGAGCACCGCGCGCGCCAGGTCTTCCTCCTGAGCCAGCCTGCCGCCGGGGGTGGCGGCGACTACCGCCGCGCGCATGCGCTCGGCGTTCGGGAACAGCAAGGCCACCCGGTTGTCCAGAGTCGGCGCGGAGACCGCGTTCACTCGCACCCCGCGTGCGGCGTACTCGACGGCCTGGTAGCGGGTAAGCGCCTCCAGTGCGGCTTTGCTCACCCCGATCGCCGCGTAGCCGTCGACCACCCGGGTAGAGCCTGCCGAGGACACGTTCACCACCGCGCCACCGCGCGCGGACAGCAGCGCCAGCGCCTCCCGCGCGCACCAGCGGGCACCGTGCAGGTTGGTGTCCAGGATTCTGCCCCAGTCCTCGTCCACCACCTCGTCCATCGGCGCGAACACCCCTCGCGCGGCGTTGTTGACAAGCACGTCAAGACCACCGTGCCGGTCAGCGATATCGGCCATCATCCGCCGTACCTGCTCGGGCTTGGCCACCGATGCCCGGACCGCCTCGGCTGTCCCGCCCGCCGAGGCGATCGCCGCCAGGGTTTCCCGAGCGGCCTCCGGAGAATGGAAGTAGTTGACCACGACATGCGCGCCGCGCTCGGCGAACATCCGGGAGACAGCCGCGCCAAGGCCGCGGGCACCCCCGGTGACCAGGACGACCTTTCCTCGGAACTGCTCGGACATCACCGACCCGCCTCAGCCGACAGGCCGACCGCACCGGAGGCCAGTTCGATCAGCCCGTCCGCGACCGCGGGCAGGGTGCGATAGCCGGCGACCCGAACGCTCTCGCCGGGCGCGGACAGGCCGAAGCGGCGGCGCAGCCGGGCGAACATCTCCACCTGCTTCAAGGAGTCGACGCCGAGGTCGGCCTCCAGGTCGGCGTCGTCGGCGAACACATCCTCCGGGTAATCCAGCGCCCGCGCGTACTCCTGGCGCAGCAACCCGAGCAGCGCCGCCCGCTCCGGCAGCCGCGCCGGATCCGGCGCGGCGCCCGCGCTCGGCCCGGCCCGGCCACCGGGGGCCTGCCCGGTCTCGGCTGCCTGTTCCCCGACAGCGGACGGTGGCGTCGGGGCCTGGGCCGGTGCCCCGGCAGGCGCGGGTGTCCCCGAAGCAAGCTCGTCCAGCGCCTCGGAAACACCGTCGCGCCGCCTTAGCGGCGCGTGCACATCCGCCCCGACAAGATTCTGCGTGACCAGGTCGGTGAGGATGGACCGGGCCCCGCACTCCACGAAGCGCGCCATCCCCTGGGCGTCCAGCTCACGCACCGCGTCGGCAAACCGCACCGGCCGGGTCAGGTGAGAGACAATCGCCGCCCGCAAGTCATCGCCCGTCCCGTAATAGGCCATCACAATCGGCGAGTACACCCGGCAGCGCGGCTCGACGACCGGGATCGACGCGATCCGCGCAGCCCACTCCTCCGCGACCGGCCACAACGCCCTGTTGTGGAACGAGTACGGAGCGCGCAGCCGCCCGCACTGGACCCCGATCGCCCCGGCTGCCGACTCCACCTTCGCCAACTGCTCCTCCGGCCCCGAGACCACCGTCTGGTGAGGCGCGTTCACCGCTGCGACCTCCACCCTCGCCAACGCCGCCGCGCACAGCAACTGCCGAGTCCTGGTCTCGCTCAACGCCAAGCTCAGCATCCCCCCGGGCACAGGCGGCCGAGCCTGAAACGCGGCGTCCCGCTCGGCCACCATCCTCGCCCCGTCGGCCACACTCACCGCCCCCGCCGCCGCCAACGCCGCGATCTCACCAAAGCTATGTCCGACCAGCACATCGAACTCCAGCCCCCGGTACGCGGCCATCACCCGATACAACGCGGTCGAACACGCGTAAATCGCCAGGTGCGAACGGGCCGGATCGGACTTGACCAACTCCTCGGCCGCAGGCGCGTCCCGCTCCAGCAGCAGCGACGACACCGGCCGCGTGCGGTGCTCGGCGGCGACCGCATCCACGGCGTCCAAGACCTCGCGCATGTCCGGGAACGACGAGTTCAGCGCGGCCAACGCGCCAGGCAGGTAGGCGCCCTGGCCGGGGAACAGCAACGTCGCAGGTGACTTCATGATCGCCCCTCACACTCGGTCGGACTCATCGGCCCACAGGACGGCACGGGACAGGTACTCGGTAGTCACCTCCGGGGGATCGACCTCGATCCCGGCGGATCGGACGTTGCCGGCGTCATACCGGCGGCGGTGGGCGAAGTACGGCAGGAACCCCGACAGCTCGGGCTGCCCTGGCGGACTCCAGGGCTCTCCCTGCTCAGCCATGGTGACCTCGACCGGCACCACCGATTCCAGCATCTCGACCACCCGCCGGATCGGCGTCTCCCGCGGATGCGCGAGGTGAAACACGTTCACGCCCTCCGTGGGCGGGGCCGCCTCGGACAATCGCGCCATCGTCGCCGCCGCGTGCTCGACCTGCAGCATGTTCTGCCACCCCTCCGGGCTGCCGAAGAACCGCAGCCGCTCGACCGGCCTGCCCGCATCTCGCTGTCCGAATACCTGCTCAAACAGCATCGTCATCGTCGCCAGCGGGTGGATCGGCAGGTCGGGGTTGCTACTCTGGTCGCTGACCAGCACCGTGGGCCGATACACCGCCGCGGGCAGGCCGGTCACCCTGGACCACTCGCGCACCAGCAACTCGGCCTGATACTTCGACTCCTCATAAGCGTTGGCGAAGCCCCGGTCATGTTCAAGGTCCGACTCCAGCACCACCCCCTCGCGCACCATGCCCGCCACGAACGCCGTGCTCACGTGGTGCATCGCGGGCCGCCTCCTGCCTGCCGCCGCCAACTGCAGCACCCGCATCGTGCCCTCAACATTCACCGCACACTTGGCAGCGTCCCCGCTCAGCGAGATCTGCCCTGCCGAATGCCACACGGCTTGCGCCCAGTCGGCCAGTTCCCGGAACCTCGTCACCCCAAGGCCCAGCCATTCCGATGCCAAATCCACCCGGCACGCCGTAACCCGCGCCAACGCCTCCTGCACCCCGGACGTCGGCCTGTCCAACGCGCGCAGCCCCCGCCCCAACCGCGCCAAGGCCCGTTCCGGCGACGTCCGCACCAGCACCGTGATCTCGTCACCGCGCTCCAAGAACTCCGCCAACAACCGCAAACCCAGGAACCCGGTAGCACCGGTCAACACGATCCGCATCCGCAGCCACCTCCCGTCACGCCATGCGGTCGATGATCAACGGCCGCATCTCGCCGTTGCGGACCCCGCGGAGAACAGCGACCGGTTCCAACGATCACTTCCCTCATGGATACAGGTGCGAGCATTACCCAACCTCCAATCCGGAGCTGTAGTGACCACCGGCCACACGTCAGAACACGGCAAGACCGGACAGCCGCGCAGAACAAGCCCGCCATAGGCGTCCGCCGCAGGGGAGCCGCCAGTGACCCTCGGCTTCAGAGATCCCACCGGCGTCCCGGCAGACGAGCGGCTGGGACGCCCGGAGTGAATATCCGTCGACGTTGAAAACCGCGCCATTCCCGCGCGGGAGGCCGCACGAGCCTCCGCGAGGTTGGTCTGACTCGATCGGCGGGCATGACCCGGCGGCGTGTTGTCGGGTCGCGCCAGGACATTTCACGGATGTGACGAGCGCGCAGCAAGGCGCAGTGGGCCTGCGCTCGGGTTCGAATCCTGATATTGATATTTCTGTCCGGCGTGCTGGGCGCGGGCGGCAGGCGCACCGGTACGAGTACCGGAGCCGGCTACGCCCGGGTCTCGACCTACGGGCAGAACCTCGACCGCCGGTTCGCCGCCCGCAACGTGGTCAACCACGGGCGCCCACGACTCATAGTGTCGGCGTCGATGATGTCGTCGTGGATGAACAGCTGCACGTTCACCAGGTCGCAGGCGATGGCGGCGCCTCGGGCCGCCTCCCACGCGCCTCCGTTGATCATCGAGGAGAGAAGAGACAGGGTGGCCACTCGGTGTTCTGGCCGGGAACCGGTCGGAGACGCTCCGTCGCGACCGGGCCGGCAATAGTAGTAGGCGGCGAGGTCCGGCAATGGACCGGGCATTCGAGCAAGCCGTTCTCTGAGCTCCGGTTCGAGCGTGCCGCGCGCGTCATCCAACTGCTGCTGCAGTGAACGCGGCGCCTTACCGTCCATGACGCTCTCCCGGGAAGATGAGGCGGAAGCGCGACCGTATTCACGCCCTGGTGACAGTGTCGACAGCCGCACCGGGGGTGCATCAGAGCGCGCGGGAGCGAGGACGAGAGCGTACTGGCGCTATCGACGACGCACGCCGGGCGATTGAGTAGTCGCTCCGGCCCCCGGGGTACCCGGCCACGCCCCGAAGGACCTCGACCACCTCATCTCCTGAGCAACCCTGCCGGGAGCAGCCTGGACCGCGGCCGGACTCCGCGAACGACGCCGACTGATCTCTTCGCCCAAGAAACCGCGGCCCGGCCCGATCAGCGGGCCGCCATCGTCAGAGGACGTGGCTCGTGCCGAGTGACCGGCCATAGCCCGGACCTGCAGGCGTGTCCGCAGACCCGAGAGCAGCACTCGGCATCCGGATTGCCCCATAATCCACAGGCGAAGCGGTGCAGGAAACACGCCGAGACAGCTGGTGAGCAGAATCGCTGCGCCGATCCCGCCGACCCACACCGTGCTCTTGCCCGCCGCGGTGGAGATGTTGATCATCAGTGGCATGGCGACCCAGAACACAGTCGCCCAAACAGCCAGTCACGCCACAACGGCACGTCGTAGAGCGTCGGCCCGGCGCGTCGGAGATCATCCCCGTCCGCGGCCCTGTACCATGCCGAAACTCGCCACTGTCGTTGACCTGGGAGTTTACCGGGCACATCAGGCAGCTCTCTGATATTCATTGCTAATGCCGCCGAGGCGTTGTCGGCGTTCGCCGCGGGCAGCCGCGGCGGGCTGCGCCTGACCTGGACGTCCCCGGACGCGAACACGGCGTCGAAGCTCTCGATGAACTGCCCGCCGCGGTCTCGGATCAGGTGGGCGAACGCGCCGGCGCGCTCGCCCAGGTCGGCGAGCAGGTTGCGGGCCTGCTGGGTCGTCCAGGCGCCGTCCGGGTGGGCAGTGACCCCGAGGATGTGCACGTGCCGGGTGCGCACCTCCATCACGAACAGGACATAGAGCCTGCGCAGGTTGACGGTGTCGATATGGAAGAAATCCGTGGCCGACAAGCCCTCGGCCCGGGTGCGCAAGAACGTCTTCCAGGACGGGTCGGCGTGCACTCGTAGCGGGGGCCGACGCCGGTGCCAGCCCAGCACCGTTGCGGGCGTGACCAGGCGGTGGAAGTGCAGGTCGCGGAGCAAGAGGCGGATCAGCGCAGAGAGGATCGCCCGGTCCGGCCAGGTCGGCTTCGGCGCCTTCGTCCCTGCCCGGCGCAGCACCGCAAGCTCATGCCGCAACACCAGTAATTCCGTGGTCTTGGCCCCATCGCCGCGCGAGAGCAGCGCAAAAGCGCCGAAGACCCGAAACGGCGCGAGGTAGAGCAGGCGAAAGAGCACGAACCAAGATCATGCCGTCATCCGACACGAACCACGAAACCACAGGTCACAGCCCATGCGCGGGTTCTGACATAGGACAGGGCCAGCGGACTCGAGACCCGAGAAGGCTCCGAATCGACCAGTTGACTCTCCTTGGGCCTGCGGGTGCGCCACTGATGCGATCGCCAACCAGAGCCGGGGCCGCCGACGCGCAGATGGACCAGCGTGGTTCCGTTCGGGGCCATTGTGTGAAGGCCGGAACCGCCACACAACGCCGCAGGACAACACGGCGATGGCGAACCAGTAGATCAGACGAACCAGCACAAGCCCCCATGATCGCAGGTCCGAGCCGATGGCGGAGTTTCGGGAGCACTACAGGGAACGTTGCCGTCCCATATGGCTGCCCGCTCACCGGCATCGACAATCGCGGCCGGCCGCCAAACGGTGCCGGACCAGCGCCACGCCCGCCACGAGAGCCCACCACGCCGCGTCCACCACCAGGACGACGACGCCCAGCACCGCAACGTCCGCACTGTGCACGGCGAGAGCTGTGGCGAGCAGAATGACGCCGAGCACCAGCCCTGCCAAGCCGACGTCGCGACGCAGACCGACACCGCATCGCCGCGGTGGCGCCCAGTCGTGGAAGCGCTCCAGCAGGTGGACCAGGTCCGGCTCCTTGGCGCGCAGGTGTTCCTCAATGTCGGCCAGCGCCCGCCGATCGTGCTGGGAGAGCATCACACACCTCCCTTGTGCCGTGCTCATATCCCCGGCTTGGGCACGTAAAACCGCACCTGCGTGCGATTCCCGCTTCCCCCATTCTCCCACCATCCGGGCTCAAGAGCGCGTCACAGCCCAGATTCACCGTCCCCGTCCGACCACGCATGTGCGGTTCGACGACCTGGTCGACAGGGCTGTCGCGCGGGCTTCCCGCGCGAGGAGCTGCTGGTATGTTCGTCGCAGAGGCTCCTTTTCCTGGGCGTTCTCGGCGGATCATCCGGTGCCCGGCGACCCGCGAGGGGGCAGGTGGCCGGTTGCCGCCCCATGTCCCATGAACCCTCGAGAGGCCCTGATGAGCCAGGACGAGATCGGCCTTGGCGTGATCGGAGCCGGCGGCTTCGGCTTGTACGCCCTCCAGCACTTCACCCAGGTCCCGGGCATCCGACTGGTCGCCATGGCCGGCACGCACCGGCCTGCGGCCCAAGCCGCGGCGCGACGGTTCGCGATCCCGGACGTCGAGGACGTGGACGCACTGCTCGGGCGCAAGGACATCGATCTCGTCTACATCGCGACCCCGCCTTTCCTGCACCATCCCCAGGCCATGGCGGCGCTGGCCGCGGGTAAACACGTCATCTGCGAAAAGCCGCTCGCCCTGACCGTCGGCCAGGCCGACGAGATGATCGCGGCAGCCCGCCGGAACAACCTGCTGCTCGTCACCAACCTGATGCAGCGTTACAACCCGCTGTTCGACAAAGTCGGCCGGCTGATCGAGTCGCGGGTGCTCGGCGAGGTGCTGCGCGGCTCGTTCGAGAACTACGCGTCCGATGAGAATCTGCCCGCCGACCACTGGTTCTGGGACCGGGCCAAGAGCGGCGGGATCTTCATCGAGCACGGCGTGCACTTCTTCGACATGTTCGCCGGCTGGCTGGGCGAAGGACGCGTCGAGGCGGCCCGGGCGGGCATCCGGCCCGGCACCGCGACCGAGGAGCACGTCGGATGCACCCTGCGCTACGGCCAGAGCGCCCTGGTCGACTTCTACCACGGCTTCCACCAGGCCGGCCGGATGGACCGCCAGCGCCTGCACCTGCTGTTCGAGCGCGGTGAGGTGACCTTGTCCGAGTGGATCCCGACCCGGGCCCGGATCCACGCGCTCGTCGACGAGAGCCAGACCCGCGAACTGTGCGAACTGTTCCCCGGGGCGCGGCTAGAGGTGTCTGCCTCCTACAGCCCGAGGGAACGTAGTTGCCAAGGCCGCGGCAAAGACTTCGATGCCTGGCAGCAGATCGACCTGTCCTACGGCGACGGCGCGCTCAAAGGACACCTCTACGGCCAGTTGCTGCGCGCGATGCTCACCGACCAGCTCAGCTGGATCGGCGACCACGGCCACCAGCGGCGAATCACCGAGGACAACGGCCGCGACGCCCTGCGAGCGGCCTGCACGGCCGACCGGCTCGCCCACCCGGGACCAGGTCCGGAAACACTCGGGTAGGCGACCACGGAGCGCGCCGTGTCCCCCGGCGAACACCAGGATTCGCCGCTCCCGCCCAGTCTGACAGGTCATCGTTTCCCTGCGCAGTCGCCGCCGACCGTGGGTGCCGAGAACTCGCGACCGGCCCTGATCAACGTCTTCATCAGGTGCACTGGATCGCTGATCGTCCCTCCACCGCGTAGTCGTGCCAGATCCGCACCGACGAGGTCCTTGTGGTGGATGCGGCTGCTCATGCTCGGGATGGGACTGACCATGGGCCAGGTCGTCGTCTCCACCCAGGCGGCGACCTTCGCCACGACCTCACCGGCAGACACCGGCCACGCCTCATCGCTGTTCTCCATGTCCCGCCAACTCGGCAGCGCCATCGGCACCGCCCTGCTCGCCACCGTGTTCACAGCCGTCGGCACCACGCACACGATCACGCGGCGTCGGCGGGCGGTCTGTCAGCAGGTGGATTCGGGAAGGAACTGAATCGCGTCGGCGGCGACGAAATTGTTCGTGGCTCGAGGTCGCCGGTGGGATCCTGCCAATCCGTATCACCGTCTGACCGCATCCCGGACACACGCGTCAGACATCGCACGACAACGTCACAAGCCACTGCGAGATCCGAGAGGAGAGGCATGAAGCCAGCGGCGACCTAGCGTCGCAAGAGATACACGTAAGGAGGTGGAATCCTGCCTGATACGACGCAGCGCCTGCGACGAGGGAATCCCGAGCTCAGACGCCAAAAAGAGCTGCCCGAAAACAGCTCTCCGTGGGAAAATTATGTGTCCGAATCGATACCACAACCCCACAAAATCAATGGCATATTCTCGGCGATCTGCAACTGCCCAGACACGCGCTGTCGCGCTGAATCAGTACTCCAAGTATCACTCGGATCCTCTTCCAGACCGCGTTCCCGGTTCATCGCATTGTTGGCAACTACCGACGATGCCTCAAGGGCCACATCGTCAAGAGGACGGCGGCCAACTCGGCTACTCGCGTTGGGGATCATCATGGCCATCCTGGCAGCCTTCACGCAGGACCGCCACGTCACTTCCGGCTGCACGTGCGGGACCGGCTGAGTCCGACCGTAGCCGCGTCGACAGCAGGCCGGGAGGATGTCAGTACCGACAGGCAGGATGGCGTCCATGACCCCGTTGACGTTCGTGCGCGGCGATGCCGCCAGTCCTCAGGCCAGGGGCCCGAAGGTGATCGCGCACATCTGCAACGACCGTGGCGGCTGGGGCAAGGGCTTCGTCCTGGCGCTCTCCAAGCGCTGGCCGGAACCGGAGACCACATACCGGGCCTGGCACCGCGGGCGAGCCCGAAGCGACTTCGCCCTCGGCGCCGTGCAACTCGTCCAGGTCCGGCCCGACCTCTGGGTGGCGAACATGGTTGCCCAGCACGGGACCAAGCCCGGCTCCGGTGGCCCGCCGATCCGCTACGACGCGCTCCACGACGCCCTGGCCGCCCTAGCCCCGCACGTCCTAGAGCGCCACGCCTCCGTGCACATGCCGAGGATTGGCTGCGGCCTGGCCGGCGGCAAGTGGGAGCGGATCGAACCCCTGATCACCAGCGAACTGTCCGCCCGCGACATCCTCGTCACCGTCTACGACCACGACTGACGCATTCCGCTTCGGGCAGATAGCGGTCTTCAGCGGCGTCAAATATTGTGGATGCCAGTTTCCTGCCGCGTTCAACACGCTCGAGGCCTGTCACGCCCGCTCACCGTCTGGCCTGCGCCGAGCTCTGAGATCCGCCATGCGCTCAAGGCACATCCGCACTCGGTGCCGTGGTTCCGCGGGCGAGGAGTGCGTCCGCCCGGAAAGGCGCAGCGGTGCGCTCCTGAGCAGCGGTGAGGATCGTTGGAGGTCGGCAACGACGCGTCCGCGGCGGCCTGCTTTGACCAGGAGCCAGGGGGAAGTCCTCGCGGTCCACCGTGGCGACCCGGCCGGCGCCCATCCGTTCAGCGCTGGCGATGACCGCCGCGTCCACCCCAGCCAGCGGCAGATCCCTTCCGGGGCGACTCCAGCCCACCGAGCGTCTTGAAAGTTTCACGGCAAACGCTCCCGCGCCACTGGCGAACATCCGCTGCTCGCACTCGCGGTAAACGATTCACAACCCGTCCGTGCCGCGTCCGGCGTGCTTGCCGCAGATGCCGTAAACGTTTACGTTCCGTGTCGCCGTGCAGCGCCGTGCTGCGTGGCCTCGCCCGGTGGCCGGGCGTGCTTCTGGAACGATCAGGAGGTTCCAATGGCGAAACTCTCGCGGTGGCGCGCCTTGCTCCTCGCCCCGGCGGTGGCGCTGGCGGGTCTGGCGGCGGCGCCGGCGGCCCACGCCGACACCACGATCTGCGGCCAGTTCGACAGCACCCCGGTGTCCGGCGGCCAGTACATCGTGCAGAACAACGAGTGGGGCGACACGATCCAGCAGTGTCTGGACGTGACCGACGACGGGTTCTCCGTCACCACCGGCAACCACAACGTCGCAACCAACGGCGCGCCCGCGGCCTATCCGTCGATCTACGCAGGCTGCCACTACGGCAACTGCTCGACCGGCAGCGGGCTGCCGCTTCAGGTCTCGGCCTTCGGCAACCCGCAGTCCAGCGTGAACTTCACGACGGCGGCAGGCCAGTGGGACGCCTCGTACGACATCTGGTTCGACACCCAGCCGAACCCCTCCGGCCAGAACGACGGCGAGGAGTTGATGATCTGGGCGAACCACGCCGGCGCCCCGGAGCCCGCCGGCTCACAGGTCGGCACCGCCACGATCGAGGGCGCGACCTGGGACGTGTGGGAATCGCGGATGAACAACGGCGGCATCGGCTGGAACGACGTGTCCTACGTCCGCCAGAACCCGACGAACGCGATCACCGTGAACATCAAGGACTTCACGAACGACTCGCTCAGCCGCGGGTACATGA
>Ga0185299_10002690_pt1 | contig 26361 bp, 17 predicted proteins | sample PaiPotPPA55metaG_FD_128002 | JGI IMG/M metagenome (GOLD analysis project Ga0185299, IMG submission 128002) | Iron sulfur acid spring bacterial and archeal communities from Banff, Canada, to study Microbial Dark Matter (Phase II) - Paint Pots PPA... ...
GATCGATTCCGGAGGGAAACCGGCGCTCCAGCGCGGTGGCTTCCTCCCAGGAAATAGGGTGCACAGCAAAGTAACTGATTCCGGGACGCTGCGCGGAAAAAGGGAACTGCTGCAAGACGGCAAAGGCGTGGGGCAACATCTCCGGACCGGAGAAATCGGGAAACCAAAGACTGAGATAAACGGGATCGGACACCATCGCCTCAAATGTTCGTGGGTCGCACTTTAGCGTGCGGTTTCACAATTCTAAACTGTCCGGCACCTGGAAAAAAGCAGAACGCAGCGAATGCAATGGGAGCGGGCTAAAGCGTTCCGCCCGCGTTTTGACAGGGCTGCGCAGGGTTGTTACGATCAACTGTGCTTCGGGCACCCCACCTCACAGCCGTCCCCGTCGTCTAGCCTGGCCTAGGACATCGCCCTTTCACGGCGGTAACACGGGTTCAAATCCCGTCGGGGACGCCAACCTTATCAACCACTTGCAAATCCCCTCCAGACTTTTGTACGTCCGTTAACGTCCGATAAGCCTCGGTGCTTGGTTTTTCTTCGTTTTTGTCGAGCAACAAGCTCACGACTCGGCTCTGCGCATCACGCTTGGTTTGCGTGATCGCTTGCGCGTAGATGTTCAGGGTGACCGAGATGTTTGCGTGCCGCATTAGCTCTTGCACAACCTTCACGTCTTCGCCGTTCCCCTTAAGGAGCGTCGCGTACGTGTGCCGGAACGTATGCCAACCGAAATGGCCCACGATTCCGATTTCTTCGGCCGCTGGTTCCAAGTGCGCCTTGTAGAGCGAGCCTGGCCAGTACGGCAGTTTGCCTTTGCTGTGTGGGCTGGCAAATACCCAGTCCTCATCGATTGGGTATGGACTCTGCAGTCGCCAGTTCCACAGGACCTTGGACAATCGCAAATCGAGCGGAACCGGCTTGCGAGAGGCTTCTGTCTTGCAATCGCCCACATGTTGCATGACGATCGAGCGGATGACATGGACCTCCATCTTCTGAAAATCGATGTCCTTCCACTTGAGGCCTAGCAACTCCCCAACCCGAAGCCCCGTGAACACGGCGAGGAATACCATCGTGCGCGTAGGTTCCTTCAGGATTCGAAGCAGTGCCGCAATCTGGTCGATGGAAAGCACAATGGGAATCCTGGTCCGCTTGGCGCTCTGGCGCACCATGCGTATGGGATTCACACCAAGCCATTCCCACCGAACAGCGTGATTGAAAACGGCACTCATAATGTTTCGAGCTTTGGCTTTGCTTCCGTTCGCGTACTTGAGCGACCGAAGCCACTGCTCTACGGCGACTGCCTTGACCTCGGTGACGCGATAGCTTCCCCAACGAGGCAAAATCCATTTGTTGAAATATCCCTCATAGGTGACCTGCGTCTTCCGTGTTTTGCTGCAATTCGCGCCTAGTTCCTTTTCCCGGTAGTGTTCGATGAGCGTTTGAACACTGATCGGAGCCAAGCTAGTGCGCGGACTTTCAGCGTTGATGTCTGCCCGAAGCGCAGCTACGGCCTTCTGCGCCGACGCTTCGTTCGGGTACTGTTCGACCGAACCAACGATCAGACAGCGTCGCTTGCGAGATCCGTCTGCCTGGAGTTCGTACCATCGATACTCCCATGCGTTCCGGCCGCGGGCACGCTTCACGATCTGAAGACTGCCTTGCTGAAATCTCGTCCGTCTCATCACGATCCTCCGTGTTAGGGACGGTACGGATAGCTGGCTAACTTTAACCTCAAATGCACCCACGCGTCGAGATCGGATGTGCGAAAGCGCCACAATTTTCCGATCCGCATGGCACGTATCTCACCCTTGCGGGCGAGCCGTTGAAGTGTTTTCGGGTGGATCTGGAGCAAGGCTGCTGCCTCGCGTGAATCGACTAACCTCTCGAAATGAGGGAACGGCTGGCTGACTGGCGTTGCTTCGTGCATCTCGCTCATAAAACCTCCTGCAGCGAGAGTCGAGACCGGGCTGAAATCACCGCGTCGTCTGAAGGTCGGCTGCGGCGTCCGACTTCATCCGACAGATTTCGAGCCCATTCACTACTCGGCTGGCGTTAGTCTTTGCGTCATGGGCGGACGAGAACATTATTCGTATAGAAACCGTACAAGACGCGTTTGTTGCTTGCCTTAAAGGAATCTTTTTTCTTTTTGACTTCGAAAAGACTTCCCAACAAGTGCTTAAAGTGCCTAAAGCGCCTGAAGTGCCTTTAGGTACGTTTAGGGAATCCACGGAACAGAACAATGGCCGCACACAAACGCCCGCCTCTTTAGCGAGGCGGTTCCATTGATCTGCCGCGAAAGTTTCCCCTCTATGTATGTAAGGAACATCTAGCAGGGAAAAGGTATCGAAAATATTTTCGAACGCGGTCGAACGATCTCTTGGGAGCGTAGGACCAGACCCAGCAGTAGCTCCGAACCGCCTGCAACCATATAATTCAGCAGTTCATGCCGTTGGCATCGCCTAACACGCAAAGAGAGAGTTTCCCGGATGTAATGACGTTCCGAAAGACCTGGCGCGCCTATCAATCACGTCTATTGAGTCACCTAGATGGGTACCTGCAAAACCGACGTTTGCATTTGGTAGCAGCGCCGGGATCGGGCAAGACAGTTCTGGGTCTCGAAGTGATAAAGCGGGCGAATCAGCCCACCTTAGTGCTGGCACCGACGATCACTATCCGGGATCAGTGGGTTGATCGTCTTGTCGACCTTTTCCTGCCTCCGGGCAGCGGCAGACCCGCGTGGGTTTCCACGGAACTGAGGAGCCCTGCGTTTCTGACAGTTGCGACCTATCAGGCTTTGCACGCGCTCTGGTCGGGGGAACCGGAGGAGCAAGAGGAGCCTATTGAAGCCGAGGAAAACGGTGACTCTAAGATTCACGTCTTCGAACGAACGACCAACGGCTTTGATGCCAACCACGTCGTTCAAGAGCACGTCCCGCTTCCAGAGGCATTTGCCCAAGCAAAGTTCGGCACTCTCGTTCTCGACGAGGCACATCATCTCCGCTCCGAGTGGTGGAAAACTCTGACTTGCGTAGCAGGGCAACTCGACAACCCAACGATAGTTGCGTTGACCGCAACGCCGCCTTACGATGTTTCTCCGTTCGAATGGCAGCGATACGAAGAGCTTTGCGGACCGGTCGATGCGGAGGTTTCGGTTCCCGAATTGGTGCTCGAAGGTGACCTCTGTCCGCATCAGGATTACGTTTACTTCAGTACGCCTACCGAGAAAGAACAGAAGGTGATCTCGGATTTCCGCACTGCCGTGGACTCGTTTGTTGAGCGACTCCGGTCAAACGAGGGATTCAAAGATGCGATCCTTACCCACCCGTGGATTGCGACGCCCGACGAACACACGGAAGAAATTCTTGAAGACCCTGAATATCTCTCCAGCATGGTCGTCTTTCTGCACGCCGCTGGACGGGAAATCCCACACGCTGTATTGAAAACGCTGGGCTTGTCTCACAAACAAGTTCCTACGCTAGAACTCGAATGGCTGGAGGTGCTGCTCTCGCATTGCTTGTACTCCGACGTCGAGCGTTTCCAACCGAGCGAACAAATTCTCAAGTTGCTCCGGCGTGAGCTGCTGGAGATCGGCGCAATTGAACGGCGAAGAGTAAAGCTCCGCGATCCGTCAGACCATCTAAAGCTGCTAACCACATCGATCACCAAATTGAAATCTATTGAGGAGATCGTGCGACTTGAATCGGGCAGTCAGTGCGCCGAATTGCGGTGCGTCATTCTCACTGACTTTATTCGCAAGGCAGAGATGCCGAAATCCAAGGACGAGCTTGCAGTCTGCGAAGACATTGGCATCGTTCCGATATTTGAATATCTGCGCCGCGCTGCCTTGTCGGATATTCGGCTGGGTGTTTTAAGCGGGTCGCTGGTGATCATTCCCAGCAGCGCGGAGCCACTCCTTAGGCAGGCTGCGACAGCATTCGGAATTGAACCGCGCGACCTCTCGATCTCTCCGCTAAGCCACGATCCGGGTTATTCGAGCGTCGAAATACGCGGACAATACTATCGCGGCTCAGTTCGCTTGATCACATCGGTTTTCCAGCAGGGCGGTATAACCGTGCTAGTCGGAACGAAATCCTTGCTGGGGGAAGGCTGGGACGCGCCATGCATCAACACGCTGGTACTTGCCAGCTTTGTCGGCTCCTTTGTTCTCTCGAACCAGATGAGGGGGCGCTCGATCCGAGTGGACCCAGCTCAGCCACAGAAAACAGCCAATATCTGGCATCTCGTTTGTGTCGAGCCGGGTCTATTTGGCCCAGGTGACGACTATGAACTTCTGGTTCGGCGCTGCTCCGCATTCGCCGGTGTGAATTCTGCCGCGCCAGTGATCGAGAACGGAACCGAGCGATTGGGATTCGGACATCCGCCATTCAGCCGCGATCAGATCGCACAGATCAATACCCAGACTTGCAAGCGTGCTCTCGACCGCGCAGGCCTTCGCCAGCAGTGGCAGGATGCGCTGGGTGCAGGTTCCATCAAGCAGATGACGGACGGCCTGAAGGCACCGGACGAGTCGCTGCCTCGCGGGTTCGTTCTCACAAACACAATTGCGGCGCTTCTGATCCAAGCTGCTTATATTATCGTCGCGATCCTCGAATATTTCGGACGGATGCTAGGTCGAGTTCGGACCACTCAGGACTTTTGGACCTTCGCCGCATTGTTGCTGGGAATTGCTGCAATTGTGAGTTTGCCTTGGACCCTGATTGCGTTGTGGCGCTTCATTCGGCACGGCACTCCTGAGCGAAGCATCAAGCAGATCGGGCGTGCGGTTCTCGAAGCCCTGGAGTACGAGGGCTCCATTGACCAGCACGCCGGCGTGTTTCGAGTCTATGCCGACAGGAATGGCGACGGGACCGTCTTCTGCTGGATAGGGGGCGGCACAGGCAAGGAACAGGCAACATTTCTTCGTGCTTTACGAGAGATACTGAGCCCAATTGACAACCCACGATACTTACTCGCACGACGCAAGATTTGGAGGGTTCTCCGAGAGGACTATTTCGCGGTTCCAGATGCATTGGCGCGGAAGAAGGAAGTTGCTGAGATATTCACACAACGCTGGAAACGCCTCGTGGGACCGGTTGAACTCGTATACACGCGCACTCCTGAAGGCCGCAGGTTGCTGCTCCGTGCTCGCAATCACTCACTCTCCGGAGCTTTTCAGAAACGTGCGGAGAGAGTGAGTTCCTGGAAGTAACTCTGAAAATGTCGTCTCCCCACGGCGCTAAGCATAGCCGGGGTGCGGCTCGTGTCAAGGCCTCACGACCGCTTCGCGGCGCACAAGACGCGGCCTTGACACAATCCTTACGCCCGGCCCATCCTCCGCCATGTGGGGAATGTGCAAGTGTGGCTCTCCGCGAGACCTCAAAGCCCGAGACCAAGACCGGGGCCACCGAGGTCACATTCTACGCCGACATGGGGAGTCCTTTCCGGTTCCGGTGTATGAGTCGGAACGGAAGGAAGATGCTCTCCGATCTGCTGTCCAGCGAGCGGGTTCACTCCAGGCACAAGGTGAACATCGTGCCTGATTTCCAGAGTGTGCGCGGAAAGCTGCTTTCGAGCTAGTTCGATCGCGGACTGCCGCATCGTGGATACACCGACGGATTCACGAAGTTGCTCGCGGTCGCTGGTGACGACAGCGATCTCGCTCCGACCGCGGCTGGCGGCGACATAGAACAGTTCTTTTTTCATGGCGTCTGCCGAGATGATCACGGCATCTACGGTTTTGCCCTGGCTTCGATGGGCGGTGACGGCATATCCGTGTGTGTATTCGTGATAGTTTGCAGGGAGCGTTCTTCCGTCTTCGAGGCGAATGGCACCACCATCTAGGGAACTCACTTTGACCAGCTCTCCGTTGGTCGCCCGGAGTTCCGACCCTCGACGGTTTGCTGTGAGCATGAGGCTGTCGCCAGGGGCAACCTCAATGGGCTGACGCTTATAAACGGAAAATGCCCGCGTTTGTTTCGGCGAGATGCTCACCTCTTCACCGGTTTCTTTTCGCGCAACCAGAGATTCAGGCGCAACACGCACGACTTCCAGAGACTCATGGCGTTTTGCTAGTTCTGTGTCTCTGTGGAATTGCAGAACCTGCCCCTCTTGGTAGTTGGACAGTTCTTGTTTCTGCGCTGTCGTCCACTGGAGCGAGACGTACCGATCAAAAGAGTGGCTGACTCCCAATTCGCCGCGATCTTTCCGATCCTGGCGAATCGCGTCGGTGAGTTGCGAAATCTCAGCATGAGTGCCCGCAACTACCAGCGTATCGCGCCCTTCGGCTCGAAACTCACGATGCAGCTCCGCCACAATCTGGCCTCGGTCGAAGATGGATACTTCGCGGATGGCTCCGAGCTTTTCCAGTTGTGCGAACCCTTCCTCCGGTGAGTGCCTCATGATCTTTACGGCCTCGCGATAGACAGAGTTCGTCTGCCGCTGTACTTCAGTAAGAGAAACACTCTTCAAGCCAGACTCCCGTTCCAAGATACGCAAAGCATCCGAGGCCTCGACGCTGGGAATTTGTCGCGTGTCGCCGGAAAAGACAATTCTGCCTCCCTGATCCTCGGCGAGGTGCAGCAAGCTTTGCATTTGCCGTCCCGAAACCATGCCTGCTTCATCAACGATCAAGACCCTCCCGCGCAGCGCGCCCTGTGGTTCCTGAACCTCCAGAAGTCGTGAGACAGTCATCGCATCTCGGAAGCCAACTTTTTCGAGTTCATCCACCGCACTTCTGGTGGGAGCCACCGCAAGAACCTCGTGTCCGGCCTCTCTGAGGCCCCGGTCAATTTCACGCAGCGTGGCAGTCTTGCCAGTACCGGCAGCGCCTCGAATATTGATCGCCAAATCATGAGAATCGAGCACTGCTTCGACGGCGCGCCTTTGTTCGGGACGGAGATGGTCCGATAGCTCAAAGTCGCGAACCTTACCGAGGCGCTCATAGCGGTCCACCCCTTGGTCGACAACGGCGATCATGTCGCGCTCACGTTGGAGGCTCGCGTGTGTCGCAATTTCATCGCCAGAGGAGATGAGAGCTCCTTTCGCACGTTCAAGGGAGAGCGAGCCCTGAAGGTCGCTGAGTTCGACGTTGCCGCGCCCGTGACGAAGAGCTTCGGTTAGAACCTCATGTTCCCTGGCGACTGAGAGACGCTCGAAGATGTGCTCCTGGGAGTATGCAAGCGAAGCCTCATGCACACCGCGATTGATTTGAGGCGAATGGGATTTTGTCTGAGCCTCGTTCAAACCATCCCGAAGCGCTTGCCTCTCATCCGGGGTCATTCGTTCTTGCTGAAGGTTACGGACTCGCTCGGTCGATATTTCCTGAAGCTTGTCAGCCCGCGTTTCCCGGACGAGTACCGCAACCTCGTTGTCTGTTGGCGCACGACCACGTGAATTGGTGAACTCCAGAATGGCCGCATCCCGCTGGGCACTGCGTTGGCTGTACTTGTCGAGGAGGTCCTGGGAGAATCCTGCGATCTCGAATCCCTTGTCACGACCACGAACATCGTGACGGTTTTCAACCTCGTAGCCAAGGGCGCGTACTTCGCGAGCCAGGGCATTGCGATAGACCTCGGTCAGGTAGCTGCGACGCTCGTACAGACCGGAAGCCTGTAGCGCCTTCCAACGTCCTTCAGTCCCATCGTAGGTGAGATTGGCGGCGACCGCATGAGTGTGGAGCTGAGGATCCAGTTGACGACTCGTGTCGTGAGTGTAGGAAGCTACGATCCAGTTTCCGGTTGCTCGATTTTCGTTCAGGCCGGCGAGGCGAACCCTGGTGGCCGAGTATTTCTCTGCTTCTTCCAATGCCTCGCGCACGGCGGTTCCGTGCGCGGCGACCAGTCTCTCATCACCGCCGACAATGGCCATGACGGAGACGGACTTCGGCGCCGAAAATGTCATGTCATAGAGGGACCGGGCCTTACTCTGTTCCGCGCCATTGCTAGCAATGCGATCCGCGCTGTGGCGCTGCCGGAGAAACTCTCCAGTTTGCGGGTCGAGACCTTGCCGTACCGCCTCAAAATCCTCGGATGTAACCTCTCCTTTGAGCCCAAGCAGTTCAGCGCCGCGGCCGCACCACCGGCCTTCGACGGTCCGATTATGGTCGTAGTAATCGCTCTGCCGAAGGTGACGCTGGGCGTAGCCCTCACCGCTGCTCATGGCACGAATCGTCAGCACAGCCCGACGCTAGCTCTGTTCGAGATTAGAGATCAACCTGTGGTGGGACACACAGCCGGCACACAGATGTGTCACAAGTAAGCTCGAAGCTAGCGACCTTGATTAACCGACAGTCAGTCGTGCGTTCGCTCCTCGCCCAGACTGCGCTACCAGATTTGCCATACTCTGGATTAGGTCTTGGACGAAGAGACGAAATGCAAGGTCAGCCATAGAAACAGGAGCACAATCAAGGCCGCAATTCCTTCCGATGTAAGTGTTGTCCACGAAGGATCGACAAATTGATGGAATGGCGTCAGCTTCCAGATCGGGATGACAACTTGGTCAGCAAGAGTTGGTACTGCAACGAAACCGAATACTACTGTCAGTGCCCACCCTACACGTGTGGATCGTAAAGCTTCAATCGACTGCGTCTCGGATTCACGCAGCCGGAGACCGGCATCAATCTCCGAGATTAGGCTCGGCAGGGCCATCTCCTTCCAGCCATTTTCAAGCAGGTCCCGGATTTCGCCGGAGTGGCTGGCCTCTCGCATCATGCGCTGCATTTGCACAATCTGTCTTCTGACTGAAATGACTTCTGCGGTTGTCGCGAACTTTTCCACGCGATGATAGAGGCTCCGGTGCAGCATGTACCCGTACTCAAGAATCTCAACAAGCACTTGACGCTCATAGATTAGGTTCCCGCGGTTCGGATCCATTGATCCCGCTTGGGCCGACAGGCCATCCGTCGACCAGACCCAAAGCGAAGTAGCGGACGTAACATAAGCGCCATAGTCTTGGAACATCCGGGCATTGGTTGGCAAAGTGCGCCTCGCTTGGGCTTCGTCGAGTATGGGAACCCTGCAAACGATCCTCCCAAAGTCTGCTCCATGGCGAAGTTCGTTTTCAGCTGCGGTTTTGCCTTGGTTTCGGAAGCGAACCAGATGGATGTGCGGCCGACCTGACCAGAATTCACCCACTGAGGGTGGGGGCACTTGTCCCCAGACTAGAAAACGAAGGCCCATCCTCGGGCCACCAGCGATAAAGGAAACCGTATGAAAAATGGTCAACGCGATTGCTTTAAGGTCATTGCCTTCCGACCGCTTAGCGGAGCTAGATTGAAAGAGAAAGCATCATCCTCCTGCTTTTGCGTTCTTTGCTTAACCGCTATGTCGTGGCCGGCCTGCAGCCACATGAGCTGAAGCCTGTGATACAAGTTCCATCGGCGGGCAGACTGGTAGTATGCGCGGGTTGCGAACGACGCGAGTCCAGGACTTACCTCAACACTGTCAAATCTGTATTTGAAAAGATTTACTCCTCCCGTAATGAAGTGGCTTAGTTCCGTGATGCTCTCAGGTCCAATCATGCGAAATTCAACGATTAGAACGCCGGACTCATAAAGGATGAGTACGGGATACAAATCTAGCTGCGAGGTTGGTTCATCTTTCGACGGGGAAGTCACGAGACGGCATTTACCTAGGTAGGCGCGGAGATATGGAGGAGGCAGGGCTGTGTCGTCTCCTAGCACCTTGCGTTCGCTTATCAGGAAATAGGACGCCTGACCCCAAGCCTCTAGCGCAAACCCCTCGGGTTTCTTGCATCCGTCATCGAACCGCAGTCTAAATGTAGATTCACCAGTGACCGAATCTACGTCGATCTCTGTTGATCCAGATGAGACGGCGGCATCCGATCTCCAATAAGTTCGTCCGTCGCGTAACATGGCACATTCGGCAACATCGGCGGCGACTAAGCGACGCGCGGTTTCTGACAGATCAATCTCGGTGGCTTCGAAATAAGTCGTGTAGGTGTGCCATATTTCCCATTCTTCAATCTCTAGTCCCATGAGATCTCCTTATCAGGAGGATGTTTAAGCCGAACCGGTTTAGTGTGGAGAGATTGTATACGTGTGCGGATGAATTTATGAAAGTGATCGGAAGGCAGCGAAGGGACTGCTGCTGATGCTGGTTCTGAGATGACAGGCGCGCCAAGCGTTTTTGCGGATGTTGAGTGTGATGAAAGGGCAGAGTATTCTGACCCCACAGATGTCAAAGAAAAAAGCGCCAACTAAAGCCACCGGGGGCGGTGGCTATACCTTCGCCGACAAGGTTGCGGCAGGATTTCTCGCGCAGATACTCAAGCGCAAGTTTCCGTTGGAACCTGATCTCGGCGTGCTGACGGCAGTGCATTTCGAAACGCGCGACGCCGGACACGTTCTCGATGATCTGCGACTGACCTTGACGCGCGGGGTGGATACAACCGAATGCTTCGTATCCGTAAAGAGCAATCGGCAACTGACGAAAAAGGGATTCAACAAGGAATTTGTCCAGGATGCCTGGGAACAGTGGAAGGGCGGCGATAGTTCCGATTTTGATCAGGACACCGATATCCTCGGCCTTATCGTCGGCGTTATAGACGAGCCGACGCTGCATGAGTGGCAGGAACTACAAAAGCAAGCGTCGAGCACAACCCCCGATCGTCTGAGCACCAGGCTCCAGAATGACGGGCAGTCATCGGCGACACAGCGAGCGATTTTTGAGGGTCTGCGAAAGACGGCGGGCGGCGACGCCGATGCGGCCGAGACTGCGCGCCTTGTTTCCAGACTTCGCGTGTTGCGCTTCTCGGATGCTGCCGAGGGCGATTACATCAATCTTTGCGCTGAAATCGTGCGTGACGGAAGTGTGGAAGGGGGTGCAAAGCTGTGGAGCCGCCTCCTGCAACTAGCTTCCGAAAACAGGGCTACCGGCGGATATTTCGATCTGCCTAAGCTGATCCTCACTCTCAGGCCTGACTTCGAGCTGCAGGACCATCCGGATTTCCGAAACGACTGGCAAAAGGTTGAAACAGTCGCCAGCGACAACATCAAAGGCGTCCGCTCGGTAATCGGTACCGGCCTTCACTTGCCCCGAACGGCCGAGAAGGAGCAATTGGCGGCGGAGATAGCAGCGCACGACGTTGTCGTCGTCGCGGGTGAGTCGGGGAGCGGCAAATCGGCGGTGGTTTCGCAGCTGGTCAGTCCGGGCGGCACCTTCAAGCGCACGATCTGGTTCAGCGCTGAACAACTCTCGAAAACAAGTCAAACGGAATTGGCTAGCGTCTTCAATCTTGGCCATAGCATTCCGGAACTCATTGCTCATTCCGGCATTCATGGCTGCGCGCTCGTCGTCGATGGTTTCGAGCGCCTGGAAGGGGAAGCTCGCAAACGTGCGGTCGAGTTATTGAGAGCCGTGAGGCAGGACGGGGGAGGCCGTTGGAAAGTCGTTGTGACATGCCAGCCTCAGTCTCTGGATTCAACCCATGACCTGCTCGTGGAGGCAGGGATCACCGATGTCGATAAAGTCGATTTTGAGAAGCCGAAGCTGGCGGACATTATGGCGGCTGTCGAAACGATTCCAGGTATAAGCCCGCTCCTTCTGAGAGCTGAGTTGCAGCCTTTTTTACGGAATCTGATGGTTCTCGATTGGGTCTTGCGGGCGGATATTGCACAGCGCTTTTCCCCGACACGGCCGTGGATCGGAACGACGGAGATCATCGACCACATTTGGGAGCGATGGATAGGGTCTGGGAGCATGAGCTTGGCGCGGGACTCCCTGCTTCGCAGGTTGGGGCAGTGGGAAGGAGAGAAGCTAAGCGGGGCTGTTCATGTGGACGACATCTCAACCGCCGATCTGCCGTTGGTTGGAGAATTTGCCCAAGAGGGGCTGCTTCGCGTCTATGGCCCCTCGGTTCAATTCGCGCACGATCTCATGGGCGATTGGGCCCGATATCGGATTCTGAAATTTGCCGGGACTGGCGCTCCGGCGATGATCAAGGCGCATGCGCATGTGCCTCGGTGGGGATGGGCGATTCGTTTGTACGCGCAGTCATTGGCTGAACATGGGAAAGGTCTCGAAGACTGGAAAGCGACTACGGTCGCATTCGCGGGCGAAGACGCGGAGTCAAAACTCGCGGCTGATCTTTTTCTCGACGGATTGTTGTTCGCAGCAAATGCCGAGTCATTGCTTGAGCAGGTCTGGCTTGATCTTGTGGCGAACAATGGTCTGATCTTGCACCGTCTTCTGAAACGGCTCGTGCATGTCGCTTCTTTTCCGGATTGGCGGCTCAAGGGCTTCGGCGATTCAAAGCTCGCGGAACAATCAGAAGCGTGGTTCCGCATTCCGCAGCCTCTCTTCTGGTTTCCTGTGCTACGTGTGCTGAGCCGCCATGCGGCGGATGTTGCCAAGCACGCCCTCATTCAGGCCGCCGAGGCCTGCGCGCTTTGGCTACGAACAATGCCCGTGGGCATGCCGGGAAGGACCGAAGCAGGAACACTCGCTCTGGAGCTGGGCAAGGAAGCGCAGGGACGAACTGCGGAAGGATTGCATTTCAGTGGCAAGGACAAAGTGATTTATGAAGCACTGTTGTCGGCCGCGCCGGAATTCCCGGATGAGGTTTCACAGATCGCTCTGGAACTGTGTGGCCGAAAAGACGAGCCCGATCATGCTGTACAGCGAGGAGAGGAACAAGAGGAGCGGCAAGCCAAGGCGAGGGAGGAGTGGCGGAAAGCCCACCCTGAGGAAAGGAGGGCAAGAGGAATTCCTGTGCCCGGATTCAGCTCGCATCACGAAGGACCGATGCGGCCTCCCGCTCCGGACGGGCCGCTGCGCGAGGTCGCGGAGGGTTTCCAGTCAGCCGTGATGGATACGGTGGCACTGTCCGGGCTGATCTCGGTGCGTCCGGAGATTGCGAAGGAAGTGCTGCTGGCTGTCTGCATTGAGGAGCCAAAAGCAACCGACCCTTACGGACAGAACAGATCTTTGCGGCTGGACCTTGGCCTGTCCGACTGGCGGCAGGGCTATCCAGCCATGTATTGGAAGGGCTCTTTTCTGCAATTTTTGAAGCAGGCTCCAAGAGAAGGACTGGATGCGATTGTGCGGCTGGTAAATTACGCGACCGCGCGCTGGATTGAAGAGGGGCTCGGGCGGGAACCAACCGACGAAGAACGCAGAAAATTTGGTTTTGAGTTCACCATCAACGGCAAGTCCGTGAGCTGGGTCGGCGACTGCAATTTGTTTGCCTGGCACCGCCAACTCCCGATGGAAGGCGACACGATTGAGGCCGCTTTGATGGCGCTCGAAAAATGGCTTTACGAGGAGATTGAAAACAATCGTGACGTCACGAAGTGGCTGCAATGCATTCTCGACCATAGCCAATCGGCTGCGTTTGCCGGATTGCTGATTTCGGTCGGGCTAAAGTATCCGGGCCTTTTCGCCGGGCAACTCCAGCCACTTCTTGGGAACTACTACATCTATCAATGTCAGATGAGTCTGGCTCAAAGCGACGGAGGGGACACATGGAGCATTTCGTTCGCGCGACAGCCTCAGGAAATCGTAAAGCTGGCGGCTGAATGGAACCGAATGCCGCATCGGCAGTGGTTTCTTTGGCAGGTCGCAACGAGCGTCATGCATCAGCACAAGGGCACGCAGGATTACCTGACGGCGTGCCGGGCCGAATGGGCAAAACTGCCTGACGGGGATGAGAAATCGCGAATTCAAAAAGAATTCTTTCTGGCGAGATTTGATCCGGCGAATTACACCAAGACTCCGCAGGGCGATGGCAAAGTGTTGATCGCGATGACGTGGCCAGCTCATCTGCAAAAAATTGCCGATGAATCCGAAGGCGACGGCAAACGAAAGATGCTTTCGCTTGGCCTCGCCCTTACGGCGCGGCAATTGCTGGAAGGTCAAAAGAGCTTAAGTCCGGAAGAGCTGCCTCAGTTCGCTGCACAGATCCGAGAACTCGCCAACTGGAAGGACGACACCGAAGAGGGCTCGCATGAGCATTACAGGATCAGCTCACTTGCGGGGGGTCTCGCTGTGCTTGTCGTTCAGCACCGGGCCTGGCTGTCGCAGAACCCCGAACTTGAAAAGTGGTGCCTGGACACGTTGCGCGATCTGAAGCCGGTTGCGGCCGAGCATGACTCGCCTATGTCGATCAACGATCATAGTGCCGAGTCATTCCTCGGGGAGGCGGGTGTTGCTTTGCTGCAAGAAAGGAGCGAGGAGTGGGTCTTGCGGATTGCGTTCGAGGGCGTCACTGGGGCCCATTACAACTCGACCCTCTTCACCCTTTGGCGGGCCTATTTGCTGCGCGCGAAATTGGGCGACAGGTTCGGCGAATTGGTCAACGTGATGGTGTTGTGGAGTGCGTTGAGGCGAGCGGCGATCCGCGAGTCGGGATATTACGCCGATACGAGCAAACTTGAGGACTGCCGTGCCCCTCTTTTCCGGAGGTTCGTTGCGGGCAAGCTCAAGGGGCCCCTTATTCCGCTGCGGCGGGCGGACATTCTAGGCCGGAGGCTCGTCGAAAGGATAGAGCGAAGGTCGATGTCAGCGGGTCAAAGACAACAACGTGAAGCTCAACGGCAGTGGGCACGCGAACAAAAGGCCGATCGCAAACTGCACCGTGATATGCAGGACATCGATCATCACGTTATCCAAAAGGGCTTTGGATTCCTGTATGCGATGTTGCGCGCGGATCTTCCCGGCGAGGAAGAAGAGAGTCTGGCGAAGTATGTTCAGGAACTCTTCGATTCGGAGATGCGGACACTGCCGAAACCCGAGTCAGGCGATGAGCGTTCGGAAATTCAGGGTACGGCCTATGAATTCGACCAATGGGTCATGGAGCGTGTTGCCGAATTTGTCGCCCGTGCAAATTCCGTCGAGACGGCCAGAAAGTTTTATAGGCCGATCCTTGAATTGGGTCCGGCCGGAAAGTATTGGGTAGAGGATTTTCTGCAATCGTGGATCGTGCGGGGGTTACAGGTGAGCAAGGATCAGAATGGTTACGCAGCGATCTGGCAGGACATGGTGGCGTATGCGGAAACGCTGCCGCCGTGGCAGCCGGGGGACGGCAATTACTGGAGCCGCGCGGAAGGGCTCGCGGTGAATCTCATGGGACTGAGCGAAATTGGGGTTCCGGTCTTGGGCGACGCGAAACACAAGGACCTTGTCAGTTCGATGGCTGCGACATTTGAGCAATGGGGCAGCCGGTGGCTGAAATACGGCGCGGCGGCAGGATGGTTCGCGTATTTTCTGCGTACGGAATCCGGCCAGGTATTGCTGGCTCAAGGTATCAAGCAGCTCGCCAAAACCGTGAGTTCGCTGCCTGACCGTGAATGGCAGCATCACGATCTTGGTGCCTTGTTCACGGAAGTATTGTCGTTGTGCTGGAAACGTCGGCAGAAGGACGTTCAGAAGGACGCGGAGTTGCAGGCTGCGTTCCTGAACATTTTGACCGTGCTTTGCGCGCGGGATATTCCGGAGGCCTTGCATCTCAGGACTAAGGTTTCGGAAATTCTCGGAACGTCATAGTGTGGCGAGGAAGGAGGAGATAGAGAAGGTATCAGATCAAGCCGAGTGTCACCCGTGACAATTCTCGCAGAGGGCCTTCATCTTTGTACGGACATTGTTCCAATCCACAGAATCCCAATCAGCCACTGCAAGGCGTTCACGAAATTCATCAAGCACCAAAGAAAGCGTTCTCAGGAAGCGACTGGCGTTGACGACGAGGAGGTTGGGATCGAAGAGGGGTGCCGTTTGTTTCCGGGTAATTCTCCAGCCTCCGGTCGTTTCAGCTTGATGCAAAATGCCACACCGAACATTCGTATAGAACGCTTGGCTGTGGCCCCGAAAGTCCTTGAAATAGTCATTGCCGTCGAAAAAATAGCAGAACGCAGCCTTACTCTTGTCCCTGCTGTTTGGCCATCCTTGGCGAAATGATTCGAGCGATTCAATCATGAGGCATGAAATCGCCATCATTGTGAAGCCGTGCTTGTGCTTTGCACTCGTCACCGGGTCCAAGTATCTTTCCATGAATCGTCTTCGGATAGCATTGGCTATCTTGTCTTTGTCGCGGGCCGAGAGGGCGAGGGTGTAATCGCGGACTGTAAAGCCCGTGGCAAGCTCGGTTAGTTCGGGATCGGGCAAGGGGGTGGACACCGGCTCAAGCTATCACAAAAGGATCGTCTGCCCTACATTATCGCGCTTGAAAGCTTGAAACAGCCCTTCCTGCCGGGATCACCTTAGCCTAAACCTTCAGGTTACTGGTTATTGCCAGGACTGATCTTCCGAAATCAGACACACGGTTGGCACACTGCAAGCGGGAATCACTATCATTTTAGACGGCCTGAAAGCAGTCTTCCTATATGTTGCCCTCATTTGTCAGACATCGGCACCACTGCGAGATCGGTCATCTCGTCACTGGTCGAATGGGTTACGTGCGAGGGTGGGAGATAGACACCATCCCTAAGCCTTCGGCTTAGGTCGGTGCGGAGATTCAGTGTGCTCGCGAATGCCACTCGCATGAGATCGAACAGGGTTCGAGTCTGTTCGACTCCTGTGCGATCCTCGTTCGACCACTCTAGGAGAAATCTAAACTGGCGCTTTAGATTTCTCAATACCAGCCGAAAATCCGCCGCCGCCCCCTCCTGGGCGATTGACATCTTACGCAATATGCGTAATAATGTACGCAATATGCGTAACCATTCCGTGCTGACTGCGTTGTTTCCACAGGTACGGCAAGGTGTGCTCGCGGCTACGCTCGGCCAGCCAGATAAGTGGTGGTATCTTTCGGAACTCGCAGGCCATTTGGGCACGAGCCCGTCGAGCCTTCAGCGGGAATTATCATCTCTGGTGGCAAGCGGAATATTGGTGCATCGTCGGGAAGGCACAAGGGTCTATTTCAAGGCGGAGACCCAGTCCCCGGTGTTTCGAAACCTGCAGCAGCTCTTCGAAAAAACCGCAGGACTGGCCCCCATCTTGGAGCAGATACTAAAGCCGTTTGGGAACAAGATTCAGTGTGCTTTTATATATGGCTCCGTGGCACGGAGCCGGGAACATGCGATGAGTGACGTAGATGTGATGCTCATTGGCAGCGCAGGACTCGCTGATCTGTCTCCGGCGCTCCGCAAGGCGGAGGAGCGCCTCGGAAGAGAGGTCAACGTCACCGCTTATTCACTAGAGGAGTTCCGGGAGAAAATCAAATCGCGCGACCATTTTATCGCGGCCGTTTTGCGAGGGCGAAAACGGTTTGTGAAAGGAGGTCAGAGTGACTTGGACGAAATTGTTGGCAAATAAGGAAGCCCAGAGACACAAGACCTCCAAGAAGGAACTGGACAACATGCGGGCGCTAATCGCCCGCGACCTCGCAGACGCAGGCATTACCGGCCTTTCGGCAGACCGGAGATTCGCGACTGCTTACAACGCTGCACTCCAGGCCGCGAATATGGCCATCGCCTGCGCCGGGTATCGGATCATGAGCAAAGTCGGACATCACCGGGTGTCGTTAGAAAGTACGAAACTTGTGTTGGGCAAACCCGCGCACAAATACGCCGACTATTTTGAAACCTGTCGGCGAAAGCGAAATACTATCGACTACACCTTCTCCAATGTTGCGACGGAGACCGAAGCGAAGGAGATCCTTGTCCAGGCTGCTGAGTTTTACAACCAAGTCGAAGACTGGATCACGAAAACTCACCCTTCACTGAAAATGTAAGAATCTCGAACGCGACCTGAACGACAGCGCCGACGGGCGCCAGTTGTTGAGTTGTTGGATACGGCGTGACAACCTGGATCGGAGCTTCCAACTTCCGGCTTGCGACGATCTGGGAGTGATCGCTGGCGGCCTAAATCGACATGCCGAGTAAAGCTACTTCCGCAGATGCCCTGAGCGCGCACCCTCTCCGGGAAACCGATGTGGGGGAGTTCCGCATTTGGCTGTGGGGGGCACTAGTTTGCGGCCAGTCGGCTAAAGTGAGTCCCGCCGCTGATTGCAATTTCAAGTTATCATTCCAGCGAGACTGGCGCTAGTACGCCTGATTGCGACCTCGGGAACAATGACATTTGGGGGAAGTATGGCGACCGACTTTGTGCGGACCCGTGACGGAAGCGACGACTCCATACGCTTTCAACCAATGGAGCATCTAAAAGTATATTTGTTCGGGGCGACTGTATTGTTTGCATCGTTTGGGATGGGTGAAGCGGTCTATCGACTCTTGTTTTCGGAGTTTGACGGCATAACCGATCGTATTCCGGTTGAGGCGCTGTTTGGTTTGGTCTTTGCCTGGCTCGCCACTAAGTTCGTCGGTGGCGTTTACAGAAATCGCAAGGAGAGGAGCGCTAGGCTCAACTTCATTTGGGCTCGGAATCATCAAATACGAGGCGCTCTGGAAGGAATCACTCCGTTGGCCCACCCAGCGAAAAACCAACAATCGATCAGAGTAATCCGTGAGGAAGTCGATAGGATTGAGTGGGCGCTTAAGGAGATCTTGCCGGGCTAAGCTTCTATGTCCTTTCGGCAAGTCTGCGCGATTTAACCTGACAGAAGCTCCTAACGTCAGCCTTTCGCCCGGCGAGGACACGGAGGCTGACGATGCGCAGAACTGCTCCAAGCGGGGGACTTTACGCCGTGAGTTCAAGTGCGATAGCGGTAGTAGCTACGCCGCCACTGGCTTGAACACGACATTCATGTAGCTATCCATCGTTTGTGTCAACTGTGAATCCACCTCATCCGCGATCGTCATGACGTCGGGTAACAGCAAGCTGAAATCCAGAGCGCTCAGATTGCTCTGCAACGTCCCGAAGAGGGTCACTTGGAATATTCGCGAGTCGTGCACGAGCATGCCAGGAGTGTATCCTTGCAGTTGTCGCAACTCGCCATGGGCTACGGCAGCGGCGGAACGGGGGGAATCGCTCTCTTCGCCAGGGGTGTTGGGCTCTCTCAGGCGGACAATCAAATCCTCAATCAGCTTAGGAAGATATCCAGTACGCTCCTTGTCGGTAAGCGAAACGTGATTGAGTTCTTTGTTCTTTTTTACCCGCACTAGCCACTCGTCCACGATACCGCTCATACAACGTTCCAATATGGCGGCCACTCTCTCCTTAGGCGTCCGGGCAGCGGGTTTACGAGTCAGTAGCTTGTCGCGGACGAGGTCGGCAAGTTTCCCGGCCTCGAATGGTTTCACGATGATATCGTCCGCTTCTAGAAGGATAGCGTCCATAGCGCTCTTCACGTCGGGGTAGCCGCTGACCAAGAGCGTAAGCGCATCCGGTTGGGAGTGGCGCATTGCGGTAACCACCGCAAAACCATCACTGGGGTTCGGCATGTGCAGGTCAGTGATGAGCACGTCGAAACTCTCTGTAATGATCAGTTTCAGGGCTTCTGTCACGTTGGCGGCAGGGACTACGTCAAATCCTTTTCTTTCGAGTGTCGCCCCCATCATGTCACGAACGGCATCATCGTCATCTACCAGCAAAACTCTATGCGAAACGCTCGTTTTGATCTGAGTCATACAACACTGCCTCTCTTAACAAACCAATGACAGTGTGACTCAAATGTATTTTCGGAAATGTACAAAACTGACCACTGATCAAGATAGTTATTGAGCTCTATGTCCGAACCCAAAAAATGAAATGTGCAATGTCAAGCCAGCAGTTTTGTGTGCCCCTCCACATCGTATTGCCATTCTAATGTCCGCCGTGGGGCTGTTTTCCGGAGTGCCGAAATTCACGGGCCGCACACCGCAACTCCATGAATCTAAATATCCGCAAGCGCCGTCTCGCCTTTGGAAAAGGAACCACAAAAAGTTCCTGGATGATCACCATTCTGATAAAATTCGGTAGAGTGTCGTTCCAAACCGGGACATTGGGGGCACCCACGCTGGCCAAGAAAAAGCGCGACTTCGACCCAAAGGAATTCCTTGCCATTATCGGCGAGGGTAGGAAAGTCGTGGCCTTTCCCAAGAAAGAAACAATCTTCACGCAGGGGGATGCGACTGACGCAGTCTTCTATATCCAGAAGGGTAGGGTTAGACTCACAGTCGTATCCGAGATCGGCAAGGAAGCAACCCTAGGCATATTGAACGAGGGAGATTTCTTCGGAGAAGGTGGCCTGGCAGGACAGGCTCTACGCATGGGGTCTGCAACCGCGATGACAGATTGCGAACTCATGCGGATCGACAAGAAGGCAATGATGCTTGCGCTTCACCAGGAACATACATTGTCCGACCTGTTTACGGCATATTTGTTGGGACGGAACATCCGATACGAAGCGGACTTGGTTGACCAACTCTTTAACTCCAGCGAGAAGAGACTAGCCCGGACTCTGCTGTTGCTTGCTCACTTTGGAAAGGAAGGTGTGCCCGAGACTGTAGTTCCCAAGATCAGTCAGGAGACCCTCGCGGAGATGGTAGGCACAACCCGGTCGCGGGTCAGTTTTTTCATGAATAGGTTTAGGAAGTTAGGCTTCATTGATTATGGCGAGAGCGGGCTGCAAGTTCATAGTTCACTTCTAAATATCGTTCTCCACGACTAGCTTCCGCGCCGCAATCCCACACAACAAAGCTCCCAGACAGCCTGAGTAAATCAGGCACTGCTGGATCTAATCCGGAGAGCATCCGCCAAGGCCCGGACAAGAACTTGAAGCAGGCGCGCGCATTTTACACTCTCATTCTCTCATTTAGCCAATAGCCCGTTTCACGGACGGAATCCGTGGCTACCGCAAGGCGATTCCTAAGCACAAGGCGGCTAGCTATCTCCGCTTCGCGCATCAAGCGCACCACTTGTGACATGGGAATTTCGCAACAGGAATCCCATGGTGTACTCGATCATGCGATCATCCAAGAGCCGAGTGCTCTATGCGGTCTTGCCGCTACTACCTCTTCCCGCGTCACTCTCGTTCACCAGTGCGCGGACCTTGCGCGCCAATTCAATTGGAAGAAATGGCTTTTCTAGGTAGCCAGCGTCTTGCGGGAGGTGCGCTGTTCGGCCAATTGTGTCTTCCGCGTAGCCAGAGATGAACAAGAACCGCATCTCTGGTCGCAGCAAGATTGCTTTCTTCCTCAACTCCAGTCCGTTCAGCTTAGGCATCATGATATCGCTGACCACGAGGTCAATCTTGCCGGGATTGTTCTCCAAAATCCGGATCGCCTCAGTGCCGTCCTCGGCCGCAAGTACGGTGTAGCCGCGTCTCTCCAACGACACGGAAATCAATCTGCGCAGGGCTGGTTCGTCCTCCACCACGAGCACCGTTTCGGTGCCAGAGAGGATCTCGGTTCGCATCGGTGGCGTCTCATCTTCTACTTTTAGTTCGGTCACTGCCGTCGGAGGCAGGTAAATGCGGAACCTGGTGCCCTCTCGCAAGGCGCTCTCAACGGTGATGTGCCCCCCGCTCTGCCGTACGATGCCGTATACCGTCGACAGCCCCAGCCCCGTCCCTTTGCCCTCCTGTTTGGTGGTAAAGAAAGGCTCGAAGACTCGGGCCTTGGTTTGTTCATCTATGCCAGAGCCGTTGTCGCTCACCGCCAGCATCACGTAGCGTCCGGGCTGCACCTCGATGTGGCGAATGGCGTATTCCTCATCCAGTTCCACGTTGGCCGTTTCAATCACCACTTTGCCGCCTTGCGGCATGGCGTCGCGAGCGTTCACCACCAGGTTGATGAGGATTTGCTGGATCTGTGCAGGGTCCACTTTAACCGGTTGCAAGTTCGGCTCCATAACCGGAACGAGGTCGATGTTTCCGGGGATGAGGCGGCGCAGGAGCTTGTGTGTCTCCCACACTACGGCATTGACGTCCAGAACTTTTGGCTCAAGCACCTGCCGCCGGCTGAGGGCCAGCAGTTGTCGCGTCACTGAAGCGGCCCTCTGAGTAGCCGCCTTGATCTCCGCCACGTTCCGGCGCAAGCCTTCGGTTGTGCCGGCTTCTTCCAACAACAATTCGCTGTATCCCAGGACGATTCCAAGATAATTGTTGAACTCATGGGCCATCCCGCCAGCCAATTGCCCCACCGCTTCGATCTTCTGCGCTTGGCGCAACTGTTCTTCCAGTGCCCGCCGTTCGGTAACGTCCTCGGCGATCACCTCGACCCCAGCGGCCCTCTGGTTCTCGGTGCGTAAGACCCTTCCGCTCAGCCGTACCGTGATCAAACGCTGATCCCACCGCTTCCACTTCACTTCTTCTTCAATCTCCGTGGTCAGCTGCCATTTGTGCAATAGACTCAGTCCTTCTTCCGGTTCGCTGAAAACATCCTGGGCTACGCTCAATTTCAGAACCTCTTCCGCTGAGCTGTAACCCAGCATGGCCACCAGGGCAGGATTCACATCAAGGAAGCGACCGTCCAAAGTGCCGCGGTAGATGCCGTGGACCGCGCCTTCGAAGACCGACCGGTGGTGTGTTTCCGATATCTTCAGCGCTGCTTCGGCCCGCACGCGCTCGGTGATGTCACGGACATTGCACTGAACCACCTGGGTTCCATCAACCGGGTAGACGTTGCTGACAAACTCTACGTTAATTCGCCGCCCGTCTTTGGTTTCAAGCGGCAAATCCTCGTAGCGGATAACCCCCATCGTTTGGAGCTCACTGAAAGCGGACCGGGAGGCAGGGATGTCCTTAAAAGGGCCGATTTCCCAGAGTTTCTTCCCCACGAACTCACCGTGCGTATAGCCCAACATCTCAATCAGGAATGGATTTACGTCGGCGATCTGCCCAGTCTTGAAATCAAGAATCAATATTCCATCTTTGGCGGTTTCAAAGAGTCGCCGGTAGCGAGTCTCGGAGTCTTCCAGCGCCTTTTGCGCTTGATTGTGTGCCGCCTCAGCGAACTTCTGCTGTGAGATGTCTACCAGCGTGCCTTCGATCATGGCCGGTGCGCCGTCCTGCCCCAGCACTGGCTCGACGTTCTCCAGCACCCACACCGAACTGCCGTCCTTGCGACGCAACCGCGAAGCGAAATTGGTTAGGGAGCCGAGACTCCGGCATTGTTCAAGGAAGTCTTGCCGTTCGCTGGGGGAAAAGTAGAACTCCAAGGCATGGCAGGCTAGCAGCTCCTCCCGCGACCCGTAACCCATGATCCGCACAAACGCCGGATTGCAGTCGAGCACTTGGCCGTCCAGGGTAGTACGGTAAAATCCCACCACGCTCGATTCAAAGAACCGCCGGTAGCGCTCATACGACTCCCTTTCGGGATTCGATCCCAACTCGCGCTGGTCTTCCAGATGTGCCATCACCTGCCGCGCCAGGGCCCACAGGATTCGTCCCTGTCCTTTGGTCAAAGCGCGCGGGACATGATCCATCACGCACAGCGTTCCCAACGCGTACCCCTCGGTCGTCAGCAGGGGGGCCCCGGCATAGAAACGGACTCCCGCCTGCGCGACCAGCTGGCTCCTGGCGAAACGTTTGTCGTTCAGGGTGTCAGAAACGATGAGTACATCGTGTTCCAGGATGGTGTGGCTGCAGAAGGAGACTTCCCGCGGGATCTCACTTACATCCCACCCCACTCTTGATTTGAACCATTCCCGGCTGCTGTCGATGAGACCAATCAGTCCAATTGGTGTGCCACACACATAGGCGGCCAGCCGGGCGAGGTCGTCGAACCGCTCTTCTGGAGGCGTATCCAGTATCCGATAGCTCCAGAGGGCCCCCACCCTGCCGGCTTCATCCTCAGGCAGAGGTAACTGCATGCTGCACACTCGAATACCGATTGGATTACGATTAGGGCATTTTCTAACACTTATAGCATTTGTTTGGACTCGCCACTATTAACCACTTAGATGTTCTTCATACCTTCGTGACTGATGGTGTTGCGTTTTGCAACTACAATGCAAATTGTCTGAAATTCAGACAAAGCCGGCCGGAAGCGAATCCGTCATTGGACCGAATACCTAGGACTGAACCCGACCCAACCTAGATCCATCCAGCGATTGATGGACCAGGAACGGCCAACAATGGAACCGTTGATGCATGAACTACGAACAATTCGCGGGTGCTGCGTGTCGCTATTCAGCAAAGGCAGAACAATCGGAACACGCCTCTTAAGGTATTGGGAAGTGCGTAACAGGTTCAAAAAAAGCATATATGGTGGAGGGAGTTAAACCCAGACGCCAGCCTTTTCAGGCTGGCGTTAATGAGCACTTACAACGACTAAGCAGGGTCTTAGGTGGCTGCGTAAGTTACTTCAAAGGTCATTGGAGATCCGCCTATCTTGGGCCGGGATCTTGGTCCCGAAGGCAGCGTTCGCCTTGATGCCCCTCCCGCTTGTGATCCAGTATCGCGTCCAGGCATGAAAACTCACGATCCGTCCATCCCAACGAATCTATGTCCCGGCTTTCCGCCCTTGCCTGAATAAAGTCCCATTCCAGTTGGTCCAACTGTGGGCAAACCATAAAACCGCTCCGGTTTTAGCCCGCGTGAGTTTCACGCGATGCCTCTGCTAAAGATCCCGCGTACATTTTGTGTCCACTACGCTTGTTTGCTGCGAGCTCTTAAATCGGTTTCTGCTTGGTACCAATCCTGTTCTGCACGGCCATCTATTTTGCCGCGAAGGTCGTAAAGCTCGTAAGCCCGGGTTTGCACTGCGGAGTCTGCAAGGGCAATAACCGCATCGATTGAGGATTCTAGTTGTGTGGAATGGGTGGGTTTCGAGCGAATGTTGATTTTAGGGTCAATCACGTCAACCTCCTGGGTTCTCGCAGCTAAGGGGAGCGAACTTCAGATGGGCTGACTTAGCTCAGAGGATCTGAAAGAGGAAAGGAGGGGACTCACTCATCTTTGACACTACGCTGACCGTATAAGGGATGTCAATTTCAGCGTAGCCATTGTTTGTTGTGTAGACTGCCGATCTCGCTTCGTCGAGCCGCACGCTCGCCGGATACCCGCGTCCACGTTCTGGACCTCACGCTGCGCTGTTTGCATCAACCCAAACAACCCGAGCTACCGCATTTAGCCAAATAAGTGTCAGAACTGAGCAGTTTGAACCAGTCGAACCATTCTTTCCAGCCTATGCTGTATTGATCGGGGAGATGAACAGTCGCGGCGAAGGGCGCCGCTCTGGCCTCTTGGAACGAAACAAATGGACGATGACCTATATCGCCGACAATTCGATACCCAAACTGCGTAGAGCTCCGCAGCCGCCACTGGCATATCCCGGCGCAGCCGCTGACTCTGACCGTGCCAAGAAGCCGCGCCTCTCCGAGCCCTCTGCTACCGGCCAGGAACTGAATCCCGGAGATCGCGTCGAGGGTTTGGGCAATTTCGGAGAGCCGAATGGAGAATTCGGCACAGTTGAGCAAGCTAACGAAGATGACGCGGTCGTCAAATGGGATGATGCCGGCCGCACGAGACTCCGCCAACCGTGGCTCAAGAAGGTTTAGCCCGCAAACAAGACTGGGCCAATCTGCCAAGTCGGAGGCCAATCCAGCAAGTTTCAGAGACTTAAACCGGCCAACCAAACGCAACGGCGTCTTTGGGGAAACTATCCGTTCTTGTGAAACGACCCTAGCGCCGGGAAACCAACCACACGAAGCTAACACTCAGCCGCGGATCCAGATTGGGTCGGGTTCGGTCACTGTGCGAACTCTCACCGCTAGGAAAGCAACCACAGCCTGAGCACGAACAATTCCCCAATGGCGAAAAGCGTCCAAACATCATCTGGTTGCGTCGGGCCAACCAAAGCGGCGGGTAGATATCAGAGTTGTCCGTGCGATTCTCTGTGTAGCGACCTGCCAGATCAGTTATCGGGCAACGGCCACTGTGCATCGCGAGGACCGCGCACTCGACCAGTACCACCAATTGCACCCGCCTCTACCTGGACGGCCTGGTGGCCGCGCGGTTCCCGTATCGCTCCACAATGCGTTTTAACTCGGCAGAAAGAAGATGCCGGCCTGGTCCTTGCATGAGAGCGTTCTTGCTCAGCCTGTCCAGGCCCGCCTTGGTAGACTTGGTATGATGGCGCATGCCGGACTGAGCCTACGACTCGCAAAAGGAGGCCACCCACGCGAGAATCCCCACGGCGACGAGTTCACTTGAGTAAATAGAAAACAGGACGTTGGCTGTCGCTCAGAAAGTGGGCCGGCGCGCATGAAGATGTGCTAACCAGTCTCAACGCCCTCAGAGCATCCTTTAGCCAAGGCTCGTATCCGTTCCCTGATGTGCTCGGGAGCAGTTGGCCAGACATAGAGAATTGCGTGGCAGAAACGGAATAGCCAGTCCATGATCACCACCACCTCGATTCGCGTCCGTCGCACGGCCACAGTCCTACGGCCTGACCAGTCCCGTGTTCTTCTGCGCCCGTTCAGACACGAGGATCCCGAGCGATCTCGCAGGATTATCGCCAGGATCATGTCGCTCCCAGAAGACCAAGTCGGGCCACTCCTGGACGAAGTATCCGCTGAATTCTCCCAG
>Ga0185299_10002691_pt1 | contig 26355 bp, 26 predicted proteins | sample PaiPotPPA55metaG_FD_128002 | JGI IMG/M metagenome (GOLD analysis project Ga0185299, IMG submission 128002) | Iron sulfur acid spring bacterial and archeal communities from Banff, Canada, to study Microbial Dark Matter (Phase II) - Paint Pots PPA... ...
TGTTCCGCGATCTCGTCGATCCCGCGCCGCGCTGGCCGCGGCGCGGCTATGTCCTGGCCACCGCCGCCGCGGCATTGGCGCTCGCTGGGCTTGGCATCGTTACCGCCAGCGATCGCCTCACCGCCGCTTGGTTCATCGCCGGCGCGGCGGGCGCGCTGGTCGCCTTCCATCTCGTCGCCGCCGGCATCGTGCTGGCGGCGCGGCGTGTCGGGCGCCCGCGCGCGCCGCGGCTGCGCCTGGCGCTGGCCAATCTCTACCGGCCGGGCGCCCCTACCGCGGGTATCGTCGCCTCGCTCGGCCTCGGCCTCACCGTGCTGGTGGCAATCACCCTCATCGAACGCAACATCGACAGCACTATCGACGAGCGTTTGCCGGAGCAGGCGCCGTCCTTCTTCTTCATCGACATCCAGCCCGATCAGGTGGCCGAGTTCGACAAGCTCGTTGCCGCGACGCCGGGGGTCACGCAATTCGCGCGCGTCGCGAGCCTGCGCGGCCGCATCACAAAGATCAATGGCGTGCCGGTCGAGAAGGCGGTGGTGGCGCCCGAGGCACGGTGGACGATCCAGAGCGAGCGCGGGCTGACCTACGCGGCGACGCCGCCACGGGGCTCGCGCATCGTCGCCGGCGATTGGTGGCCGGCGGATTATCACGGCCCGCCGCTGGTCTCGATGGATGCCGATATCGCCCGCGGCATGGCGCTGAAGCTCGGCGACACCATCACCGTCAACGTGCTCGGGCGCGACGTCACCGCCACCATCGCCAATCTGCGCGAGATCGACTGGACCTCGCTCGGCATCAATTTCGTGCTCGTCTTCTCGCCGGGCATGCTCGAAGCGGCGCCGCAGACGCATATTGCCACGGCGCGCACGCCGCCCGGCGGGGAGGCGGCGCTCGAGCGCGCCGTCACCGACCGCTTCCCCAATGTCTCGGCCATAGCCGTCAAGGACGCGCTGGCGGCGCTGAGCGAGATCGTATCCGCGATCGGCACGGCGCTGCGCGCCACCGCGGCAATCACGCTCGCCGCCGGCACGCTGGTGCTGGCCGGCGCGGTCGCGGCGGGACAACGGCGGCGCGTCTACGAGGCGGTGGTGCTCAAGGTGCTGGGCGCGACGCGCAGCGACGTCACGCGCGCCTTCCTCATCGAATACGGCATCCTCGGCCTCACCACGGCGGCGATCGCCGCCGCCCTCGGCACGCTCGCGGCCTATCTCGTGCTGACCCGCGTCATGCACCAGGACTGGACATTCATGCCGGGCGCCCTGGTGTCGACCGCACTCATCGCCACTGCGCTGACGCTCGGTATCGGCTATGCTGGGACGTGGAAGGCGTTGGGCGCCAAAGCGGCGCCCTTCCTGCGCAACGAATGAGGGCCGCCATGTCCCGGCTTGCCTTGACGGTCACTCTCTTGCTGCTGTCCGCGCCGGCCTATGCGGAGCGGCCGGCCGATCCGTTCTCGCCGCAGGACACCGAGGAATGGCAGCACGCCGAGCAAAACGCGCGCGCGGCGCTCGACAAGCTGATGCGGTCGTTCGATCTCCTGTTGCGGACGATGCCCTATGGCGCGCCGCACATCGACGATGACGGCAACATCGTTATCCCGCGCCAACATCCTCACCCTTTGCCGCCCGGCGGCGGGCAGGACGGCCCCGTCCGCACATGAGCGCCATTGCGGTACGTCATTGAATTGGTCGGGAACCGTGCCAATATCCTTCTCAGAACCCATAACCCTTCGGAGGTCTAGGGGGTCACATGTCCTTCAATTCGGGTGACCGTTGGACGGCGCGCACGGCGGTGCCGCAAGTCGATATCGATGTCGGCCTGCGCCAATACATGTTGCGCGTCTACAACTACATGGCCGGCGGCCTGGCGCTGACCGGAATCGTCGCTTACGGCGCCGTGGTGACCGGCGTCTATCAGGCGATCGCCGGGTCCATCCTGTTCTATGTCGTGCTGTTCGCGCCGCTGGCCCTCGTCCTGCTATTGAGCTTCCGGCTGCAGAGCATGAGCCTGGGGGCTGCCCAGCTTTCCTTCTGGGGCTATGCCGCCTTGATGGGCCTCTCCCTGGCCGGGATTTTCCTGGTCTACACCGGCGCCAGCATCGCGCGTGTGTTCTTTATCACCGGCGCGACCTTCGCCGCGATGAGCCTTTACGGCTACACGACGCGCACCGATCTTTCGCGCTTCGGCTCGTTTCTGATGATGGGCCTCATCGGCATCATCATCGCCGGGATCGTCAACATCTTCGTCGCATCCTCGGCGCTGCAATTCGCCATCTCCGTGATCGGCGTCATCGTCTTCGTCGGCCTTACCGCTTGGGATACCCAGGCGATCAAGGAGATGTATTTCGAGGGCGATGGCGAGGTCGTCGCGGGGAAGAAGGCCATCATGGGGGCTCTCCGGCTCTATCTCGACTTCATCAACCTGTTCCTGCTGATGTTGCAGTTCATGGGCGTGCAAAGGCGCGACTGAACGCCCAACGTAAATCTGCTTCGAGCACCCGAGGACCCGCGCCAAACGCGGGTCCTTTTTTGTGCGTTGCCGCCCTCAGGACTTGCCGTAAACCGGCACGACCGTGCCGCGCGTCACCTTGTTCTCGGGCGAGGCCAGGAACAGAATCGTCGCAGCGACTTCCTCGACTTTGGGCCACAGCGCGAAATTCGCTTTCGGCATGTCCTTGCGATTGGCGGGCGTGTCCATGATCGACGGCGCTATGGCATTGACGAGGATGCCGTCGCCGACCACCTCCTGCGCCAATGCCTCGGTGAGCGCGGCGACGCCGGCCTTCGCCACGGTGTAGGCGGTCATGCCGGCGCCGAGGCGCGGCTCGAGCGCGGGGCGCGATGCGACATTGACGATGCGCCCCCCGCCGGTGCCCTTCATCGCCTGCACCGCGGCGCGGCAGCACAGGAAGCAGCTCACGAGATTCGTCTCGAGCTGCGCCGTCAGCGCCGCCTTGCCGGTCTCGGTGATCGGCGCCATGGCGAAGCCGCCGGCGATATGGATGGACGCCCAGAGCGGCGCGATGCCGCCATAGAGTCGCGCCACCGCCGCCTCGTCCGCCAGGTTCGCGCCCGCGATGAGGGTCACGCGCTCGTGCCGGCGGTGCGGGAAGCGCTCCGCTTCGGCCTCGTGGATGTAAGGCACATGGCACAGCGCGCCCGCCTCGAGCAGTGCGGCGACCACTGCGCCGCCGAGCGCGCCGGTGCCGCCGGTGACGACGACATGCTTGTCGCGGTACTCCATCGCCATTCTCCCGTTGGATCATTGCTTGCGACGCCCCAGCTTACGCCGTAACGCGCACGATTCCGAGCGGCGCGATACGTCGTGCCTCGCCAAGGCGGAACCTAGCCCCTGACGAGACCGTTTTTTTGGCAGCACCGTCCTCTCCCGGGAGATTTCCTTATGCCTGATACCGCCGCGCACGCCGATATTCGGAATGTCGGCGAATTGGAGCGCGTCGCGTCCGGGCTCGGCGGCGTGGCGTTGCTGGGCTATGGCCTGGCGCGTCCCTCGCGCTCAACACGCTGCTTGCCATCGGCGGCGCGCTGCTGGTGGGACGGGCGCTCACCGGCCATTGCAGCCTCTATCGCGCACTCGGCATCGACAGTCGCGGCCCCGGCGCGGCGCGGCCGCGCGAGACCCGTGGCTACGGCAAGCGCGGCGGGCGCTCGATTGCCGATGAGATCGAGCGCGCCTCGGAGGAGAGCTTCCCGGCGAGCGACCCCGCCTTCCTGGACCCCGCACCGCGTCGGCAGCCCGGCCGGCGCGGAATGAGGCGCGGTTAAGTCCCCCGCCTCCCCGTATTCACGCGAAGCTCGCCGCATCAAAAATCGCTGCAGCGACCATTGTGCTCCCAGTCGCCGTAGCGCGTGGGCTCGGGTCCCTTGGGGCCGCCGATCTCGCGCGCCAGCGCCGGCTCGCCGCCGGTCTTGGGCTTCTCTCGCAGCAGTTCTCTAGCGCCTTCCGGCTCGGACGGGCTCTTGCGGTCAGCCATACATACTGATATGCGCTCGGTCGTCTGCCTTGCCAAGGCTTGACGACGGTCTCGGCGCGCGCCAGCTATGCTGGAACAGGACGTTATGCCATGACCAACCTTCTCCGCACCGGCGTGCTTCTCGCGGTGCTCACTGCGCTCTTCATGGGCGTCGGTTATCTGATCGGCGGCAGCGGCGGCATGATGATCGCGCTGCTCGTCGCCGCGGCGACAAATCTGTTCGCCTACTGGAATGCTGACCGCCTCGTGCTGTCGATGTATGGCGCGCGGCCGATCGCGCGCGCCGACGTGCCGTGGCTTTATGACCTCGTCGCCGATCTCGCCGGCAGCGCCGGTATCCCCATGCCGCAGATCTATCTCATCGACGGCGCGCAGCCCAACGCCTTCGCCACCGGCCGCGACCCGCATCACGCCGCGGTGGCCGTCACCAGCGGGCTGCTCAACGCGCTCGACGAGCATGAGGTAGCCGGCGTCATCGCGCACGAGCTGTCGCATGTCATTCATCGCGACACGCTCACCATGACGATCACCGCCATCATCGTCGGCGCGATCAGCATGCTCGCCAACTTTGCCTTTTTCTTCGGCGCACGCGGCGACGAGCGCAATTCGCCGCTCGGTGGCGTCGGCACGGTGCTCGCGGCGATCCTTGCGCCCATCATGGCCTTGCTGGTGCAGATGGCGATCTCGCGCACCCGCGAGTACGACGCCGATCGCAGCGGCGCCGAGCTTGCCGCCAATCCTCTGTGGCTCGCCTCGGCGTTGCGCAAGATCGAGGCGATCGCGCGGGGCACGGCAGTGCCCGAGGCCGAACGCAATCCTGCCACCGCGCATCTCTTCATCGTCAACCCGCTTCACGGCGCCAGCCTTCAGAGCCTGTTCGCGACGCATCCCTCGACCGAGGAGCGCGTGCGGCGGCTTGAGGCGATGGCGGCTTCCGGCGGTGCTCGTATCGGCCCGGCGGGGCCATGGGGCGCGCGTCCGCGCGGCCTCGCCTGACCAAACCGGCCGCGGAACAATTGCCGCAGTCCGGCGTTTGCCGACACCACCGGAACCTTGGGGTATGGATCCTTTGGTAGTACATTCCGCAACCACCCAGACGGCTCCTGCCACCGCACGCAGCGTCGCCATCGATCTGATCGGTGCGGTATTGCGCCGTAAGCGACCGCTCGACGACGCGATCGAGGATAATGGCGAGATGTCGGGCCTGCCCGCGCGGGACCGTGCCTTCGCCCGCCTCCTCGTCGCCACCGTGCTGCGACGACTCGGCCAGATCGATGCGCTGATCGCGCATTGCCTCAACACGCCGCTGCCGCCGCGCGCCGCCATGGTGCACGATATGCTGCGGCTGGGCATCGCGCAGCTGCTGTTCCTGCGCACGCCGCCGCACGCCGCCGTGGCCACCACGGTCGATCTCGCGGAGCTGCGCGGCTTCATCTCGCATAAGGGCCTGGTCAATGCGGTGCTCCGCCGCTTGAGCCAGGAGGGTCCCGGGCTCGTGGCGCAGCAGGACGCGGCGCGGCTCGACACGCCCGACTGGCTGTGGCGCGGCTGGAGCCAAGCCTATGGCGAGGAACGCACGCGCGGCATCGCGCTCGCCCATCTCAAGGAGGCGCCGCTCGACCTCACCGTGCGCAGCGACCCGGAGACGTGGCGCGACCAGCTCGAGGCGATTCTGCTACCGACGGGCACGCTGCGCCGGACCGGCGGCGGCGCGATCATGAGCCTGCCGGGCTACGGCGCCGGCGCGTGGTGGGTGCAGGACGCCGCCGCGGCGATGCCCGCGACGCTCTTCGGCAACATCGCCGGCCAGCGTATCGTCGATCTCTGTGCCGCGCCCGGCGGCAAGACGGCCCAGCTCGCCGCCGCCGGCGCGCGCGTGACGGCGATCGACCGCTCGCCGCGCCGGCTCGACCGACTCAACGCCAACCTCGCGCGCCTCTCCTTCGCCGTCGAGAGCCTGGTCGCCGACGCCGCCACCTGGCGGCCGCCGGAGCCGGTGCGCTACGTGCTGCTCGACGCGCCCTGCACCGCCACCGGCGCGATCCGCCGCCATCCCGACGTGCCGCATCTGAAGACGCCCGACGACGTGGCGCGGCTCGCCGCCGTGCAGGAGCGGCTGGTCGCCGCCGCCGTCGAGATGCTCGCGCCCGGTGGCACGCTCGTCTATTGCACCTGCTCGCTCGAGCCGCAGGAGGGGCCGCAGCAGGTGGCGAAGCTGATGGCGCGCGGCGCGCCGGTGACGCGCCGGCCGATCGCGGCGCACGAAATCGGCGGCCTCGCCGAGTGCCTGACGCCCGAGGGCGATCTGCGCACGCTGCCGAGCCATCTCTCGGAATTCGACGGCATCGACGGCTTCTTCGCCACCCGCCTCGTCCGCACCGCCTGAACAAAGCCGCGCGGGCTCGGCGCCGCCTTGCGGGCCAACCCGTTCCCTGTTACCAAACGGCATGCAGCAGAAAATCCGGATCGCGCCGTCGATCCTGTCGGCGGATTTCGCGCAACTCGGCGAAGAGGTGCGCGCGGTCACGGCTGCGGGGGCCGACTACATCCATATCGATGTCATGGACGGACATTTCGTGCCCAACCTCACCATCGGGCCGGGCGTGGTGAAGGCGATCCGGCCGCACACGACGCTGCCCTTCGACGTGCATCTGATGATCTCACCGGTCGATGCCTTCGTGCCGGACTTCGCCGCCGCCGGCGCCGACATCATCACCGTCCATCCCGAGGCCGGGCCGCACCTGCACCGCACGCTGCAGCTCATCAAGTCGCTCGGCAAGAAGGCCGGGGTGTCGCTCAATCCGGCAACGCCGATCGAGGTGGTCGACACCGTCGTGGACATCGTCGATTTGGTGCTGGTGATGAGCGTCAATCCCGGCTTCGGCGGGCAGAGCTTCATCACTTCGCAGCTCGACAAGATCCGCGCGCTGCGCCGGCACATCGACGCCACGGGTCGCGCCATCGACCTCGAGGTCGATGGCGGCATAAACCCCGAGACGGCGCGCGCCGCTATCGCCGCAGGAGCCGATGTCCTCGTCGCGGGCACGGCCACCTTCAGCGGCGGCGCTTCCGCTTATGCCGCCAACATCAAGCGCATGCGCGGCGACGGCGCGGCACGCAAAGGCGGTTGATGCGCCTGTCGCGATCGCTGCTCTACGGCTCGGCCCCCTATCACCTGAGTCTACTCGGTCGCGCGCCGGCGGCGCTTGCACTGCGGCTCGACCAGCCCTGGCCCGGCGATCCCGCCCGTGGCGCGGCGCTGCTCGCCGGCGCTTTCAGCTTTGCCGGCGAGACGGCGCAGGCGGCGATGCCGCCATGGACCGCGGCGATGCCGCCGCAATGGCTCGCCGGGCTGCACGGCTTTTCCTGGCTCGCCGATCTCGCTGCGACCGGCGAGGCGGCGGCGGCGCAGGCGGCACGACGCTGGACCGCCGACTGGCTGACGCGCTGCGACGCCTGGGACGCTATCGCCTGGCGCGCCGACGTGACCGGCGACCGGCTCTTCGCCTGGATCGAGCACCTGGACGACCTGGCCGGCGGCGCGGAAGAGGCAGCCGCGCGCAAGCGGCTCGTCGCCAGCATCGCGCGCCAGGCGCGCCATCTTGCTCGCGTCGCCGCGCGCGAAGCCATGGGCGTGAAGCGTCTCGCCGCGTTGCGTGGCCTCGTCGCTGCTATGGCGGCGCTCGGCGGGGAGCGTCGGCTCGAGCGCGTGCTGGCGCGCTTCGCGCGCGAGATCGCCGCGCAGGTCCTGCCCGATGGCGGCCATGCCGCGCGCAGCCCGGCGGCGCAGCTCGCGGCACTGCGCTATCTCATCGACGCCCGCGCCGCGCTACGCGCGCGCCAGGTCGAAGTGCCCGCAGCGCTGCAGTCGGCTATCGACCGCGCCGCGCCGATGCTGCGCTTTTTCCGCCATGGCGACGGCACGCTGGCGCTGTTCAACGGCGCGGACGAGGGCGAGACCGCGCTCACCGACCGCGTGCTGGCGCGCGCTGACGCCAAGGGCCGCCCGCCGCCTTCGGCGCCCTATGCCGGGTTCCAGCGCGCGCAAGCCGGCCGCACGCTCGTCCTCGCCGACACCGGCGTCCCGGCCCGGCCGGGCTTCGACGACGACGCTCATGCCGGCACCTTGTCCTTCGAGATGAGCCATGGCCGCGAGCGCCTGGTGGTCAATTGCGGCGGCTACCGGGGCACCAGCTCCGACTGGCGCAATGTCGCGCGTGCCACCGCCGCGCATTCGACCCTAGTCGTCGCCGACACCAATTCCTCGGAGATCGGCGCTCATGGCGGCCTCGGGCGCTGCCCAACGCATGTCCCTTGCGAGCGCATCGAGGATGGTGGCAGCCATTGGGTGTCGGCGAGCCATGACGGCTATCAGCCGGTGTTCGGCCTGACCCATGCGCGCCAGCTCTTCATCGCCGCTGACGGCGAGGATTTGCGCGGCGAGGACCGGCTAATCGGACCGGCGGGACAGAGCTTCGCCATCCGCTTTCACCTCCATCCGCAGGTGCAGGCCTCGCTGACGCAGGACGGCGCCGCTGCGCTGTTGCGGCTGCCGAGCGGCACGGGCTGGCGCTTGCGCGCCCAGGGCGCGGTGATGAGCCTCGCCGAGAGCGTCTATCTCGGTGGCGGCGATATGCGGAAGTCGCAGCAGGTGGTGCTCGACGGCCACGTCGGCAGCAGCGGCGCGACCGTCAAATGGGCACTCCGCCGCGAGGCGAAGAAGCCTGAGGGCGGCGACAGCCAGGGCTGACGCCCGGGCAAGCCCGTCAGTGACCCACGTGGCGCGAGCCGGGACCGCGCACGACGACGACACCCTCGACCGTTGTCTCGACGCTGGCCCGCTCCTCGACCGCGGAGCGCCGCGGCAGCTGCGGCGCTGCTGGCCCGCCGCTCAGCATGACCATCGGCGTGCCGGCCGCTGGCGTGACGTCGCCGTCGAAGAATCCATCCGGAAAGACGACCGGCCCGCCGAAGGCAAAGGGACCGAGCGAGGGGCGATGGCGAAAGAAGCCATGTCGCAGAAACGGCATCTGAACATGGCCGTTGGCGGCAACGTTCGGCGATCGAGAACTCATGTTGTTCGCGGCGGCGGGTAGCGCGCTCGCCGCGGTCAGGCCAGTGCCAAGCACCAGCATGCAAATCCAAGGGCGCATCGCGCGTTTCCTCCCAGGGGACGTCCCTATCGATAACGCTCGCCGGCCGAAGCCGCCGGCAAAATTGCCGTCCGGCGGTAAGGTCTCCCGCACTCTATGGCAGCGCTCCAGAACGATGGTACAGCTTCGGCTGGATTCCAAGCAGGATTCGCGGAGCCGACACATTTGCGGGTCACTGGACGCCGGCGCGCCGCTTGATCGCCCCACCCCGTCGCACTATCGTCCCCTCCCTTGCTCGCCGGGGTGAAGATGGCCGCAGACACGCTCCGCCCGATCGCCCGGGCGCTCCTCTCCGTCTCCGACAAGACCGGCCTCGTCCCCTTCGCCCAAGCCCTGGCGGGGCGCGGTGTTGAGCTGCTGTCGACGGGCGGCACGGCAAAGGCGCTGGCCGAGGCGGGCCTCAAAATCGTCGAGGTCGCCGACGTGACGGGCTTCCCCGAGATGCTCGACGGCCGCGTCAAGACGCTGCACCCGGCGATCCATGGCGGCCTGCTCGCCCGACGCGACCGGCCGGAGCATGAAGCGGCGCTCGCCCGGCACGGCATCCGCCCGATCGATCTGCTGGCGGTCAACCTCTATCCCTTCGCCGCCACCGTGGCGCGCGGCGCACCCGACGAGGAATGCGTCGAGAATATCGACATTGGCGGCCCGGCACTGATCCGCGCCGCAGCGAAGAACCATCAGGACGTGACGGTGGTGACGGATCCCGATGATTATGGCACGGTGCTCGAGGAGATGGCACGGACCAACGGCGCGACCAGCATGGCGCTGCGCCGGCGGCTGGCCGGCCTCGCCTATGCGCGCACCGCCGCTTACGACGCCGCCATCGCCGCGTGGTTCGCGGCACAGCAATCCGAGACCTTCCCGCCGGTGCTGGCGCTGGGGGGCCGTCTGCGCCAGCGGCTGCGCTATGGCGAGAACCCGCATCAAGAGGCGGCCTTCTACACCGGCGGCGACATGCGCCGCGGCGTCGCCACGGCGGAGCAGATTCAGGGCAAGGAGCTCAGCTTCAACAATCTCAACGACACCGACGCGGCCTTCGAGCTCGTCGCCGAGTTCGCCGAGCCCGCTGTCGCCATCATCAAGCATGCCAATCCCTGTGGCGTGGCGGTCGCGGCGGATCTGCGCCAAGCCTGGGACAAAGCGCTCGCCTGCGATCCCGTGAGCGCCTATGGCGGCATCATCGCCGTCAACCGCCCGCTCGATGCCGCCACGGCGGAGGCGATCGCCAAGCTATTCGTCGAAGTGGTGATCGCGCCAGTACTCCTGCCGGAGGCGCAAGCGGCGCTGCGGCGCCGGACGGCGCTGCGCGTGCTCGTCACCGGCGGCATGCCGGACCCGGCCGCGCCGGGCGTGATGCTGCGCTCGCTCGCCGGCGGCTATCTCCTGCAGAGCCGCGACAATGGCGAGGTCGCGGCGGCGCAGCTCAAGACCGTGACCCAGCGCGCGCCGACGCCGCGGGAGGTCGCCGATCTCCTCTTCGCCTTCCGCGTCGCCAAGCACGTCAAGTCGAACGCCATCGTCTACGCCAAGGGCGGCGCCACCGTTGGCATCGGCGCCGGCCAGATGAGCCGCGTCGACAGCGCCCGCATGGCCGCCTGGAAGGCCGCGGAGGCGGGCAAGGCGGCCGGCCTCCCGGAAAGCCCGGCGCAGGGCTCCGTGGTCTCGTCCGACGCGTTCTTTCCCTTTGCCGACGGGCTCGAGGCGGCGATCGCCGCCGGCGCCACCGCGGTGATCCAGCCGGGCGGCTCGGTGCGCGACAACGAAGTCATCGCCGCCGCCGACAAGGCCGGCATCGCCATGGTATTCACGGGCACGCGCCATTTCCGGCACTAGGCTATCGCCTCCTAAATGCAGCGCCCGCCATCGACTTCGAGCGCCACGCCGGTGATGAACGCGCCTTCGTCCGAGGCGAGGTAGAGCGCGGCATTGGCGACGTCGTGCGGCGTGCTGAAACGGCCCAGCGGGATCGTCGCCAGGAACTTCGCCCGCAGCTCCGGCGTGTCGCCGCCCATGAATCGTGGCAGCAACGGCGTGTCGCCCGCCACCGGGCAGAGCGCGTTGACGCGGATTTGGTCAGGCGCCAGCTCCTGCGCCATGGCCTTCGACACCGTGATCGCCGCCCCCTTCGAGCCGCAATACCAGGTGAGTCCGCCGCGCGGGCGGATGCCGGCGGTGGACGCCGTGATGAGGATGACGCCGCCCTTGCCCTGGCGCCGCATCACCGGCACGACGTGAAGCGCCGCCAGGTAGATCGATTTGACATTCACGGCGAAGACGCGGTCGAACACCTCTTCCGACACGTCGAGTATCGGCCCGTTGATATGGGTGGTGCCGGCATTGTTGACCATGATATCGATGCGGCCGAAGCGCTCGAGCGTGCGCTTGATGAGGTCACCCATCGCGGCATTGTCGGACACGTCGGCGCGGACGCAGATCGCGCTGCCCTGGCCCTGCGCCTTCGCGATCGCGCCGGCGACGCGCTCGCCGCCGACATCGTCGATGTCGTTGACGACGAGCTTGGCGCCTTCCTCGGCGAAGCGCCGGGCGATGCCCTCGCCGAAGCCCGAGCCGCCGCCGGTGACGATCGCCACCTTGCCTTCGAGCCGCATCTTCGTCCTCCCGATGGTGCTTTTTGCCGCGCAGTGTGGCATCGCCCGGCCCCGCGCGCAAAGAAAAGGGGGCCCGCGGGCCCCCGGTTTCATCACACCGATCTGGCCCTCGTCACGGCTCCATCTGCATCCCGAAGGCGATCTTGACGGCGGGGTCCGCGCCGGCGCGCGGCAGCGTCACGGCGTAGCCCATGCCGTTCGCGACGCGATAGAGGGTGATGACCTCGCCGCTGCTGTCCGCGCGCGGCGGGGTATCGGCAGCCGCGACAGGGGCAACGAAAAGCGAGGCCGGCCGGCCGGCACTGTCGCGGTAAACCAGCACCGCGGCCGTGCCGGAGGATGTCGGCACAAGGCGCACGCCATGCAAGCTGAGGCCGGCGCGCTCGACGTCGGGCAGCGTCACGGGCGCGCCGATCCGCTCGCTCAAGGATTGCGCGAGGCCTGCGCCGCGCTGAGCGGCGAAATCGCTGGCCCAACGCGCGTCGCCGGCGAACAGGCGATGCGCCCGCTGCGCCTCCGCCACCAGCGCGTCGGGCACCGCCGTCACGCGGCCATGGCGGGCCTCGTTGAGCCACCAGCCCATGCCCGTCGACACCATCACCAGCGCCAGCGCTGCGGCGGCGACCGCGAGCCCGCGCCAGATCGCCGCCGAGCGCCGGCGTCGCAGCAGGGCGAGCATCGGCTCGGGCAGCGGCTCGTCGAGAATTTTATCGTATAGCGCGTGCAGGCCTGCGGTTTGCGCGCGGTAGGCCTCGACCAGCGCAGCCGCTTCCGGGTGCCGCGCCAGATAGGCGGCGACACGCGCCGCGTCCACCGGGTCGAGGTGGCCGTCGATGTAAGCGTGGAGATCGTGCTCGCTGGGTGGCCCTTGCTCGATCATGCGCCCTGCTGCGCTGTCGTCAATGCTGTCGGAGGATCCGATCGGGCGCCCGATTTCCGCGCCAAGGGGTCGTTACCGCTGCCCGTGCGCCGGCCAAGGATGGCGCAACCTGCGTTGTTTCTCAAGCCGCGCCCGCTCACGCCCCGCGCGGGCTTCATGGCTCAAACGAGCAAGTCGACATAGCGCTCACGGGGGGTAGCGGACGCCGGTGCCCGCGGCTTGGCGCCCGTGGTTGCGGCAATCGCGCGCGGTAGCGCAGGCAAAGCTTGACGCGCCTGCAGTAGGGCAAGATTGGTGGCGGCGAATACCAGCGGTTGCGTCGGCGGGGCCATGGCGAAAGCGCAAAAAAGCTGTTTACACAGCGTGTCCCGAGAGCGATGAATGGCAGGTTAAAGGCTGCGGCGAGAGGCTCGGAAGAGAACGCGCGTATTCACGGCCGCTTCGTCTCATGGATGGGTTCTGCCGTTGCAACCGCCCCCATGGGATTACATTTTGATACACAAACTTACAAAACCTTACTTCATTCGGGTGACCCAACCGGCGATCCTGTCTTGGCACGGGCGGAGAAACCCCGGAGCGACGCGGTGGGCGGCGCTGGTGGTTTCCGATAGAACGGTCCGGCGCAACGGATGGAGGAGAGCGTGGGACGTCTCGACCGGAACGACCCGGACCTGTCGGCGGCGTCGGCGAGCGACACCGCCCGGGCCGCGGCGGCGAGCGCCGTCGCCATCATCGACCGCAGCCGGCTCAGGCGCGAGTGCCTCAAACTGGCGCTGGCCCAGCACAACCCGCATTGGCACATCGCCGAGTTCGCCACCGCCGACGAGCTCTTGCGCATCGTCGCCGCGAGCGAGCAGTTCGACCTGGTGCTGATCGGCGCCGCCACGGCCGAGCATGTCGACCTCGGCCAGATCGAGCTGGTGCGCGAGGTCCTGCCGCAGACGCCGGTGGTGGCGGTGGCCGAGAACGGCAACCCGCAGCGCGCCCGCGCCATCCTCGGCACCGGCGCGCGCGGCTTCCTGCCGGCGTCCTTGAGCCTCAAGGTGCTGCTGGGCGCGCTCGACCTGGTGCTGGCGGGCGGCGTCTACGTGCCCTCCTCGCTGATCGAGGCGCCGACCCGGCCGAGCGGCCAGGACAGCGGCGGCGAGACCCCGGCCGAGCCGTGGTCCGAGCTCACCCGCCGGCAGCGCGACGTGCTCGGCCTCATCAGCCAGGGCAAGTCCAACAAGCTCATCGCCGACGCGCTGACGATGTCGGAGAGCACGGTCAAGGCGCATGTGAAGCAGATCATCAAGCGCCTCCACGTCTCCAACCGCACCCAGGCGGCGCTGCTCGCCACCGGCCACGGCTTCTACCCGCCGGCGATCGGCCTCGCCCATAACGGCCACGGCAGCGCCATGGCCTACGGCATGGCCCACGAGCTGGTCGCCAAATAAGCGTCGCCGCCCCTTCGACAAGCTCAGGAGCGGCGATCGCTGGCACGCAGGAAGGACTTTAGCCGCCGCACTTCCCTCTGCGGCGTGGGACCCGGTGCCGCCCCCCAGCGACCGGGTCCCTTTTGCGTCGGGCGCAGCCCGATCGCAGGCGGGCGGCAGCGGTTGCCCTTGCAACCGCGGGAGCCCGCACCGCGCAGGACTTGCGCTCCTCCGTCCCCTCACCCTCCCGTCGCTTCGCGCCGGGCCCCTCCCTCTCCCGCAAGGCCGCAAGGGGAGAGGGGCAGGCGCGGCGCAATTCGGGCAAATTCTGCACGGTGCGGGCTCCCGCGGTTGCTCACGCCAACCGCTGACGCCCGCTCGCGATCGCGCTGGCGCGCGACGCGGGTCGCGCCTAGATTCGCCGCAGGCGGAGCGAGCGGGAGCGAGGCGTCATGGCGGACAGCAACACGATCTTCCCGGTGCCGGCGGCCATGGCCCGGAATGCCTGGATCGACGAGGTCGGCTATGCGCAGCGCTATGCCTGGTCGCTGAAGGATCCCGACGGCTTCTGGCGCGACGAGGCCAAGCGCCTGCATTGGATGAAGCCCTTCACCAAGGTCAGGAACGCCAGCTTCACCGGCGACGTCCGGATCCGCTGGTTCGAGGACGGCACGCTCAACGCCAGCGTCAACTGCATCGACCGGCATCTGAAGGAGCGCGCCGACCAGACCGCGATCCTGTGGGAAGGCGACAGCCCCCGGGAGCAGCGCCATGTCAGCTACGCCGAGCTCCACGAGAATGTCTGCCGCCTCGCCAATGTGATGAAGGCGAAGGGCGTCAAGAAGGGCGACCGCGTCACCATCTACATGCCGATGATCCCCGAGGCGGCCTTCGCCATGCTCGCCTGCGCGCGGATCGGCGCCGTCCACAGCGTGGTGTTCGGCGGCTTCTCGCCCGACAGCCTCAGCGGTCGCATCCAGGACTGCCGGTCGGAATTCCTCATCACCGCCGATGAGGGATTGCGCGGCGGCCGCAAGGTGCCGCTGAAGGCCAATGCCGACGAGGCGCTGAAATCCTGCCCCGCCGTCAAGACCGTGATCGTCGTGCGCCGCACCGGCGGGCAGATCGCCTGGAAGGACGGCCGCGATGTCTGGTACCACGAGGCGATGGACGGCGCGGCGAAGGACTGCCCGCCCGCCGAGATGAGCGCGGAGGACCCGCTCTTCATCCTCTACACCTCCGGCTCGACGGGGAAGCCCAAGGGCGTGCTGCACACGACCGGCGGCTATCTCGTCTTCACCGCGGCGACGCATCAATACGTCTTCGACTATCACGACGGCGACATCTACTGGTGCACCGCCGATGTCGGCTGGGTCACCGGGCACAGCTACATCGTCTACGGGCCGCTCGCCAACGGCGCCACCACGCTGATGTTCGAGGGCGTGCCCAACTACCCCGACGCGTCGCGCTTCTGGCAGGTGATCGACAAGCACAAGGTCAACATCTTCTACACCGCGCCGACGGCGATCCGCGCGCTGATGCGCGAGGGCGAGAGCTTCGTCAAGAAGACCTCGCGCAAATCGCTGAAGCTGTTGGGCACGGTGGGCGAGCCGATCAATCCCGAGGCGTGGCTGTGGTATCACCGCATCGTCGGCGACAGCCGCGTGCCGATCGTCGACACCTGGTGGCAGACCGAGACCGGCGGGATCATGATCACGCCGCTCCCCGGCGCGACGCCGCTCAAGCCCGGCTCGGCGACGCGGCCGTTCTTCGGCGTCAAGCCGGTGCTGGTCGACAATGAGGGCAACACGCTCGAGGGCGCGGCCGAGGGCAATCTGTGCATCGCCGAGAGCTGGCCCGGCATGATGCGCACCGTGTTCGGCGACCACAAGCGCTTCGTCGAGACCTATTTCGCGACCTTCAAGGGCAAGTATTTCACCGGCGACGGCGCTAGGCGCGACGAGGACGGCTATTACTGGATAACGGGGCGCGTCGACGACGTCATCAACGTCGCCGGCCACCGCCTCGGCACCGCCGAGGTGGAGAGCGCGCTGGTCGCGCATCTCAAGGTCGCCGAGGCCGCGGTCGTCGGCTATCCGCACGACGTCAAGGGCCAGGGCATCTACGCCTATGTCACCTTGAAGACCGGCAACGAGCCGAGCGAGGCGCTGCGCCAGGAGCTGGTGCAGTGGGTGCGCAAGCAGATCAGCCCGATCGCCGCGCCGGACCTGATCCAGTGGGCGCCCAACCTGCCGAAGACGCGCAGCGGCAAGATCATGCGCAGGATCTTGCGGAAGATCGCGGCGAACGAGCACGGCCAGCTCGGCGACACGAGCACGCTGGCCGATCCCGCGGTGGTGACGGATCTGGTGGAGAACAGGATGAATCGGGGGTGATGCCGTCCGTGGCAGGAAAGCCACTCAATCGCCATATGTATCTGGCGACGGCCGGCGTATGTGGGCATTGACGCATGATCGCCGTATACTGGCGTTTAAGGAATGAAGCCCTAAAGTAGAAGGCAGGAGAAATAGGTTTATGACGAAAAAGCTGGCGGTTCTCATCGAGCGTGCGCGCAGTATCCGCATGACGAGCGCTCAGAAGGAGGAGCAGCGGCGCAGCTTTGCCTATGGCAATACCAAGATCGAGAATGAGCGGATCACGCGTGAGATGGTGAACGAGCTGGCCGAGGCTGAAAAGCACCGCTCTCGTAAGTGAACCAAGCGGTACACTGATGGCCGACGAAGAGGGGGGAGATCGCAAGAGCAGGGCGGCCTCCCCCGTTCTTATAACTGACCCTGACGAACGAGCGCGGAAAGAGGCTGCGAATGGCCTGGCGCAATATGACGCCGTGGTCAGTCTGGTCGAGCAACATCGCGACGAGAAACGCCCGTTCAAGCTTCGTCTGTCGACAATACTTGCACTTCACCGAGTCGCGCTTGAAGGCATAAGCAGCTTCGCCGGGAACTTCCGGCCGTCGACCGTCGAAATTCTGGGCAGCAAGCACGAGCCTATTCCGGCCCACCTGGTGCCCGAGCACGTCGAAGAGATGTGCGATTACGTGAACGATAATTGGCAAGCCGCGGCACCGCTGCATCTCGCGGCCTATATGATGTGGCGCCTCAACTGGATTCATCCGTTCGATGACGGAAATGGCCGCACATCGCGCGCCGTGTCCTATCTGGTCTTGTGCATGAGGCTTGGTTATCCGCTGCCAGGCACCAACACCATTCCTGAACAGATCGCGGCCAACAAAAATCCATACTATGATGCGCTCGAGCTCGCCGATGCCGCGTGGAAGAACGGGCAGATCGATGTGAGCGCGCTCGAGAAGCTGCTGGGAGATTATCTGTCCGCGCAGCTCGTCGGCGTGGTGGAACAAGCCACAGGCTCGCCGATTAGGTAAGCGCTTGTACCTCGCCAATTCACGTCACGATCGACTTGCGCAAACGAGGCATCGCTACGCCGAAAGCGGAGCTGGACCTGATCGAGCAGCGCCTCAGGCGAGCGAGAGAGGATCACGAGCAATGGTCAAGAAGCGTGAATCCGACATCCCCGTGACCGCGAGCAGCGGCAACGTGTTCGCCGATCTGGGTCTCGCCGAGCCCGAGGAGGAGTTGACCAAGGCACAACTCGCGACTCATATCCGGCAGATCATCAAGCGCCGGCGCATCACCCAGCGCGCCGCCGCCGCGGTCATGGGCATCGACCAGCCGAAGGTCTCGGCGCTCCTCAACGGACGCCTGACCAATTTCTCCAGCGGCCGGCTGATGCGGCTCTTGAACGCGCTCGGCCAGGACGTGGAGATCGTGGTCAAAAGCCAAACCGCGCGGCCGCGGGCCTGGCCGCATTCGGGTGCTTGGTGAAGCCTCCGCCTGACCTGATTCGGCTTACCGACGAGCAACGTCGAACCTCCGCCACGTTGGAACATGGGCCCTCATCAACGCCTTGAACAAACGGCCGTGGTTTGGCAGGCGCAAATGCAGAAGTTCGTGCGCGATCACGAAATCCTGGAACTTCGCATCTTGCTTGTGAAGATCGGCCGCTAAGGTGATTGTCCCAGCGGTCGAGCACGAGCCCCATTTCCGCGTCATCCGTTGAATACGAATAACCCGCGGCGACACGTTTAACCGCACGGCCCATGTCAGGACCCTTTGCCTGAGCCGTGCGGCCGGTGCCTCTGCTTCGGCCATGCTCAGTTGCTAGCGCCAGACGGTGGCGACGATCAGCTCGACGACACGCGTGCGATCCTCCTTCGCAAGCTTCAGCAGCGGCCGATAGAGGGCACCACGGAGCAGTCGCTGCTCATCCGCATTCACCGCCGCGTTCGGGAAACGTACAAGGAGCCCATCGACTTGCCGCGCGATCTCGATCGGATCGACGCCGGCAGCCTTCAGCGATGCTTCCGCCCGAAGTGCCCAAAAGACGCCAAACGCCTTCGACGAGAGGCCGCTCTCCTTCGCCGCTTTCGCGGCCGATTCCTTCTCGGCCGCAAGTGCGGCGAGAAGGTCCATGGCAGCAAACCCGGTCGTCTTCCTGTTTTCCAGATCTTTCAGGATACGCTCGGCTCGCTCCTTCAAAGGTTGGAGGATTGGCGCGGCCTCGTAGTCGTTATCAGTCTCTTCCTCAAGGCCACGCACCAGGTTGAATACCTTGCCCTCATCCGAACCTTTGTCCCGCCTCAGCGCCTCCAATGTCTTCACATCGAAGGTGACGCTTTTCGTGAGTCGCCCCAAACCGTCCTGTGACGCGCCCTGCTCAACGAGCCGGCGCGTCTTGTAAGCGAGGTCGGCGACAAAGCCGACCTTCTCGGCATAGGCGTTGCGGACAGCAGCATAGAGCTGGGCAAGCCGCTTGAATGACTCGATGTGGTCGCGCAGTTCGGGCGAAGGCGACAGGATTTCCCACAGCGTCTCGATGTCCTTGTAGGCGTCAAAGAAGGCCTTCCGCGCCTCCGGATCGAGGAACCGACCATAGACGACGCGTTCGAGGCGTTCGTCGGCATCGCCGCCTTCGCCGGCATCGAGATAATCCGCCTTGGCGGCTTCCATCTTCTTTCTGAAATCTGCCAGAAGAAGGTCGAGGTCTTCGATGACGCCGCTCACATCGGCGGAGTCGAATTGCAGTGCCTTCTTGAGCTCGCGCAGCACGCCGACGAAATCGACCACGAGGCCGACGCGCTTGCGCACGCCTTCGCCGTCCTCGTAAGGCCGGTTCACGCGGGCGATCGCCTGCAGTAGGACGTGATCGCGCATCGGCTTGTCGAGATAGAGGCTGTAGAGAATCGGGGCGTCGTACCCGGTCAGCAGCTTGTCCGTGACGATCAGGATTTTCGGGTCCTTGCCCGCCTTCTTGAAGAGCAGCCGCACATCCTCTTCTCGTTCCTCGCTGAGCTGAAGCGCGGCGACGAGCGGTCGGTCGACCGCATCGGCCGCATTTTCGGTATAGACCGCTTCCGTCCATTCGGGCGGCAGCAGCCCGTCCAGCGCCTTCTTGTACTTGGCGCACGCTTCCCGGTCGACGGCGACGAGAAACGCCTTGTAGCCAAGCGGCAGCACGTTCTCCCTGAAATGCTCGGCGACAAAGGCGGCGACCTTCGCGACCCGCTCGTCTGCTTTCAAAAATGTCCGCAGCCCGATCGCGCGGTCGAGAACCTTGTTCAACTCCTCGATGTCGGTCACGCCCTCCGCCGCGGCAAGCTCGAAGAACTCCTTGTCGAGCCTCTCGGCCGGCACCGTGATCTCGCTCGGCGCCATCATGTGTTTGATGGGAACGGTCGTCTCGTCCTCGATCGACTCCTTGATCGAGTACTTGTCGAGATAGCCAATATCGTCCTGCGCGCCGAAGATCTTGAAGGTGCCTTCGCCCTGCTCGGTCTTGGCGATCGGCGTGCCGGTGAAGCCGATGATGGTCGCGTTCGGTACGGCGGCCATGAGATAGGTGCCCAGCTCCCGCGCGACCGAGCGGTGCGCCTCGTCGATGAAGACGTAGATGTTGTCGCGCGTCGAGCTGTCCTTCCGGATGGTCTCGAATTTGTGGATCATGGTGATGATCAGGCCGCGGAAATCGGCGTCGAGGAGGCGCTGGAGGTCCGCCTTGGTATTGGCCCGGGCGATCGCGATGTCCTGCTGCTGCATCTCGCCGAGGAGGCGCTCGACCCAGCCCTTCAACTGCCCTTCGAGCTCGGTCCGGTCGACCACAAGAATCACGGTCGGCGTCTTGAACCGCGCCTTGTCTTCGAGGATCTGGCGCGCGGCGGTGAGGAGGGTGAAGGTCTTGCCGGACCCTTGGGTGTGCCAGATAAGGCCGCGCGTCTTTTCGGGATCGGCGCAGCGCGCGATGATGCCGTCGATCGCGCGGCGCTGATGCTGGCGCAAGATGGATTTTCGGGTCTCGTTGTCCTGAACATAGAACAGAATCCAGTCGCGGAGCGTGCGCAGAAAATCGACCGGCTCGAAAAAGGACTGGACGGCGAAGCGATAGGCTTCGTCCGGCGTTTGCTTCCAGCGCGCCATGTCGCGGCGCGTCGCGTTCCAGGTGACGCCATACCAATAGTCGAGCAGATGGGTCACGTTGAAGAGCTGCGGCGCCGCGATCAGCTCGGGCGTCTCGGTCTCGTAGCGGCGAAGCTGCTTGATGCCGCGCTCGATCGCGCCGCCATCCCTCGGGTTCTTGTGCTCGACGATGCAGACGGGCAGCCCGTTGATGATGAACATCACATCGGCACGATTACCCTTGCGCGCCGGCGGCTTCAGCGCCCACTCCCACGAGACATGGAACGTGTTCGCCTCCGGATGGTCGAACTCGATCAGCCGAACATGGCGATAGCGCTTGTCGGCCTCGTCGAAGATCTGCCGCTCGCCGCGCATCCAACGCAGCATTTCGCGGTTGCCCTCCATCGTGGCGGGAATCGCTTCCAACCGCTCGATGATCGAGCGAACGTTCCCGGTTGTGACGAGGCCGGGGTTGAGGGCGATCAGCTTCTCGCTGAGCTCGTCCTCGAGGAACACGCCGGCTTCGCCGCCGCGCTTCTGCTTGGCGATCTCGGGCTTGAGCGGAATCCACCCGATGTCAGCGGCGTGCCGCACCATCGGGAACTGAACACTACCGGCCTCACTGATCTTGAGTTCGCTCATGCCGCAGCGTCCGCTCCTTTGGCGGTATCGGCGAGGGCGGAAAGATCGAGATCGGCGACGCGGATTTCGCCGGTCATGAGCTTGCGCAGCAGCGCCTTGAAGAGCGCTTCAAGTACGCCCTTCTTGCGCTTGTGAAGATCGATTTTTCGGTCGATGGCGTCGAGGATTCCTACAATCTCGTATTGTTCGTCAAGAGGCGGAATAAGAACGGGGAATGCCTTGAGCTTCGTTGTGTTGATACAGGCAAGGTTCGTTGTTTTGTGCGCCACCTGTAGGAAATACGCCTTACCGTACGAGCTCTGCGCCAGATAAGCGAAAAACTCCGGGACGAGCTGATCACGGTTCGGCCGAACCGCAAATACGTGATTCTGGTGGACGCAAAGATTTACTTCTCCACGCCAGATGAATCCACGGCCCAGTTTGTCGAAGTCCCCGCCTTCAGTCAGGACCACGTCACCGGGCTGAAGACGATATCGCTCGATCTCGGAGCGACGAATCTTTATGGTCTTCATTTCGGTCAGGTCGAGATGCCCGTCCTGCACATTGGCTACACGGAGGTACGGGAGCTCAACCATCTCCGCATCGGCAAACTTTCGACCCTTGGCGACCCCCGTCTGAACCTCAGCACAAACACTGAGCACTTCTATCCGCCAGCAATCGGGGATCAAACCGAAGTCAGTTTCTTTTTGTCCTTCACCGCGCAAGCCGCGCGCGAACAAGTCGCGCATCGCGGCGCGCTTGAGCTTCGTCGCACCCGTGATCGCTTGTTCCTCAAGCCCTGAACAGCGCTCGATAAAATCGATGGCACTAGCAATTCGATTTTGCTCGTCTTGGGGAGGAAAACCCATTTCGATTGAGTAAACATCTTCCCTGTTAAGGCCGGGGACCGCACTATGGCTGTTTAGCTTTGTTAGTTCGGCGCTCCGCAGCATATGAAAGAGAAAGCGCCAGCTATTGCGGCCTTTGTTAACCACGAAATACGTCGTGTCGATGGGCCAGAAGGCGTCGGGCGAATACCCAACTTCCCCAATTGAACCTTTGCGCCCCACGACGATACCCGGCCCCTCGACTGTTGCCGTGTCATGTCGCCCAATTACGCCGTTCGAACCGAAGACTGGTACATCACCCGGCTTTCTTAGATGAGCCGGAAGTGATTTGCCGTAGGCTAGTTCGATCTCGTCGCCGAGATAGCGGCGTTGCCACATCTGCGTCATTGGAGTGGTTCGATCAACGAGAACAGGCGCGAGTCTGTCGCGGCAATTTCGCTGGCGAGGGCCCTAAGGCCGGCGATCATCGTTGGAACGTCGCAGGCTTCGGATTCATTCGCCTGACCTAGCCACCGGCTCGGGCTCAGACTGTAGTCCGCCTCGACCGCCTGCTCCCGCGTGATCACTGCAACCTCACCTTCCACCACCTCACCTTGCAGGAAGGCGGCGGCGAGCGGACGGATGGCATCCTCGGGGATGTAGTTCTTCGGCCGACCCTTCTTCACACGACGGCTGGCGTTGAGGAGAACGATCTTGTCCTTGCGCGCTAGCGGCTTCTGCTTGCTCAGCACGACGATCACGCCGGCAGCGTTCGTGTTGTAAAAGAGATTGTCCGGCAGCAGGATCACACCGTCGATCAGGTCGCGATCGACGAACCATTTACGGATGTTACGCTCCTTGTCCTCGTTCTTCGAGCCGGAGCCACGCGTGACGGCGCCGGTGTCTAGGACCACCGCGGCGCGACCACGTTCGCCGAGACAAGCAAGCGTGTGCTGCAACCACGCCCAGTCGCCGCGACCGGTGGTGATGCCCCCCGCGGTGCGGAAGCGGTCGAACGGATCGTCGGCGAACAAATCCGGCGCAAAAGGCTGGTTCCACATGGGATTGGCGACGACGATGTCGAAGCTGCGGAGCTTGCCCTCGGCGGTGCGGAATTTCGGATTGATCATGCTGTCGCCGCGCGCTAGCTCGATCTCCATGTCGTGGATGATGCCGTTCATCTTGGCGACGGCGTAGCTCTCGGCCTGAAGCTCCTGGCCGGTGAGGCGCAGGGGCACCTTGCTGAGCGGGTTGAGCTCCTTGGACACGAGTTGGAGCTTGACCAGGAGCCCGGCGGAGCCGCAGGCATAATCGTGGCATTCCTCGCCCGGGCGCGGGCGCATGATGTGCGCCATCAAGAAGCCGACCTCGGTCGGCGTGAAGAACTCGCCGGCGCTCTGGCCCGAGCCTTCGGCGAATTTCCGCAGCAGATACTCGTAGGCGCGGCCGAGGAAATCGGGCTCGACATCGGCGAGGCCCAGGCGGTAGCGCGGATCGGAGAAGGTCTCGACGACGCCGCGCAGCTTCGCCGGGTTGATATCGCGTTCGCCGTTGCGCTCGGCGGCGAAATCGACAGTGTCGATGACGCCGGACAGCGACGGGTTGTGCTTGACGATGGCGCGAACCGCCTTGGTCAGATGCTCGCCGATGTCCTTCGGCTTGTCGCCATCGGGCCAAGCGTAGCTCTCGCGGCCGCTGATCACCGGCCAGCGTGCCTCGGTGGGCAGGTAGAACCGGACCAGGGAGTGATCGCTCTCGGCGATCTCGACCGCGATGGCGCGGTCGCCATACTCCTCCGAGAGGCGCGCGATCTCGTCGTCGAACACGTCCGAAAGCCGCTTCATGAAGAGCAGCGGCAGCAGATAGTCCTTAAATTTGGGCGCATCCTTCTCGCCGCGAATGGAGCACGCGGCGTCCCACAGCATCTGCTCCATCGACTTGTTGCCGAGCACGGCGCTTCGGCCGACCCCGCGGCGCCGGTTCGTGATGCCAGACGTCGGCTCGATCAACGAGCCTGCATCGCCGGCCTCGCCCACTTCCGCCAGAAGCTTTAGGATGGCGTCCTGCTGCGCACGCTGTGGTTTGGCCTTGCCCGCCTCCCAGCGATTGATGGTTGCAAAGGAGACGCCCAGCCGGTCGGCGAGCTGCTCCTGGCTCAGATTGAGCATCCCGCGGAGAGCGCGGATACGCTCAGGATCAATGATCTCGTCTGACATCTATGCTATATATGCTATAGCAAAGCGTAGCGCAAGCGCATCAAGGGGCCCGGAAGGAGGCTTTTTTTTGACGCGTGGAGCCGTGGCCCCTTGCACGATCGAACCTTTTAAGGTACATAATGACAGTCAAGGCGCTAAAGCGCATCACCGCCCGCTTCTATCGGACGGCAGCGGGAAATCGGCCGGTGCGAGACTGGCTGCTCGGCTTGGCGGAAGAGGACTGCAAGATTGTCGGACGCGATATTGCCAGATGCGAGTTCGGCTGGCCGGTCGGAATGCCGGTGTCTCGCGCGATCGGAAAGAAGGGGCTGCGGGAAGTGCGCTCGACCATCCGAGGCGGCAAGGTGGAGGCCCGCGTAATCTTCGGCATCAAGGGCGCGGACATGATCCTGCTGCACGGCCATGAGAAAAAGCCGTCACAACAGCAGGTCGATCTCGAGACAGCAGAGACGCGCTGGGCAGAGTACAAGAAGCGGAAAGGAAAATCCTGATGGTGCGGGCAAAGCGAGATCCCGGCCCGATCGGTGAGACGTTCGAGTCGTTCCTCGATGAGCAAGGCATCAAGGACGAGGTCTACGAGCATGCGCTCAAGGCGGTGCTCGCGTGGCAGCTCGGTCGGGAAATGAGACGGCAAAAGCTGTCCAAGGCCGCTCTTGCCAAGAGGCTTGGCACGTCACGGACGGAGATCTATCGCGTGCTCGATCCCGACAACGAGGCCGTCTCGCTGGGCACGCTCAAGAAGGCTGCGGCGGTGCTAGGCAAGCGCCTGCGGCTCGACCTCGTCGATGCGTCGTGAGGGTGCCGCGCTCGACGCAGCGGCTCAGAAGAGGCGAATAGGACCACGAGCAATGGGCAAGAAGCGAAAAGCCGACATCCCCGTGACCCCGAGCAGCGGCAATGTGTTCGCCGATCTGGGCTTTCCGGAACCCGAGAAGACGCTGGCGGAATACATCGCCGCCCTGCCCGCGAAGGAGCGCGCCAAGGTCGAGGAGCGCGCAGCCGCGCTGCTAAACGCGCGCCAAGCCCGTCATCCGAGCGAGCTCACGCGGCGACGCCCTCGCGGATGATGTTTCGGAGCAACGCCGGATCGGACGAGTTTGCCGGGTCCTCCAGGCTCCTCTGCTCGACGGGCCAGGGCTGGATGTAGAGGCCGGTCTCCACCAGGATCGGGTATGTCTCCTCGATGATTTGCCGCTTCAGCGACCACGCATCGTGAATAGGGCCGCGCAGGACGACGGCCACATCGGCATCGCTGTCCGGCTTGTTGTCGCCTCGGGCGCGGCTGCCGAAGAGGATGAGTTTCACATAGTCCCTGCCGAACCTCGCGCGCAGCCTCCGATCGAGCCGGCGCAGCGCCGCTCGGACCGCTTCATTGCCAAGCGCGCCCCAGGCCGCGCCTCTATTGGCCATGACCTCAGCACCCCTCTGTCGTCGGTCGTATGGGGAAATATACGTTCGCGGTCGAGATCGCGCTTGGCAAATCGCACTGCGCCGCCGAGCCGGCGGCGATGCCGCCGGCGGTCGGCTCGACCACGCCGCCCACGAAATAAGCCCGGGCGCGGCGACGACGCGCCATAAGCGACGGATTTCGCTTGACAAATCCGGATACATGTGCTAAAGAAAAAGCACCGTCCGCATTGCGCCCGGCCGGCCCCGCCCGCCGGGCATTTTGTTTGCGCCGACGCTTCTAGCGCGTGTTTTCCTGCCCGGTGTGGGCTTCCGCGGTTGCTCCGCAACCGCTGACGCCCGCCTGCGATCGCCGCTTCGCGGCGACGCAGCGCCCGCCAGTCCGAGAAACACGAGAATGGCCCGGTTCAGCCGCACCATGTCCTCGTCGTCGAGGCGCCCGACCCGCGAGCCGAGCTTCGTCTTGGCGGCGGTCGTGATCTTGTCGGCCATCAGCCGGCACGGCGACCGCAGGCCGTTCCCCTCGTTCGGCTCGACCGGGAGGCGAAACAGCGGAGCGTCCGTCGGATCGGTGGTGAAGGCGCAGACCGTGATCGAGTCGGTGGCGTCGAAGCGATCGTCTTGCAGGATGACGACAGGCCGCGGCTTGCCGGCGTAGTCCTTGCCACCGGCAAGCGTCCAGATCTCGCCGCGCCTCATTCAGGGCGCCAGTCGGAGACCGCGTCGATGAAAGCCTGGT